>Ga0325403_1001050_pt1 | contig 22143 bp, 13 predicted proteins | sample PopdelMetagenome_19_FD_205665 | JGI IMG/M metagenome (GOLD analysis project Ga0325403, IMG submission 205665) | Populus deltoides microbial communities from Bellville, Georgia, United States - Xylem-PdKOR-R4 | ecosystem: Host-associated > Plants > Phyllosphere > Stem > Wood/Secondary xylem... | reverse complement strand
TCGTGTTGGGTCTGGGGGCAGGAGTGGGAGGAGAGGGTGAGGAAGCAGAAGAAGAATGATGAGAAAAGACGCCCAAAAAGGCCCAGTCGATGAAACCAATGAGGAAGAGAGCAAAGTCACAAGTGAGTTTGTTTGTAGTTCGCTGTTAGTTTACAGGACATAAATTTTATGAACATGAAAAAAAAAATATTCACGTTATAGAAAAGTTTTTCTATTATTATTTGATCGTGATTGATATTGTAATTAAAATACTGTTTTGGTCAGAAATTAAAAACTTTTTATTTAAAATTAATTTTTTAAAATATTTTTGGATTGTTTGGATATAATGATTTCAAAAATAAATTTTTAAAAAAATAAAAAAATTATTTTAATATATTTTTAAATAAAAAATATTTTAAAAATTAATCATTATAGAATGTAGGCTCTTAAACTTAATTTAATATTATAAATTTAAAAATTTTCAAATTAAATTATTATTTAATTTATATTTAAAATTAAACCATTCAGAAGTTTCTTCTATATAACCTAATCAATTAAACAAGTCTAAACATAACATGAACAATCAAGAAAATACGTATTTGGGCTTTTAAAAAAATTAAAGTGTTTTTTTAATTTAATATTAAGATATCGACATATTAAATTAACTCAGTCTTCATGGCTTAACCCACTAAAATAATGATCAGTGAAATTGACTCTATTAGATTTAAGAATTTTGTTTTTTTAAATTAATTTTTACTTAATTTTAAATAACTAAAATAAATACTCATAAAATCAAGTATAAATCAAATATTAAAATATTTGTTTGAAATTACAATAATCTTATAATAAAAAATCAAAATAATTTATATAAATAAATAAATTAAAAAAATCACCTCCTTCGCTGATTACATAGTGAAGGAGGTGTGTTGGCTCACTGACTCTTTAGTTAATATCATGTTAGTTTCTCATTAAAAAAAAAGATTGATTAGTTGATCAGATAATGACTTGATAAAAAAAAATAGATTAACCAAGTGACTTAAAAGTTGACCTGATAATTTAGTGACTCGAGTTATTTACTTGACCACATGTAAGATATAACAATAATGGTCTATAGTTATCATACTTTGTGATTTCTTTCACCCTATATTATTTTAGAGGAATCTTAAGCCAGCTACAAAACATAACATAATAACCATATTAAAAAATCACAACATCTTTTAGTATTCTAGTTGAGCAATTCTCAAAACACAATTGGATTGAATTTGATATTTATTAGATGATTTTTCATATCAAAATGTTAAAATCATTAAAAATCATCTAACATACTATATACAACAAGTAGGAAAAAAAAGCTAAAATCAATTAAGTATAATAAAATCAACCATATTGAAAAAGTAACAATCAATATGGAGATTTAAGGAATCAATGGACCAAACACTTAGAGTCATGAGCAACCACGAGAGTTTAAACATGCACAAAGAACCAAAAAGCTTAGTTCTTTATAGACTAGGTAGAATAACAAATAAGAAGTCATAAGATTATCTTAGGATTTATATGATATCAATAGAGAAGGAGTTTATTTTATATTAGAATTCAATAAAATCTCCTTACTTGATACCAATATGTATATAGATTAATATCTATATATTTAAATATAATTTAAACTTGGTACCAATATATATAGGTTCACATAGTCATTACAAACGATGGCGAGTATCATATATAAATTTTTAGTATAATTTTATTTATCTTTTTTCTCTATAGGGTTTTTATTGCTTTCCTTACAACTTTATTTATGACTTTCATTTATTTTCTTTCACTTTAATTCATGCAATCTCTCTCGTCTACTTTAGAGGCCTATTTTTTTCTTTCTCTATAGGGATCGAAATATTAAATCCCCACACTCCACTTCATTTTATGAGGTTGTTACTTATCTCATCTTAAGATTAAGTTCTTATTGTATAGTTTCTCAATATCTGGTAATGTATTGATAAGAAAAGTACTTAAGTGACCAACAAATTGGCATGTTTAGTGGGACAAAAGATTGAATATCTATTCAAGAGGTCAATAGTTATGCCTTTGTAAAAAAAATACAAGTAAATTCATCCCTATGACATTGGATGAATAGTTAGTATAAACAATAGAGAGAAGTTAGCTTTTTAGTTGTGAAAAGCCAGACAATCCACCATTTTCTTAGATTCCAGTGGATTAACCAGTACTAGACATGCCTTGAGATGGGTTTTCATTGTCTACACCCTTACAATATAGTGTTGGGTTTCTCAAAATGCATAAACACAACCCAACAAATTAAATTTTTTATTGAGAGTTCCAAGGTCCTCGTTAGACAATCTATGGTTATTTTAGGTTTAACAAAAAAAATACTTGAAAATTAATTCTTCTTTTTAAGGTATAATCAACTTTTCAAGGATGAGTTGTTGTAAATCATAAATCATTTAATTGTTCAGCCTCTAACAATAATTCACATAAACCACTAGATCATAAATCTTCTAAACTCTTTTTAAGAGGAAAGGATTGATATACCTTTAGTGCTAACTCTTTCTTCTTATGTTTGCAAGTGTTTTTATATCATATAATATGTACTAAAAATATGAGGCACAACATTCTATTTATGGAAAAAACCTGATTACCCTATAAATAGCATAACATCACTTTGCTCTCTAAAAAATCTCACATATATTATTTCAAGATAGTTTTAAAATTTATATAATTATTTCCATGATTTTTATAAGTCTAGAATTGTAATCTCCTATATTAATTACATTATAGTCCTTAATTTCTAAACTTATTTACAATTAAATCATACTCGATTAATCATCCTAGTTAATTTTTTTACCAATGGTTCTTTATGTATGTGACCTATTAGATTTCCTAATATATTAGCATAGATATAAATAATAATCATAATCAAAATAAGATCAAGTAAGTTAAAACAAATTAACTTATTATCAATTCAATAAATTTATTAATTTATATTTGAAGATCAAGTGCAATGTTTATCTACATGTCATGATTCCTTAAACATTAGAAAATTTATAAGTTATTTGACTTAACCTTTCAGTGACATATTTATCTGTTTAATTATTATCACTTTATCAAGAATGTTCTGATTTGGACATTCGAATATAGAGTATGTCTACTCTGTCAAATCATATTTGTTCTCAACGCCTAGTCATTAATTATTTGAATAAGATTTGAAAAATCTTTTCAAATCTCATTTCATTTTATGTAAGAATTTCATAATCAATATTATTTTAGAACATATGGAATATTTCTCCTAATTCACTTAGAGTGATGGATCCTCTCTTGATTACTCATATAACTTCATATAGTTTATGTTATATCTAATATCTTTTACCTTAAATTAAGGTAAAATATAGTCGGATCAAATCATAACATTTTCTATGTAAGATAACTTAATGATTTCAAGTCTAAGGATCACTTTCTATAGATACAAATGATCTTTTCATATAGAATCCTCATACGATTAAGTTCAATATACATGTCAATTGACAAGCACCTATATATTAGTTATAGGTATCTTTCATACCTTAACTTATGAGAATAATTGTTGCCTTTCATAAAGGAAAAAAAACATAATATGTATTGGTCTCAACATCTCTAATTAATATCCAATCTTAATAGAACATCGACTTGAAACATTTAGGAAAAATGATTTAATACAATAGGAATTTAATAATTATAACCACTTTATAATTTCATTTATAAAACATTTTGCGACCAATCTTTTGTTAGTGTTAATGCCTTGTAGCTAATCAATTTATTACACTTGACATTAACTTTGTTAATGTAAAAATATATTTATTATTAATAAATATTTTATTTAGTTTTAATATTCAAAGTAATTATATTTATTAGATTCATATTGCATCAAAGCATTGTTCTTAAATATTCCCGGTCAATATTATATTAAGACTAGACATTAATTAGAGTTGTTGAGACTGATACACATTATATTTTTACTTTTATGAAAGGTAACAATTGTTTTTATAAACTGAGGTATGAGAGATACCTATAACTAATATGTAGGTGCTCGTTAAATGACATGTATATTGAACTGAATTGTATGACAGTTCCATATGAAAGATTACCTATGTTTATGGAAAGACTCAAGTGATAGTTGTATAAGTGATCCTTGGACTTGATGTCACTAAGTTATCTTATATAAGAAATGTTATGCTTTTATCCTAATTATGTGTTGTCCTAATCTAGGGTAAAAAATAAATAGATATTAAGTTAAACATGAACTATATAAAGTTATTTGAGTGATTAAGAGAGGATTTATCTTCCTAGATGAATTAGAAAAAAATGTTTCATCTATTATCGAATGATATTGATTATAAAATACATACACAAGGTGAAATGAGATTTAAAAAGGCTTTCAAATCTTATTCAAAGAATCAATGACTACAGTGTTGAGAATAAACATGATTTAAAAAAGTAGACACATTCCATGCTATAATGTCTAAATCAAAAAATTATTATTACATTGATAAACTTGTCACTAAAAAGTTAAGTCAAACCACTTATGACTTTTCTAATATTTGAGGGATCATGACACGTTACTAGACATTGTATTTGATCTTCAAATGTAAATCAATCAATTTATTGAATTGATAATAAGTTACATTGTTTAATTTATTTAATCCTGTTTTATTTAGGATTGTGATTTATATTTGGGTTAACATATTAAAAAATATAATGGGTCACACATAAAAATCCTTGGTTAGAAATTAAATTAGGATAATTAATCAAGTTACTTGATTGCAAAAAAAAAAAAAAGAAATTGAAAACTAAAATGTAATTAATACATGAGATTATAATTTTAGACTGAGAAAAATCAAGTAGTGACTTGATTGAATAAATTTCTAAAACTATCATGAAATAATATATGTGATATTATTCATGGGACAAATTCATATTTTACTATTTATAGGGTTATCAAGTTTCCCTATAAATAGAATGATATGCCTCATATTTTTTTGTTGAGAAAACTATATAAGTTATAGATGATACAAAAACAACTGAAAACACAAAAAAAGTTAGTACTTGAAGATATAGCGATCACTGTATTCTAGAAAGAGTTTTAAGAGATTTCTTACTAGTAGTTTATATGGATTACTATTAGAAGTCGAATACTTGGACGACTTGTAGTTTACGATAACTTAACTTTAAAGAAGTTGATCAAATCTAAAACATAAGATATAATCTTCAAGTAATCTTCATATAAACCTTAAACAAACTTAGATTTGTTTAATGAGATCCTTGAAACTCTTAGAAAAATGTTTAAATTAACATTTCCATTACGTTTACATGTTTCAAGAAACCTAATATCTTGATTAGGGTTAATGACACAATGTTGAGTGCTACATAATTATTGATGAAAACTCTTTGTATTAGTACACCATTGAATTTTGATGTGATCTGCAAAAGTTTAAGGTGATGACTTATAGCCACTGTTGGTTTAGAAAACACCATATTTTTCTATTAGTCATTTATATGTTTTGACCGATCAATCTTGATAATTTTTGCCTTTTTTTAAGGCTATCTTTTTAGTTACTATTAAGATAAGGCAATAGGTTAGGTTTGGCCTCAAAAGAGTAAGGGAGAGCAAAATTAATCTTGATGGATATGACATTATCATGGTCATTTGTCTTTAAAAGGAGTTTCTAATTTATTATTTTTTTAAATTGTGTTTTAGTCATCCAGTTATTGCATCAAGATTGAAAATTAACTAACCTTTTCATCCTTAGTATGAGAATTTTCATATGAGAGGATGCGAGTTACTTCTTCTAATGTTTCCTCGTTTAAAAAATTATCAGCATTGACAATTATGTTATTTTTTACTTTGAGCTTAACTTCCTTGCCAATGAAGATATTTATGGTGTCTAATCTTAGGTTATATAACAACAATTTGTATTGCATGATGGACAGAAAAATTTATCCTAAGGTTTTTCAACCATTATTTGGTTATGTAATAAGTAGTAGTTTTTTTTTTATTAGGATTGTTTTCTTAGTTTCTTTGATTGCACTGTCCTTTTCTTAATGAGCAATTGAAATTGCTTTATTTTCCTATCTTTTAGTCATTAGTCTTTGAGGCCAATATTGTATTGCTTATTTCTTTTATTGAAGTTCCTGACTTTTTGGCCAAACATGTTGGACAATTTTATCTTATTGATGTTATTAGTCGATTTCTAGTTTGTTCTAGGCATTAGGTCTAACTTTCATTTTCTAAGTAGAATACCTGACAACATTTACAAGTATTAGCATTATTCGAATAAGATAACTAATGTAATCATGTTCACAATTTATAATCCGATTGGAACCTTCTTTGTGTGTGGTTTCCAGTTGAGTAATAAAAAGAGTTTATACTAGTTTGAAATACCATTAGTGGATCCTCTAACCTTCACAATTATTTTATCCTTATTTAATCCTTATATCAATATCACATCTCAAAGCTCTCTTCAACTCCTTTTCTGTTATTATCTATTTTTTTATTTGTAGTTTATACAGTTAACCTCCCTATGGTTCGACCCCGGTCTTTCCAGGTTATTTATTACTTCGACACTCCTATATTTGGGAGAAGACATTAACTTTTTGGTCGTGTCACACATCATGGATTTTGACCAGATAAGGAGGTAGAGCTAATTTGTAGGCTACATGCCCGATCCTTTTGGTGACCTCAAAAGGCCCAATGTACCTTGGCACCAGTTTCCCTTTCATGCTGAATCTTAATACCTATTTCCACGGGGCTACTTTTAAGAATACTTTATCACTAATTTCAAACTCTAGGGGTCTTCTTCTATTATCTGCATAACTCTTCTGCCTATCTTGGGCCGCTTTCATTCTATTCCTTATGATCTTTATCTTTTCTAAGGTAATTTGTACTAGCTCTGGTCCAATTGGTTGTCTATTCTTCCCAGCACACTGGCGTCTGACATTTTCTACCATCTAAGGCTTCACAGGGAGCCATTCCTTTTGTAGCCTGGTAGCTGTTGTTGTAAGTGAATTCCAACAGTGGTAGATGATCTTCCTAATTTACCCCAAACTCCGATATACAAGCTCTTAATAAATCCTCTAATATTTGGATAGTCCTCTCAGATTGACCATCAATCTGAGGATTAAAAATGGTGCTTAAATTTAACTTCGTTCTGAGAGCCTGTTAAACACTTGGCCATAATCGGGAGGTAAATCTTGGATCTCGATTTGAAACTATTGAAACCGGCACACCGTGTAACCTTACTACTTCATTTACGTACAATTTTGCCAATTTCTCCACTGAGTCTGTCATTTTCATTGGCAAAAAGAGTACGGATTTAGTTAATTGGTCTAGAATAACCCAAATAGCATTGCTCCCCCCTTTTCCTCTAGGTAATCCAGATACAAAGTTCATTGTGATATTTTCCCACTTCCACTCAGGAATCAATAATGGTTGTAAAAGTCCAGTTGGTTTTTGGTGTCCCACCTTTACTTGCTGACAAACCCTACACTTAGTCACATATTCAGCCACTTCTTTCTTTATATTCAGCCACCAATAAAATTATTTTAAATCCCGGTACATTTTAGTACTCCTAGGGTGTGTTACAAGTCTCGACTCATGAGCCTCCTGTAAAACTTCCCTTTTCAGTGTTTGATCACCTGATAAGTACATTCATCTTCCAAGGACTACCATTCCATCTTTCTGGATTTGGAATGACGTCTCGATTCCTAACCTCACCTTTTCCCTTATCTTACAAACTTCCAAATCTTCTTGCTGAGCTTCTAGTACTCTGTCTCAAAGGGTTGACCTCACTCTTAACTGAGCCACTAATGACTTATTCGATTCCGCCTCTATCTTGGCATCAATCTTTCTTAACTCTAGCAATTCTTTTTCATCCCAATCCTTCTACTGAGCATCTGCTGTCTTGACCTTACGACTAAGAGCATCTGCAAATACATTTGCTCTCCCTGGATGGTAATCAATTACATAATCATAATCCTTTATCGATTCCACCCAGCGTCTTTGCCACATGTTTAATTCCTTTTGTATCATCAAATACCTCAAACTCTTATGATCCGTGAATATTTGAACCCGAGACCCATATTAATAATGCCTCCAAACTCTTAAGGCAAACACTACAGCTGCTAATTCTAAATCATGCACCAGGTAATTGATTTTATGAGCCTTTAACTGTCTTAAGGCATACGCAATTACTTTACCATGTTGCATCAACACACACCCTAGTCCCTTCTTTGATGCATCACTATAAACCACCAATCTTTCTATTCCTGATGGAAGTGTTAACACCGGTGCAGTAGTGAGTCTCTTCTTCAGTTCTTGAAAACTTTCTTCACATTCCTTAGTCCACTCCCACTTTGCCTCTTTCCAAGTCAACCAAGTCATGGGAATGGCTATGGTAGAAAATCCCTTGATAAATCTTCGATAATACCCTGCTAACCCAAGAAAACTATGAATTTCAGTAATATTGGTAAATCTTTCCCATTTCAACACTGTTTCAACTTTTTAAGGATCTACCGATATTCCTTTAGCTGATATAATATGTCTTAGAAAAATCACTTCCTTCAACCAGAACTCGCACTTGCTAAGTTTGGCATACAGTTGATGCTCCTTTAAGATCATTAATACTTGCCTCAAATGTTATTCATGCTCCAAGTATGACTTTGAATAGACTAGGATGTCATCTATACCACAAACTTGTCTAGGTATGGTTGAAAGACCCTGTTCATTAAGTCCATAAACATTGCTGGTGTATTTGTTAGCCCAAACGGTAATACTAAAAACTCGTAATGTCCATACCAAGTTCTAAATGTAGTTTTTGCTACATCCAGTTTCTTAATTCTCAACTGATAGTATCCCAACCTTAGATATATCTTCAAAAACACTCTGGCCCCTTTTAGCTGATTAAACAAATCATCTATCCGTGGAAGCGGATATTTGTTCTTTATTGTTATCTTGTTCAACTGTCTGTAATCTATACAAAGTCAGAGGGTCCCATCATTTTTTTTCACAAACAACACAGGAGCTCTCCAGGATAAATTACTCGGACGTATGAACCCTTTATTTAGTAATTCTTGTAGTTGAATCTTCAGTTCTTCCAACTCAGCTGGCGCCATCCTATACGGTGATTGGGCTATCGGAGATGTACCAGACAGTATATCAATAGTGACCTCTACTTCTCTCTCTGAGAGTACTCCCGGCAGTTCATCCAGAAATACATCAAAAAATTCCCTCACTATTGGAATATTTGACTCTTGAACATCTCCCCTTCTAGTCTCTAAGACATATGCAAGATAAGCCTCACATCCCTTTTTAATCATTTTCCTAGTGACCATAGCTGAGATAATACAGTTTGAGATGACATTTCTCCCCCCTAAACACTATCTTTCTACCATCAGGCCCTTGAAGAGTTATTATTTTTGTGAAACAGTCCATTTGAGCCTTATTCGCACTTAGCCAGTCCATTCCTGAGATAACATCGAAGTCATGTAATTCTAGTGGTAATAGATCTACTTCTAACTCACATCCACTTACACTAATCTGGACCCCCTTATACATATGGTCAATATTCATAGTTTCTCTTAATGGAGTGCTTATAATAAACCCATTTTCTACTCTGCAAGGATTTTTTCCTAATTCCCTCACAAGTTTGTTTGCAATAAATGAGTGTGTGGCACCTGGATCAAACAATTCATGGACAGACATATAATTTAACTATAGTGTACCTGCCACTACGTCATAAGCGGCCCTGGTCTCCTCTTGTGTCATGTAAAATACTCTACCCTGGGTTTGGGCCCCCTGTATTCTGTCACCCTGGGCATGAGTTCGGCCTTTACTGCCACTGGTCCCCGATAAAACCTGTCTAGCAGGTCTATTTACAGTGGCAGATTGCTGCTGACTTTGAGCCTGCTGCTGATTTTGGGTGATTTCAGTCCTGTAGGGACAATTTCTTCGGAAGTGCCCCCGACCCCCACAATAATAACACCCTCGACCTAAGTGTGGGCAATCCCTCCATTTATGCTCCCCTCGGCAAATATAACACCACCCTAATGTTGCAGAACAATCCCCTGGGTGCCTTTGCCCACATTGAACATGTAAGGGATAAGTAATCATTCTCTGTTCTGATGCTCCTTAGGAAAGATTTCCCCTGAGGTTTGGTTGTCCTCTTGTTGACCCCACTTCAGTAGTTTGAGCTGATGTACCTCTTACCTTTTTAAACTGATTGTACTGTTCTTTCCCTTTTTTTTAGAAAAGTGGGTCTGCTAAGGGTGTACTCTGCATCCTTCCGCTTGCCTAGACCATGTTAGCCTTGTTGGCTATCTTTCATACAAGCTTTTAGGGCCTTTGCCGCTTCAATAAGGTCTCTAGTAGTCTCAAACTTAAATGCAATCAACCCTTGTCTCAGCTCTTGCCCCGACCCATCCCTCAACCTTTCCACCCTATGTTGCTCACCAGGGACATAGTATGAAGCAAACATTGAGAGGTCATAGAACCTCCTCTCATAATCAAGTACAAACATGTCTCCTTGTTTTAGAGCCAGAATCTTCTGCTTCTTAATTTTATGATGATAGAAAGAGTAAAACTGATGTTCAAATTACGCTTTAAACTCAATCCAAGTCCAAGATCTTGCGGGTCTCCTCGACCTCACTGTATCCCACCAAGACCGTGCCTTGTTAGAAAACAGATAAGTGGCATAGTTCACTCGTAAGTCCTCTGTTACATGCATCTGATCCAGGGTATCCTTAATTGTACGAAGCCACCTACCCGCACTAATGTGACCACACTATCAGTTTTTTTCATACGCACTAGAGCTACTTGCACTGCTAGAGCTATTGGAATTGTCAGGGTCGAGGCACCAAGCATTGCCTTGATCACTGTTTTCACTATCTGAGCTATGAACAAAGGGTCAACATGTAGTGTAGGGACTGCTACAGATGCTGGCGCTGCAGCTGGGGGTACGACTGACACGATCAAAAGATTGATGTCTTCTCCCAAGTGTAGGAGTGTCGAAGTAATAAATAACCCGGCAAGACCGGGGTTGAACCACATGGAGATTAACTATATAATAATAATAATAATAATAATAATAATAATAATAATAAGTTGAAGAGAGCTTTGAGATGTGATATTGATATAAGGATTGAACAATGATAAAAACAATTGTCAAGGTTAGAGGATCCACTAATGGTATTTCAAACAAGTATGGTATAAACTCTTATTACTCAACTGGAAACCACAAACAAAGGAGGTTTCAATCGGATTATAAATTGTTAACATGATTACATTAGTTATCTTATTCGAATACTGTAATACTTGTAAATGTTGTCAGACATTAATGATTATAACTTATGTTAATAACAAATCAAGTTCATTTCATAGCACAGGTGTCGGTTATACCATACGGTTTGGGCTATGAAAGTGCCAAGTATTTATTGTACCAAGGTTATACAACATAAATCTAAATTAACCATTTAACAAGCAAAGTATTAAGAGTGAATAAGATAACAAATACAAAACATGTTAGTATCAAACATTAAAGTTCATGTTGAGTTTATACTATACTTATTCTTACACCATTAATGTAACCTTTTCACCTTGACATAATAAACTTAGCTGAACATAATGAAGAAGAGAAACATAAATAAACAAGATAAGAATATAAATAAGATATAAGTTAACTAAGTATATGAAAGGAAATGAAAAGCATAAATAAGAGATTAATATAAACAAAACTTTAGCATTACAACAATATAAAGAGAGAGAGCAAGAACATGATCTTGATATGAAAACCAAAATGCCTAAATGCATGGCAAATGCCTTCTTTTATAGGCCAAAATTTAGAACTATTGATTTGATGACTAATTGTTGAATGGGTGGCCACATCTTGACTTGGTGACAATCCTTATCTTCTTGTCTGAACAAAACATCATTCATAACGTTACAATTTGAACAGAATTAAATCATGAAAGCTCTAGGAAATTATCTCAGCTTTAAAAAAAAATTGAATCAGTGCATTTGGACTTCTAGAACTCGAGATATGGGCTGAACACTGAACAGTGTTCGGGCTGCAAGACAGATTCCAACTTCTCCGTTGTTGCTAAGATTTGGACTTCCAAACAGCATAATTGAGTCTTTCACTCCCATAAATGTTTTAGGCCTATGTCTTAGCTTTTTAGCCATATAAACCAAATTGAAATCCAAGATCTACAGCTTCAAATATGACCCAATGACTAAACATTGTTCCAGTTTGGACTGAATCAGCATCTCTTTTCTAAGCTTAACCCTCTCTTTGTCTTCTTAATTTAGTAGTTCAACTCATCAATCAATCCTTTGATTTATGTGATAGGCTTGCATTTAAGATGAACATTTACCATACATTAAAGGTATCTTATAGTATCAGACTTGTTATTATAAAACATGCTTTAGTTAAGGAGTTATTGATACTTCAAGTGCAAAATGATGATATAAAACCTTAATATAAAAGCACTTTAAAGTACTAATCAACGACTCTCTATCTCTGCTGGTCTGAACCCTCGAATTGTAACCCCTTCGTTTGTCTCAATTCAGTGTCACGATTAAGTCCCATCGACTCTCCCAATCTTGAACGTTGAGGCTTTAGTGGCATATGAGAAGCAGTATCCTCTAATGGATCCTCTCCTTGCCTCTCTTCAAGTTCTTCTCCTGTCATTGCACCCTTCCTCATGCAAACCATCCTGATAAGTCAAAAACTTATTAAACCCTTTTTTTTTCCACTCTTGAACCCAGACCATGGCTCTAATACCAACTGTAACAATCTCAACTGCAAACTCTCTCTCTTTCTCTCTCTCTCCCTCTATATATATATATATATATATATATATATATATATATATATATATATTATTTCCCTGAAATTTCAGAAGAGTTTCCTTTGTATTCTTTAGGTACCAAGTTATCAGCTCAATCATTTCTCAACCTGTAACATCAATCACAATATTCGTCCCATCATTTGGACTTTCAAAACTCAAGCATATTTCAATATCTCAATTCTATTTTCTATAGAACACTATGATAAAAGCTAATAAATTCATAAAATATATATATATATATATATATATATATATATATATATATATATATATATAACCAACCATAATTCAACTTAATAATAATAACATTATAAATTACATCATACACAAGATAATAAGTTAAACATTACAATTTTTAGACATGGAAGTGCATTACAACAAAATATTAGTTCTTCCAATTACATTAATCACATAACAAAATTATTTATTCAAGATATTTTCCAGATTGAGGGTGCGATGTACCTGAAAACATAATCGTATTAAACATGATTAAAAAATTGCACCTTTCAATAAGTAATTGATTGAGGAATAACTATTTATATACATTAAAGTGACTTTCATATCATCGAATAAATTGTCTTATTTTCTTTTTGAAATTTCTAACGTCATAAATTCTCTTCAAGACATAGAGATAAATCTACTAAAATAAAAATATCAATAGTATCTCCCACAAACCAGCATATTTAGCTTCAAAGTTTTACAATTAATCTATTTTACATCGTGTGATTATCCCATTAATTCGTAAATTAATTTTTCTTAACATGGCCATTCAACCAGGCATAAATTCCAGTAATCAGGAAATAATCTTCAAGGCTTGCCCATTCAACAAGGCATTATTTCTAGTAACTATGAAATAATTTTCAAGGCTTACCCATTTACCAGGACATTATTTCCAGTAACCAGAAAATATTTTTTTCAAGGCTTGCCCATTCACCAGGAAATACCAGGAAATACTTTTCAAAGCTTGTACATTCACCAGGAAATAATTTTTTCAAGGCTTACCCATTCACTAAGGCATTATTTCCAGTAACCAGCACTAGAATTTATAATCTATAAAATTCCTTCTACAATAAAAATAAACTAATTAATTATTTCAAGGTGTCGAACACCTACTTGGTGTCTGTGTGCGTGAAGAGGTCCCTTGTTGCTGGTTAGGTCCTGCGGCCTTCTTTGGACCAACACAAATTACTATGTTATTTTGATTTATTGGTACTGGTAAAATTTCCAATACCAATTACATATTTGTTGAATATACTCAACACCCTTAATTAAACTTAACTGAAACATTCATTTATTTATTTGTAAAAGTCATTATTTAAATTAACTTATCAACATTAATTATCTTCAACAGTACAAGATATCCCTCAATATATTATCAAAACTCAATTTTTTTTCTATTTTTCTTCTTTTAACATAAATTAATTTGAGGAAGTAAGTGGAGGATTTTTTTCTCTTTTCTCTTTGAAAAATTCTTACTCCTTTCATAATAATAACACTTATAAACCTATTTCTTCCCACATTTTCCAAAAAATTGTATTAAAACCTCAAATCCCCTAATTATTTCCTGTTTCGGCTGAAAGTTCAATAAAATAAAGGAGGAAATAATTTTTCTTTCTTTTATTTAAAATTAAACGCTTACCCAAATCTTAATACATGCATTCTAACATAGTTCAATCATAATTTGTATCATTCCCATAATCTATAACATAATCCCATAATTTCACATAATTTCAATTCTATATAATCCTTCATCAAACATAAAATTAGAGGAATAAATCATTTGGAGCATGTTATTTACCTCACTTTAATAAGGATTTAAGGAAAGAATACAAGAAAAAATCAAGTTTTCTTCTCCTCTCTTTTTAAACCCTAACTTGAATTTCTTCTTCCTAAGCACTCACCACCTTAAAATCACCTCCTCTTGATGTTTAACTAAGTTAATCACTATAATTACTCACTTTAATTGGTGAAATTAACAAGAATTTGTGTAGACAAATCACACAATTTCTCCCCCTTTCTTAGTTTCACACTCTCGGCTAAAAGAGAGAAAATTGGAGTATTTATAGTCTAGGTTTTATTTATTTACACATTGACCCTCATTACTTTTTATTTCTATTTTTGTCACTTAATTCCTCTAACACCACAACACCTTACCTTTTATTCAATTGTGTCCATTTACAATACTTGAAATCCTTTTATTTAATCTATTCGATATTTTATTTTGTTCAGATTATAATTTATCAGGTTTTCACAATAATGCTCTATAAGGCAATTATGCTTCTCATAGGACAATGCCTTAGAAAAAGGATCTACAAGACTTTTTTCAGTAGGTATTTATTCTATCTTTACATATTTTCTTTATATGATTTTTGTAATAAAATGAAATTGTCTAAGTACATGTTTGGATCATTGATGAAACATTGGCTCCTTTGCCAGTGTAATAGCTCAATCATTATCATAATATAGGGCTACTAGATTAGTAATACTAGGAACCACACCGAGTGTAATGATAAACTTTTTGATCCAAACAACCTATATTTCTCCCTCAAACATAAAGGTGTACTTAGCTTTAGTTGTAGAATCTGTTGTGATCTCTTACTTAGGACTCTTCTAACTCACAACATCACTATTTAGAGTAAAAACATATTTAGATTATGATTTATTATTATCAATATCTGATTAAAAACTAGGATATGAATAACCATGACCTACAAGTTCATCTTCTCCATAGATAAAAATGATATTCTTAGTTCTTTTGAAGTACTTAAAAATGCTTTAAAATATCTTTTAGTGACCCTTATCTGGATTAGATTAGTATTAACTCATAATGCTTAAAACATAAGATACATCCGGTAATGTCAATAACATCGTATACACGATGGATCATATAGCCAAAACATAGGCTATTTTTTCCATCCTATATCTTTTAATTTGTGTCTTAAAGAACATAACCTTGGAGAGACATATTCCTTTCAAAAATAGATAAGTATCCTCTTTTGGATTTTTCAATGATTAACCATTTTAAAATTTTATCTATATACATGGATTGATACAATCCAGACAGCCTTCTAGATCTATTATTATAAATCTTTATTCATAGTATATAGGTTATTTCTCCCATATCTATCATGAAGATATTCTTAGACAATCAAATCTTTAGTGACTGGAGTAAAGGAATGCATATCAATAATATGTTGTCTGCATATAATACTAGGAATATAATTCCACTCTTACTAATCCTTTTATAAACACAATGCTCATCCATATTTTTTATATATTCAAACTTTTGGATTATTTCATCAAAATAAATATTTTAAGTCCTTAAAGCTTGCTTAAGTCCATAAATAGATTTTTGTAGCTTGCATACTTTATTGACAAGTTTCTTAGATTCAAAGCCTTCATGTTATGTCATATATACACACACATGAATATTTCCATTTAGGAACACAATTTTAACATCCAAAAGCAAAATCGTATAATCATAGTAAACAGTTATAACAAGCTGAATCTTAATGGATTTCTAATATAGCTACCAATAATAAACTTTAATCAAATTCAACACCTTTTTTTTTCAACTTTTGACAACTAGTCTAACTTTGTATGTTTGTATATTTCTATCTATATCATTCTTTCTTTTAAAGACCTACTTACATCTTTTTAGGTGGATCGACTAAGGTCTATACTTGGTTTGTATACATGAAACTCATTTTAGATTTTATCCCTACCCAACATAAATTAGGACCTCTTAGAATTAAAGGGAGAATTGAAAAAATAAAGTCACCACCTAGTTTTTAAGGAATCTAAAAATCCTAAAATATAAAATGGTTCCAAAGATCTAAGTAAAGGGTTGGTTATACTTAAAAGAAGATATACATCGCTTTTACTGTATCTTTTCAAATGAAAGGTTACCTTAGCTATGTGTTTTCCCTAAAATTTATTTTACACATACCATTAATTGACTAAATTATTTCTAAGCTTATTCAAGAGTCATTTATTGTTGATAGATGTTCATTAAGTTAGTGTCGGGCCCTGAATTAAGAGTCGCGTAACTCAATAATTTATTTTAGTTTTTTATTTGTTTTATTATTGGCTACAAGCATCATGCTAGACCTATAATGGTCTATAAAACTAAGAGACTTATTGATATAATCACTCAAACCCAATTTTAAATAAATCATGTTGTTTACTTGATGAAAACTCATCAATGTATTTTTTTAATACGATTTAAAGTTAAAAACATCGTGCTCAGTCTACATCTATCCCTCAAACCTAAGAGGTCTAGTTGTTTAAAAACCAAGTTTTGATCAAAACATGATGCAAATTTAACGAAAGTCGTCAATGTAATTTTTATTCCTGTTTGGAAAATAAATATCTATACATTCATGTGTATGTAAAAATACAATAATACAATTTTATGAAATAAATATAACACTATTATGAAGCCTGTAAAAATAAAATCAAATGAAAACACTCATGAGTAAAAAGTTGACGATTTTCAAAACTAATTTTTCACACATGCATAACTAAAAAAGTGAAAAAATATTTTTTTTTTTGAAATGGATCTAATGTTATGAAGAAGAAACTAAAAAAAAAATAATAAAAAAAAGTACATGAGTGAAAAGTTATCTAGTTTAAAAAACAATTTTTTTGCACACATGCATAAGTTTAGATGAGGAAACATAGTTTTATGAAATAAATCTAACATCGTTGTAATTTTATTAAAAAAAATAAAAAAAATAAAAAGATAAAAAAAAAGATCGGGCCTACCTCAAGGTTGATTCAAAGTGAAAGTGGAGTTGTAGTAGTGGCTACTAATGCTAGAGATTATGGTTAAGCTACTGGTTGAGGGTGGTATTGACTATTTTTCTCTCATTTTAGGTTTGCCTCCTTTCTTCTATTTCTCTTTGGTTTTTCTTCTTCTTTCTCATTTTTTCCTTTCTTCTTTTCTCCTATTTGCTATTGTTTAGCTTAAATAACTCTTATTTTTAGCTTAAAACACTTTTGCTTCTTCTCTCACTTTTTCTTGAATTTTCTCTTTCTAGCTTGAGTCCTTTTGCTTCTTATCTTACCCCTCTATTTATAGGCAAGGATGAAGGTTCTAGAACCTTTATCGGTGGAATGATTGTGTCCCTTGATTTGCTTGGGTTAGTCTTAAACTTTCACCATGGTTGTATACTTTGACCAAGCATGCTCAGGTTGACTTCTTTGCACCACTTTTGTAGTCGTTCTAGATAGATAAAGCAATTATTTTTAGGTTGATAATATAGTACATATGCAGGTGAGGTGACGTTGGTCGTGAAAGAGAGAAGATGATGGCTAAAGGTTAGGCAAAAATCATGCAAAACAAAAGAGATAAATGCAAATGAGGAAGAAGAAAGGTTGTTTTAGTTATGCCCAAAATGACAACGTTTTAGGTTATTTTAATTGAATAATAAAACAACATCATTTCACATAAAACACATTGTTTTGTTTAATAGGAATTTTCAAGTTTTTAAATATGTCCCTCAAACTTTCTAATTTCTTTATTTTGATCGTTGAATTTTTATTTATTTTATTTTAAGCTTATTTCAATCTTTTTCTCTAAATTTCTTTCAATTTAGTATATGATTTCCCCTCATTTCTTCGCCTTTTCTAGTTTAGTTCCTTGACTTATATTTTTCTATTTTTTTGGTCAATTGCATGTTTTTTTTCATCACTTCTTTTAATTTTTCCTTTAAATGCATTTAAAATACTCCTTCAATTTCTCCACCTTTTACAGTTATTTTATCTATTAAAGTATATTAATTTTATCATTTTCTATTCAACTAAAATTCTTAATCAATTACTTTTATAAAATTACATTAATTTATCAACAAGTTATTCCAGTGACATTAAAATAAAGGGAAAATAACTAGTTCATAAGAATAATTGATAAAAGATAACTTTTAGAAAGAAAAAAAAAATAATCTAAGGTGAAAATAAAATTTACCTTTTTTTTTAACTCTAGAGTGAAAAATATAATATACCTTTTTATTTTTTTTATTTTAGAACCGAGGTTAAATATTAAGCACGTATGCTTGACATTATGATAGTTTTTATAATTGATTTTTTAAAAAATATTTTTAATCATGATTTAAAAAATAAAATGTTTAACAAATATTTGTTTAAGTAAAATTACTGAGATTAATTTTTGCATAAAAAATAAATCTTTACAAATAAGAAAAAAGTTATTTTAATATTTCCAAACTCAAAAACTCAATATTCAAAATGCAATTAAATATAAAATCTAATAAAAGAACAAAAAATATTTAGTTAATTAAAGAATATTTTCTCTGTAACAATACCAAAAAGTCTCTAGATTTCTCTCCGTGACAGATAGTTTTCGTCTTTTAATAAGAAAGAGTAGGTACGAGCAGAGGACAAAAAGGCTGTCCCAGTAATTTAGAAAATGGCTCCAAATTAATGGAAAGTTAAGTGGGCCCCCCTTGTTTTCATGGACTTGACGCTCCAATCATTTCTTTCAGATTGCCTTTCCAGCCAGCAGGTATGTCTTACAAAGTGGCCCTTTGGGATCACCACCAGCTCACAAAGAAGACAAGTCAAAGCGCACCTACACTTCTTTGTATTGGCTTTCTTTATGTTTGTGGCACGTTAACGACGCGGAAATTTTTGATGATTCCTATAAGTTGCCCCATCTTTCTTTTTTTTTTTTTTTTCTTATTTTTTTTAATTAACATATTTTATAAATTTTTATTTTTTTCTCATCTTCACTCGCAACTAATTATATTAAAATAATATATATTTTTTTATATTTTTTTCCATTATATATTTTTTTATTTTATTTTTAATAATTGTATGAATGTTGTTGTATAATTTTTTTCATGTGAGATCAATTTTTAGTTGATTTATTTATAGGATTTTTAAATAAATTTTAATTATTTTCCTAGTTTTGTTAAGTAGATTTTTTTGAAATATTTTTAAATAATCACCGATGGAATTGCATACGGTATTTTTGTCGGTTATATGACAAGCTTCCCGAGAGAAATACAGACAAAATGAAGTGGATAATTTTGAGCACGTTTTTCCTGTCAGTAAATCCATCGGTAATAATATTTTTTTATTACTAACGGACTCATCGATAAACAAAAAAATTACCAACAAAAAATTCACCGACTGAGCATTTTCGTCTATGATTTCGTCGGTAAATTAATTACCAACAGAATGATAGTACAAATACTAATAGAAAATTCTGTCAGTAAATATAAAAATTCTGACAATGTTTTAATTGACAAAAAATTTACAAATATCTTATAAATTAAACTTAGAGGTGATTTCAAATATATTACTCCTTTTTCTAAAGTTTTGCTTAATTTTTTCCTGTAAATATTCAACTTGATGAATTTTATTTTCTTTTTTTTTCTTTATATATATATATATATATATATATATATATATAAATAAAGAGTAATGAATCAATTATCTTAGCTTAGATATCCACTTAGTTATATAACTAATTAAATATTCACCATATGTATTTTTATTCACTCTTTAATAAGTGAAACGGAACATCAAGTTGAATATGATATGCATTATGATTCTAACATGAAAAAGGTTGATTATAATGTGTATGAGCATTGGGAAGGTTCAATGATGATAGCTCGGGTGAAAGAACTATAAATGCCTTAACAAGTTAAATTATCACAATTAAAGTTTCGATGAGTTTGGAGGCTTGTAAATTAAATGGAAATTGTTCAAATAAGTTTGTTTGTTTTCAAATAAGACTTGGGTCATGATTTGGGAGTTTTAAATAGTTTGAGTTTGTTGTTAGCCTATTGACTAATTTGAACCCGAATGTTTCACCACTTTATTGCATTGGAATATAAACTTATTCTGTATGATTTTAAAGTTCAGAATGCTATTTTTCTAGTTTGTCCAACCATGCATGCATTGGAGTTTTGTATGAAAAATTATGGTTGTTTTAATTTTTGCATGTCTGTGTTTGTGTTCTATAAGTAAAAAATATGTGCTCCTTATTATTTATCTAGTTTTCTAAACAAAGTTATTTATTTGATCTCAATTATGTCATTTTGGTATTTACTTGGAGAGTTGTTCCAAGTATATAATGATGTTTCAGAGAAATATTAGGCATTTCTAAAATAATATAAAACTTTTCAACTTCTTATTTAGAGAATTTTCTTCCTTGTTCTTCCATTTCCAGAATTGGTTGAAGAATAATTCAGACTTACACTCTTTATGATAAAGAGTGTAATGTCTTTTTTCTTATAGGAATTCTTTTGTGTCATCTCCGATTTATGAAAGAGTTTCATTCATATTTTATCACTTATTTTCATTACAAATCATGTAATTTTCAGTCTAAACACCATAAAAAGAAAAAAAAACCATACAACCAAACCTACTTTCCTTTATTTTCTTATTAGATTGCTAGTTTGTTAGAGTTGGAAAGCTAAGTCACATCAAAATGTCTCATATATTTAATTTATTTAAGTTCATTTACAAGATACAAAAATAAAATTTCAAATGATTTAAATTGCATGAGTGTTTTTTTATTTCGGCTTACACAACAAATACTGAATAGAATTGAATTGTGTGTTTGATATTATAATGCAGAGTGTTTTTTGCTTAAAATATATCAAAATGATTTATTTTTTATTTTTGACATCCCCTCATTAAAATCATTGAAAAACACTAAAAAAATATCAATTTAATATATTTTAACTAAAATATATTTTTAAAATACATTTCATAACATAAAACACCGTACTTTAGGGTATTTAGGAGTGTGGTAGCGGTTGCTTTTTAAAGTATTTTTCGTTCTAAAATACATTAAAATAATATATTTTTTTTTAAATCACTTTTGATATCAATACATCACAATGATATAAAATCATCAAAAAAAATATTAATTTAAAATAAAATAAAAAATAATTTATAAAAGCTTCTTTATTCAATTTTTGGCCTTTTATGCCAGTCTGCTCCCGTCTTCGGTGTTTTCTTTTGCTTCCCTTGTGTTGTACGTCCTCACTTCAGCTCACATTGAACTTATCATCTCGTTCGGTCACCGTCTTTCTGTTTTATATAAAAAAGTTCTCTCCCCCTTCCTTTCCGGTGGTCCACCTATAATATATATAGTGGAATTACATGTCAACAATTCATCCTGGCTTGGTTAGACATTATTGATGTCCTTACGGTCCTGGCAATGGATAAGTGGAGCTTTTTCTCTGGTATATCAATTTGCGTCCTTTTGAATTTTGCATCAGTTGAAGCAGCTCCAAAGGGCTC
>Ga0325403_1001049_pt1 | contig 22154 bp, 11 predicted proteins | sample PopdelMetagenome_19_FD_205665 | JGI IMG/M metagenome (GOLD analysis project Ga0325403, IMG submission 205665) | Populus deltoides microbial communities from Bellville, Georgia, United States - Xylem-PdKOR-R4 | ecosystem: Host-associated > Plants > Phyllosphere > Stem > Wood/Secondary xylem... | reverse complement strand
TTTTTTTTAACAAAAAAACAGTAAAATCACACAAAATGTTGGTTAATAACTTTGCATCTCGTTCCTGGCATGATGTGATCATACATTTTATAGACAATATTTGTTTTTGCAATCAAAAAAATATTTTTTAAAAATATTTTTTTATGTTTTTTAATTTTTATAATATATTAATATCAAAAATATTTTTTTAATATATTTCCTAATAAAAATCATTTTAAAAAAAAAATCTTTCCCTTGTTCTCGAACAATGCCTTGTGTTAATTGTCATCGAGCTAACGACAGGGAGAGATTGGAAGATTATGGCTTCTTTTGTAATTGTCGTATCTTTTTGGACCTTACAACCACTACCGAATTTACGAGACTGGTCCTGATTGCTAGTGGAAACTGCAAAAAGCAGCTCCCGACCATGTCTGCAACTACAGTGTTTGAGATTGCATTTTAAAATTATTTTTGAAAAAATTTAAAAATTTATTATTATTATTTTAAATTAATTTATAATATAAAAAATATTTTTTAAAAAATAAAAAATATTATTTTAAAATAAAAAACAATAACTACACAATCTCAAATATCATGATTTTCTGACACCGAAGAGTATGGAAACGACACAATTACAATCCCGTCCCTACTTTCAACTTCCAATTTATGCCCAACTTTTCCATGCCATGGGTTTTTTTCCCTCTTTGTTTCCCAGAGGTCTAAGAAATCACCGAACTGTACAGAGGAAAAGGAAAAAAAATTGGACGACCGTATAATTACTTTGTTTGCAGAAAGGAGTTCGAATACAGATAATAAGCCCCAGGATACCCCCATCAGCGGGTCAAACTTTTTTCAATGCTAAAAAAAAAAAAGTTATCGATGATTAAATAAACTATAGTGGCAGGCCTAAAAAAATAAAAACACACACATAATTTTTTTTTAAAAAAATAATTAAGTACATGATTGTATCGTGTTTTTAAAAAATTTAATTTTTTTATTTAAATTATTTTAATATATTAATTTTAAAAATAAAAAATATTATTTCAATACATTTCAGTATAAATTCTTTTAAAAAATAATCATAATCACACCATTACACTATTATTATTATTATGAGCAAATTCAAGATTAAAAAATAACCCATACGAGAATCATTGAAAAGCTATAATTCCACATCTTATCAATTGTCATTTGCCAATTACAGCTACAATCATCCAGCATCTTCTCTGGTTTACCCGAGCACATAATTGTGTTCATGATGACTATGGAATAATCATCTCTTTGTGGAGTTAAGAAATCATGATTGCCTGGAATTTGTCAAATTAATCGCCATGGCCTTTCTTTAATTTCAGTCACAGTTTCTCCCATGTGTTTACAAAGAACAATCAATTTCCATTCACCAAACACATGCCACACCACTCATCACGCCTAGCCAAAATTGGACAGTCAAACCCAGGCCACATATAAAAGGGATCGATCAAAGAAATTTTTCTTTTTTAAATTATAACTATATTATTTTGATAAAAAAATTAAAAATAAAGTCAATAAGTTAAAAGCCAGATTTAGACTAAATCAATTTTAAGTTAACCATGTCAAACTTGAATCAACCAAATAAACTTGAATCAATCAAATTAGCATGTTAACTCGAATTTTCTACTAAATTAACTGAGTTTTATGGTCTCCAACTCAAACTAATATATATTTTAGATTAGCTAAGTTAAGGATCAGCCTGTCATTCTAGATTTTACAGGTAACACTTTCAAAACATTTCTTGATATTTCAAATTAAAGTGGAGAATGAACAAAAGGTTTTGTTCCCCATTGTCAATGCATAAGCTAGAGCTTTATTATATGCAAAGTTATTTTTTAAATTATGCTACGGTTTTCTAAACTTTAGTCTCTAACGTAAATGCTATTGAAAATTTACAATAGTTTCACGTACAATTAGAGGCTCGGGTACTCTTATTAACAGAGCCTATATGGTGCAGAATTTTTTTTAATATAAAATCATTTTCAACCTTATGTATTAATCATGGTAACACTATGATTACAATTTAATCCCTAAAAACCAAACACAAGTCAAAAAGAGCATTTTAAGCTTTTAAATAATAAATACATTAATGTGGGTAATTAATTAAATAAAATAGCCACACGAGTAATAAGAATTCAAATTAGCCCACGTTCCCATGTGGCTCTGTGCTCTATCGCCAACCTCGATTTTCCCAACTCCAAACAAGTTCAAAACTTTGAAATCCCAAGACCTCCTCTGCTCCGCACTTCTTCTTCTTCCTCGCACTTAACCACTCGCTCTCTTCGGCAACTCTTCGTTGCAAAATCCCCTCTTCAATCTCTCTCTCAAAAGATCAGAATTCAAAACTAAAACAGAACAAACATGGCCGTAATCCCTTTCAAAGTCACAGCCTGTCTCATTCTATTTACCTTCACTAACCTTCCACTCCTGCCCTCTCTTAACACTGATGGCCTAGCTCTCCTAGCCCTCAAAGCCGCAATCACTGCTGACCCGACGGACACTTTAGCGTCTTGGTCGGAAACTGACCCAACCCCATGTCACTGGCATGGTATCGCTTGCATTAACGACAGAGTCACTTCTCTTTCACTCCCTGACAAAAACTTCACTGGTTACATACCCTTTGAACTCGGCCTTCTTGGCTCCCTAACTAGACTCACTCTCTCTCGCAACAACTTCTCTAAATCCATACCTTCACATCTCTTCAACGCAACAACTCTCCGCTTTCTTGATTTGTCTCATAATTCTCTCTCAGGTCCAATTCCTCCGAATATTGTATCTTTAGAAGCCTTAACCCACTTGGATTTATCTTCTAATTGTCTAAATGGGTCTCTCCCTGCATCTTTGAATAAGCTAAAAAGCTTAACAGGAGCTTTAAATTTGTCATACAATTCATTTTCTGGTGAGATTCCAGGGTCTTATGGGTTCTTTCCAGTAATGGTGAGTTTAGATTTAAGACACAATAATCTTAGTGGCAAAGTGCCTTTATTTGGGTCGTTAGTGAACCAAGGGCCTACTGCATTTGCAGGAAACCCAAGTCTTTGTGGGTTTCCTTTACAAACTGCATGTCCTGAAGCTGTTAATATCACAGTTAGTGATAATCCTGAGAACCCGAAAGACCCAAATCCTGTTCTTTTTCCTGGGAGTGTTGGGAAAGTGAAAGTCAAAACAGGGTCGGTTGCAGTTCCCTTAATTTCGGGCTTCTCGGTGGTGATCGGTGTTGTTGCAGTATCCGTGTGGCTGTATCGGAAAAAACGGAGGGCAGATGAGGGTAAAATGGGAAAAGAGGAAAAGATCGAGAAGGGTGACAATAATGAGGTGACTTTTAACGAGGAGGAGCAAAAGGGTAAATTTGTGGTGATGGATGAAGGGTTTAATATGGAATTAGAGGATTTGTTGAGGGCATCTGCGTATGTGGTGGGGAAGAGTAGGAGTGGCATAGTGTACAAGGTGGTCGTGCGTGGGGGTGGGTCTGGTACGGCGATACCTACGGTTGTTGCTGTGAGGAGGCTTAGTGAAGGTGATGCCACATGGAAGTTGAAGGAGTTTGAGTCTGAGGTTGAAGCAATTGAGAGGGTCCATCATCCTAATATTGCAAGGCTGAGAGCTTATTACTTTGCTCATGATGAGAAGTTGCTGGTCTCTGATTTTATCCGCAATGGAAGCCTGTACTCTGCTCTGCATGGTAACATTTCCCTAATTCTCTTAGTTATATTTATGTTATATTCGACACTGACAATTAATTATAACAATGGTCCCCTTCACATGTTGCAAGTCAACACATTGATGTTTTTGGTCACACAATATTCTATGAGCATTTATTTGTTTTGCTACCCGTTTAAACTTCGCAGCAAGTAAGTTTGTACTCGTATGTTCCATGATAACTTATGTCTAGACAATTCATTTAAAAGAATGTCTTGCTTGTCTTACAGTGAAGTTGTGGTGTAAAAAGATTGGACATTTCTATCCAAAACAAAGAATGCGAGTCTTGAATTTCATGTGATGTTAATGATCGGCCTTGTTGTCCAATGCTTATCTCCCAAATGAACCCATAAGTCTGTTATGATTGCTTTGGCATATTGATGTTAGTGTTCCCTTTGAAGTGAATTCAGGTCATGTATGATTAGTGCTTTGTTGATTAATCATAGACAATCAAGAACTTTCAAATGCTGTAGTTTCTAAATTTCAGTTACATTTCAGAAATGTTTTTGACTTTTTTCATTTGTAACTTCTCGTGATATTGTTATAGTATTCCATTTTAAATGTACTATTCGGATATCATTACTTTATGTGAACACTTTAGAGTCGTAGATCGACATGAACAAAATTTGTCAAATGTTGTTGTTGTTGGTTTTAAGAGAAGATCGATTTTTATTTTATTTTCTTTTTGAGAATTGGTTAATGATTGTTCATTGTTCATGAGTGCTTTAAGTAAAGCACAGGTTCAAATTTGGACACTTTTGTTAGCAACAGAGAAGGACCGACAGCAATGCTTGACCCTAAACATTTGAAATTCAATTACTTTGTTTTTCTTTTCTGGGAAATTTGATGTTAAATTCCATTTGCGGACTGTGGTGATGTCACATTCCAAGTTCTGCAGATGTTTCAGCCACAAGAATATACTCAGGTATACATGTTGGAATTATATTAGCAGTTAGCACTGGGAAGTTTGGAATGTTTCAAGTTTGAAATGCCTTACTCTTCTTTGAGGCAGTGATAACTCCTGCCCTGATACACCTGGGGCATCTTTGTCTTTGTCTTTGTCTTCTTCCCTACAAATATTAAAGTATCTGTCTCACATGATTTCTGGAACAAAAATGGTTATAAGCTCCAGGACTTATATTCAATGCTGTGGTCCTCTCGATCTATCACTGTTTGCGTATACCCAATATTGTTTGGTCCTACCATGCTTGTTTATGTAAATACACGATACAAAATTTTTTAAATAGCCTTCGCGGGTGAATGGTGAGTTCATTATCTTTCACTCTGTGGATATTTCCCAGTGAGATGCATCCAAAACATGGACCACTGGGCAGGCTTCTTGTTTGTACTACTACGCATCGTTGGTGTTATTTGGAACTCCAAAACGTGGAAATTTGTTACTTTATATTTAAGTGTTTGGAGTATATGGTATCAGATATTTCTCAGTCCACCAAGTAATCTTCTCATGTTAAGTGATAATTTTAACACATGCCTGGTATTATCATGCATGCAACAATTGTTTGTTTCTATTATTCCCCTCGGAACCTTTATGATAGCCTCTGAAGTAGCAGTTTCAATTAGCAATGTTAATGAATCTCCATATGGTGTTGAAATTGTTGCAGGAGGACCCTCTAACACTTTGCCAGTGCTATCATGGACGGCAAGGTTGAAAATTGCTCAAGGAACTGCTAGGGGTTTAATGTACATACATGAGCATAGCCCTCGAAAGTACGTTCATGGCAACTTAAAATCAACAAAAATTCTGCTTGACGATGAACTCCAGCCTTACATCTCTAGTTTTGGGCTCACTCGTCTTGTTTGGAATAGCTCAAAATTCGCAACTTCAGCATCGAAAAAGCAGTATCTAAACCAAACCATTTCCTCTGCAATGGGCTTGAAAATCTCAGCGCCGTCTAACATTTACTTGGCACCAGAAGCTCGAGTCCCTGGCAGCAAGTTCTCTCAGAAATGTGATGTGTACTCATTTGGAATTGTACTGATGGAACTTTTAACTGGTCGGCTACCTGGTGCAGGATCAGAAAATGATGGTGAAGGACTAGAGAGTCTGGTGAGGAAGGTCTTTCAAGAGGAACGACCCTTGTCTGAGATTATAGACCCGGCACTCTTAAGTGAGGTTCATGCGAAGAAACAGGTCATCGCAGTGTTTCATATTTCACTCAATTGCACTGAACTAGACCCCGAGTTGCGTCCTAGGATGAGAACTGTGTCTGAGAGTCTTGACCGCATCAAATTGCATTGAAGAAGGAGACGTAAGACCCTTGTAAAGATTTTTTTCCAGCTGTGACTGATGCTGACGCTGGTTTTGATTTGACGGTCCCCTCCATGCTCTAGAGGGGACTGGATGTCTTATTAGGCAGATTATTCCAAGCTAATGTTCTCATGTGATGACTTCTGTCCTTCTGGACCTGTTTCTGGTTTCTGCATGACTGTTATCAGGTATCTTATCTGTGGTAAAATATCTTAGCAAATCTTGATGAAGTACAAGGAGTTACGAACTTCCAAAACGAAAAAGCATCTCTGCATTCAAGTTTTTATTTATATATTGCAAGAACCTGCGGTGGAACCTCCGCTTAGAAGACTGAGGTTGCACCTGTTTTCTCGTAAACAAACAGGATCTTAATATCTGAAGACAAGTTGAAAGCACCCATTTGCTCAAAGTTTTATGGTGAAGCTGGCATTATTGTTATTGAATCGGTTAAGGTTAAGCAAAGGAAGATGACATGAAAAACATAATAATTACTGTGTGTGTGTGTGTATTACCATAAATTTAATTTTTATAAAAATAGTTAATATTTTAATATATTATTTTATTTTGGTAGAAAAATCTGTCTTTATTTTCAACAAATAAACACATTTTCAATTTGAAAAATAAAAACTAAAATTAAAAAAAAGTTTTCATTAGTAACCGAGCCTTAACATTCTGATGGTGATAATAATTTATTATAAGAAATTCCAGGATGACCGGCCCAGTTGAACTCGAGACAGGCTCTACCTCCATTCTTTAGCCTCGCTGGCCTCAATTGTGTGAGCTTCATGTTACGATCCCAGCAACAAGTGGACTCCTGTTTCTTCCATGAGAATATTCGAGTTCAATACATAAACTATAGGAAATGCTTCTCCTTCAGTAATTCGGATTGGATAAAAGAACAGGAAAATTAAATAAATCAGGAAAAGGATCAGTATCCTTGAGTGATCTGGACTAGATCACCACTGTATATACCTGAAGCGTTTTTCCTCACAGATTCTTTCAAGCAAACCTAGCTAGCAATTGCATTCTCTTCCAGTGATCTCTCATTCCGTATTCATCGTCTTCAAATCATGGCTTTGAAGAAAACTCTAGCGATTTCTTTCTTGATGATGTCCCTTTGCGGAGTCTCCATGGCTACCGTCTGCCAAGCCGGTGACTCCGCTGGTTGGACAAGAATGGGTCAGGTAGATTCCAAAGATTGGGCTGCCAACAAGAGCTTTCACGTTGGTGATACTGTCGTTTTCAATTACAACTACCACTTCCACAACGTAAAGCAAGTTGCACATCAAGATTTCGAGTCATGCAATGCTACTTCCCTAATAGCTACTTGCACCGGCGGCTTCGATGGAGTCACATTTTCAATAAAATTCGTCGATGTCACTCTCTCATTAATTGATCTAAATGGAGAAGCATCCCTATTCCCTTGTTCTAAAGTTGTAATCAGAAGTAATACGTGAAGTCCCTTAAGAGAAAGCCACATCCGGCAGCCAGCAGGGAACGTCAAGATAACATTCAGCGGACAATATTGACATTATCAAGAGTCAAGACGAAGAGATAAGCGTAAATAATGATTGGGGTTTGGTCTTTAAGATTCAATGCATGGATTGAGAAGATGATGGAACCCATTGGAATTTTCTTTCTAATAACCTTAAATTATTTTCTCATGAATTATTTTCTCACTGAAATTCATGATGAATGCTTATTGTAATTATCTTTAGTTTTTATTCAATAAATTATGTTACAAATAAAAAAAGACATATTTTGCCTAAAAAATGACACTAGTAAAAAATAAAGAATTTCAACTAAAAGAAATATATTTGATCTAAGAGAATTATTTTGTTGTATCCAAACTAATATCAATTCAACCCATTTCATCAATAAAATGTGATTAATTAACTAACCAACAAAACTACTTGTTACAAATAACATCTTGTTGTTGCATCCAAACATATAAATGTTGAGTAATCTGACTAACATTAAACTTGACAAAATAAAATGGTTGAATAATTGAAAAATAAGATTATTCAGGAATACACATTGAATGCTAAGATTACATATTGAATTTTTGGTAGTAGATACATAATAAAAAAAGTGTTTGTGACTGTTCCAGAAAAAATGAAATAAAAGATACGGTAGAATTAGAATAGTTATTGTATGAGGTCTACCCGATATTAGATGTAGAGACGCATGATAGATCGATATGATCACAGTCTTCCTCACTAATATTTATTTTAATTATTATATAATTAAATAAAAATATATTTTAAAAATACTCCGCGGCATTGCATGTACTGTATAACTAAATCTAAACAAAAAGTCAACTTTCATATGGTTGACAATGACATTATTAGTTATTAATTTGATTTATTTGAGAGGGAATAAGGGGAAGGTGATCGCTTTCCACGAAATTTAACTTATTAAGTTGTACAATCAACAAATAACGTGTTTGAATATTCCTTCGACAAAAAAATAAAATAAAAAAAAGATGATTGATAAACAACAAAATATAACTAACTTTGCTAATATAAAATCAATTGGTATTATAAAAAAAAAACAATAAAAAAAACAAAGAAAAGAGTATGATACTTTTTTTCTCTTGGATAATTCCATGGTCAAGTCTTCATCATCTGCTTTTTACCATATCTTTTTTTTTAAAGTATAGTACTTTAGTTCTAATATACAAAAACTAATATAATAACAGTCCACCATTCATAGAAGTAGAAAACAATTGTTTTTATGATTAAAAAATGTTTTTATTTAAAATTACTTTTTTATAATATTAGATCGTTTTTAATGGGTTAATGTTAAAAATAAAATTTAAAAAATAATAAAAAAATTAATTTAAAATATTTTTTTAAAAATACTTTAAAAAACAAATATTACTACCAAATAAATCTCCATTCAACATTCAAAAATGGCAAGACAAACTTTTTTTTTTTTTTTATGCTGCAGTGATGATTGACCTGGACCTACCATATAAGAGGCCCATCCTCATTCAAAAGGGGCAACTACAATCCCAGACGCCGGCTAAGAAATTCCCTGGCCCAACCAAGTTTGTCAAAACCATGCACTTCACTTGTACACGATCCCATAGCAAGAAAGACAGCCAGGGGAATAAATCGAGGCTTAATTGGTTATTAATTTCACAACTTGTAGGAATTAGTTGAGATATGATTAAATTAACCAGAATATATCACGTAAAAAAAATAATTAGAAAATTATGAGAGAAAAATATATAATTTAATTGGTTAAATTTTAAATTTGTTTTTTTAAAATTATTAGTTTGAGTCTTATAAATTTTAGAATTATTAAAAGCTTCCATGATTGTTAATTTTAGAGCCTATAAAATTAATTAAATTATATGTAAACTGAACCAAACAACGACTACGTAAATAAAAAAAAAGGAAGGGAAACTCGACCGAGCCCCTGCTGTATTTTCCCACTTTCAATTGAATTCTAAATTCTCGAAAGGTTTTGTGCTCTATTTGAGAACATAGAAAGAGATTTGTCTAGCAGATCTTTCCTTCAAGCAAAGAATGTAGCAGTGAATTTGTAGATGCGTTTACAAACGTGATAACATTTTTATTTTAATTTTTTTTTCTTCAAAGTATAATAAAATAATATTTTTTTATTTTTAAAATTTATTTTTAATACAGGACATGAAACAATTTAAAAATATAAAAAATTTAATTTTAAATAAACAATTATAAATTTTAAAAAACACCCATTTAAACGGTTCCCGACAGCCCTAAAAATGCTCTCTCACGTGTCCTTGTCACCCGCCGCACAAACACCACCTTACTTTAATATGGGGGCAGCTTTGAACGTGACGCCACTGTCTTGCATCCCCCCCTATTATTTTATTTTGACTTTATTTCATAACCTGTTTTTTTTGTCCTTTATTATTATTATTATTATTTTTATATCACAGGCGCCATGAGAGGGGGAGGACCACAGGGTACATGTGAGACGATGTGAAGATCATTGAATTAATTAAGGTTTTCAAGGCATAGATTAGATTCAATCATGATTAAAAAAAAATTAATGAGAAAACAACAGCAGTGCTTAAAGGGGGATCTTCTCTTGTCTCTGGCAATTAACAATAAACTAATAGCAATGGCTGTAATAAGTTAAGATTATGCATTCACCCAAGCCAGATTCTCTTGTACTTTGTTTTTCCTCCATTTATTTTAAAAAAAACAACTGTACGAAGGTGTAACCTAATGCTCATATCGGTCCACGGCGAGAAGGGACTAGACATTGATTTCATGATATTAAATTTCTAAACAGTCCAATTAGTTAAATTTATATCTTGCTATACATGTTATTTCAATAATTATCCATGCAAGTTACTCTTAGGACGCCCTTTTATCTTCATAAGATCATATATATGTTATATAAAAAATCTACTTTATCTCCATTAACCTAAGACTTCTTCTTCAATCAATCAAAGATATAGATTCTCGTGTTAATTTTAATATTATTAAAATAATCTAGATTAATTTTAAAATGATATTATTTTAAATACAAAATTAAAAAAAAACTTTTAAAATTATGCTAGATCTCATTCTTTCAAAACAAACCTAACCTAACCATTTAATAGGTGACATAGTGGTAAGAGTTTGAGATTAAAAGTTTTACTCCCTTGTTGTCTGAAGTTCAAGCCCTGTAATTGTTAATATGATGGTTATTGGAGGTTTACATGATCGTTAACTTCAGGACCTGTGAGATTAGTCGAGATACACGTAAACTAACCAGGGTATTCACATTAATAATAATAAAAAAATCTAATCTAGTTCAATTTCTAAATTCATTTGTTGTCATACAACAAAATGATTTCTAGCTTGGAAGTAGCATAATGTTTTTTTTTTTTTAAAGAACTAGTTATTGATGGTAATAGGAAATAATAAACATAGTCGAATCTATGTAGAGTAAAGCACCGCCAAAGTTGGTTCAAGGTCTTATACATATATAAAAAAAAATATATGAAAATAAATTGATTCCTCCTTTTCTCTTTTTAAGACGTGGATTTTATTCATTTTGAAGAACCAAGAATTATTCCTATTAATTTCACCCCCACATAAAAATTCCCTAATTTTGATACCAACGCCAAAAAAAAAAGAAAAAGAAAAAGAAAAGTGAAAGCATGCGGGCTACCATGTGCTTTGGAATGGCCAATTCTGTAAATATGAGAAGAAGCAGTGGTACTTATGAAGTGGAAATGCGGCGCCTGCGATAGATATGATCATAGGAAGGCACGGAGGGGAAGTGAAAAGACTGCAAGGGACGAATCAGATGCGGCATGAATCTTGTTCTCAAAGATCTAACGGTGACGTCAACCATTTAACTGGTCAACAGTTTTTTTAGTTTCCCCTTCCTGTATTTATAATATGCCTTATCCACGGTATCGGTTCCACTATTCTCGAGGATTAACGGCGTCATCGTCACTTGATCCACCCTCTCTCCCCTGAATGATTGTTTCTCTCCACTACCAATCTCAAATTGAGTAGTTTTAGTTTTTCCTTTTTAACCAATTCTACAAAATGAAATTGAAAATATGTAGGAGAAATTGAGCATAGTAATTTAGATAAAAAATGTTTTTTTTTTTAATTTTGTGATATATTTTTCACTCAATAACCTTAAAAAAATAATTATTATTAATGATATTTATAAAAATTTTAACAAATTGTTTTAGTCACCAATCAATATTTTTATTAACAATATTTTAAATTAATTGAAGGATATAACCAAACCATTTCTTTTTTTTTCTTTGTTTTTTTAATTAAATATTATTTTAGATTTTTGTGTATTGAAATTAATTTTTTTATTTGAATTTAAATAAAGAGTAAGTTTTTATAAAATAATTAAAGAAATTACCAGTTATATGAATTAATAACAATTCAAAATTAATAATTATTTAAATAATATTAGAAAATAATTTGTGCAGGGGCATTTTGGTAAGCAGGAAAAGACACAAAATATAGGTGGAGAGGTGAGATTGATTGCTTTCTGTACTTTAAACCATTGGCTTCATATCCTTTTCTCACAAACAAAGAGGAAAGATAAACATTTGCCTCTCCCCTTCTATTTTTGTCTCCCTCTCTCTAAAACTCCCATCACCACCACCTCGGTCCACCTCCTCCTCCTCGTCCTCCTCTTCCTTCTCTCACTCTCTCTCTCTATCACCCTTTAAGCTCAAGATCTTCCTCGCTTTCGGTGCTTTGAAGAGAAAATCTGATGCTCCTATTTGACCTCTTCTCTTCTTTCTCAAAAACTCACCTTCCATTCTCTCTCTCTCTCACTTTCAATCTTTTCGTTTGACAATACATATATACTATACCATCAATAAAACCCTTTTCTTGAGGTTTTTCGTTCTACTCATTAAGCTTTGTATGCTTCTCTTAAAAGGGTTTAAACTTTTTCTTTTCTTGGTTGCTTCCTCTTCAAGATCTTATCTCTACTCTGCTTAAAAAATAAGCTGACAATTTTTTTCTTTCAAGAAAGTGATACTAAAATATTCCCAGAATTTTCTTTGAGCTATAATAAAGTGGTTCCTCTTGGGGTATGTGTAAATGGTTCTTCAGCATCAAATCTGTTAACTTGAGCCCACAATAGTTTATAAGAAACAGAGAGAAAGAGAGTAAAACAGAGCATATGCCAATGGATTCAAGTAGTAATAACAACTATCATCAACAAAATCAACCCAGTTCAGGGTTATTGAGATTTCGCTCAGCTCCAAGTTCACTTCTTGCAAGTTTTAATGACAGCGGAGTTGACAATGATTCTGTTTTGAATTACCAAGAGTTTGAGGATAAATCTGCAGCAAGAGTGAGAGAGGAAGCTGTTAACTATTCAAACTTTCAGCGGAGTTATTCAGGTTTGCCTCCTCATTATCCAAGACAGGGCTCGGCCACAAATTCTTCAGCTATGGATAGTTCATATGGTTTGACTGGTTCAATCTCAATGGGTCATCATGAGCAACTTAAAAGGGTTGATCCAAGTCTAGCTAGGCAGAATAGCTCTCCTGCTGGACTTTTTGGGAACGTTTCTTTTCAAAATGGTATTTTTCTTATTCTCATTTCCAAATGACGTGCTTTTCAGCGATTTGTTAATCATATGATTGTTTAGATTTGTATTGTTGGGAGTTTCTTTTACTTTGGAGGTTCATTTATTGAAAATAATATACATGTTAGCTTCAGATACTTATGTTAGACGTATTGTTTTTAGAAGCTCATTTGCTTTGAAGATAGAGTAGACAAGTCATTGTACTTGATGCATGTATTAAGGCAAGTCATACAAGGTGTGCATACAAATTCCATTGAGTTTTGAATACTGAAGAAAAAATCTCAACTTGTTTGATCGGATTAGTAGAAAGAATGAACTATAGAAAACATTTTATTGATGCAATTAAAAGGGGTGTTTTTTTCTCTGTTGAACGAGTTGTTTAGACGCTAAGAATTAACATGGCTAGAAAATAATCGAAGAATCGTCAGGAATGCAAATTTCCTCTGATACCATGATCATCAAGAATCAGAAGAGCATTACAAAGAAGAAACTTTTAAGTGTTCATATATTGTTGTGGTAGAGGGTAGAAGGAATAATTGAAAATATCTCAGTAAATTGCAGGCTATCCTGGGTGTAATGGTACTAATGGAGAAGCAAATTCAAGATTGAGGAGTCAACTTAGCTTCTCATCAAGAGCACCCTCTTCCTTAGGCTTTCGGTCACAGATTTCTGAAATTGGGAGCGAAAGCATTGAGGCAGGCAGCCCTAGTGCTGACAGTCGATTTCATAGCAGTCACGGGTTTCCATATGGTTCTTGGAACAATTCGCATTTGTCAGAGAATTTTAGCAGCATGAAAAGAGATCAAGAAAATGGAAACCTGTTTTCTAATAATGCTCAGGTATACATTTGTGTACTAGGTGTTTAGTTATCCATTACTGCTCACTGCTCAAGTTCTAATCCAACTGGTTGTGTAAATTTAGAACGGAGAGCTTGGAAATCGCACTCATGTATTCGCCCATCACTTGAGTTTACCAAAGACTTCAGTTGAAATGGTTGCCATGGAAAAGTTCCTTCATTTGCAAGATTCTGTTCCTTGCAAAATTAGAGCAAAGCGTGGTTGTGCCACTCACCCTCGAAGTATTGCAGAAAGAGTATGATTAATTATCGCCATGCCATTCACATTTCATTTTTTAGTATTCATGTATCAGATATCGAACCTCCCTCCATTCTTATAGTCTTGGTCATCTGCCCAATCAGTTGTCGTAGTTATTACAATTAGATTATATGGAATAAACTATTTTCAGGTAAGAAGAACTCGGATCAGCGAAAGAATGAGGAAACTACAAGAGCTTGTCCCAAACATGGACAAGGTAGGACATTGCCATATACAATTCAGCTTCAAAGTTATCTCGAGAAACTGACAGCGTTTTTCTTCTTTGCAGCAAACAAACACAGCAGACATGCTAGATTTGGCTGTAGATTACATCAAAGACCTTCAGAAGCAGTACAAGGTATGAAGGAGAACGACGAAAAACGTAGGAGTTTTTTTTTTCCAAATATACCATCTTCTTTCATTCACAAATCCGTTTTCTTTTGCAGACACTCAGCGACAACAGAGCCAACTGCAAGTGTTTAAGCAAGCAGAAACCAGTGCAAAACAAAATTGTTTGAGGTGCTTCTGTACAGAAATCCAAGGGGCTTAGGACCTGTTCTTATTGATCTTCAGTATCAAAAGCAAAATATTTTTGTTTCAGTGGGCAAGATGTAGTAAGTTCGGTAGAAATCTCCACCCATTCTGATCCTGAAGCAAACAAAGCTTCCAATCACACGACCTGATATAAAGAGAGAAATGTATAGAACATGTTGTAATGCATCAATTCCTTGTCATGAAAATATAAATGCATGAATTTCCTTGTGCTGTCTTGTTATATCTTTCTAGATACATATTTAATTAAAGAAGTGTCAATCATTGTAATCTTGATCCTTGGCACATCACACAGAGAAGGAGTGGAATATATACAGTTGGCTGTACAAATTCATCCAATTTTTCAATCCTTGAAAAGTAGAGTGGATTAACAAGGCAAGTTGAGTCTTTCTACTTTGATGTATAGCCTGAACTGGACTGATTCAATGACCTTAATTAGTGTTTTGTTCCTTTTCCAATCTAAATCAACCGGCGCTGGTGAGTTGTAAATGACTCTATCTGTATGTATTCTAAAGTGGTTTGATGCATGCATTTCGAGAGCCTTGCACAATCGAAAAGTAAGATCACGAGCATGTTTGGAATTTTGGAATATCTTTTTAAGTGTTTTTTTTATTTAGAAATATTTTAAAATAATATATTTATTAATTTTTAAAATTTATTTTTAATACCAGCATAATAAAATAATTTGAAAACACAAAACAATTAATATTTTTAAAATACAAAAACAATTGTTGTATTAATTGTATAAATTATTTTAAAAAATATTTTTAAAATGCAAAAAATTATTATGTTAATTGTATAGGAAAATCTCAAATACCCCCAAGTACATAGGGTTCTTGATCGAGTCCCTGCATTTTGTTTTTGAATAGTTTGGGCAAAAACCTTAGAAAATTCGAAATACTTGAAGGACACAATTGAGAAAAAAAAAATTCATTGAAACCTCAATTGAGATGGAGGTTATAATTTGCAACCTCATTCAAGGTTCTCCCTGTCTGTCAATTGATCATGCAAAATTCGGCCATTAAAAAATTGTAAAAAAAATATGCATTATTCGTGTCATTGACTTATAAATAATGCATTTTTTAGGATTCTCCCTTTTTTATTTGTTAATTTTCTGGTCAATTTATTGATTATAGCCTCTCTCTCTCTCTCTTTTTTTTTGCCTTGCCTTGATAATTTCATAGTGATGTTGCTGAACATGATTCTTCAGACATGAAAAAAAAGGCTACGAGGTACCCATTTTTCTTGTTTATAAAAAGGAAGTGCTCTTACACTCAAATTAATCATGTAATAATTCTTTTCGGTGAGAATTAATCCCTTAAGAAATTGATTTCATCATTCTTAAGAGGTCAAAAACAACATGAGTTCATCATTACATCGTAGAACCTGTTTGGAAATATTTGTTTTTTAAAATGTTTTTTTCTCATAAATATATTAAAATAACATATATTTTTATTTTTTAAAAAATTATTTTTAACATCAGTACATGAAAATGATTTAAAAACACTAAAAAATAAAAAAATTTAAATTTTTTCAAAAAAGATTTGCAAATGTAAAATAAACAGGACCGTAAACAGTTTCTCAGCGGTATGGTATTATTTCATGCACCCAAACCGATTGTCCAAAGAGAAAGTATTTGGCTTGCTATATATTAGAATGATGCAAAAACAATATTCCATTTTAAGAATTTCCAACAATAATAATTGTTCATCTTGACATGAAATTAAAATGTTCAAATTTAAATTTAATTATCCAAGGACTTTGATTTTATAGTTATAGTATTTTTGGACTGATATGCGAGTCCACTACGTTTATGTTTCCTCTCTAAAAATCTTAATGACGCACCCACCAGCACTTGATATTAGAGGGGAGGGATGATAGGATAGTAAATGTATGAATTTTTCAAATTTTTACATTCGAGTAATCAGTAAAAATATTAAAAATACATAATTAACCAATTTGGAGAGAGAATTTTTTCCCAATTTCGTTAATTTATTATTTTTTATAATATTTAAAAGGCATCAAAACCTAACTTAGGAATCAGTAAGTTTATAAAATGAATTGTTAATTAGGATTTTAACGTTCTTTTTATATTTATAAAAAAACAAGAAAAAATTAATAAGTTAATAAAATGAATTTTAAGCCGGATTTCAATTAATACCCTTTTTATATTCATGTGAAGATTTAAAAATAATGAAATAGAGGGAAATTTCTTGTCATAACGGAGTTTTACATGTCATCACTGCCACGTACATCGTGTTAGCTCCACATTCATATATCCAAAATTTTACTTGATTGCAACAATTTTTAAAGTCAACATATCAATTTCAAAAAGAATTGTAAAAATTTACAAATTAAATACAATATTTCAATTTTAGAGGGCCATGAACTCAAAGTTCTTGGAAAGTTGCAGCAAACCCTTATATATTTATATAATACGGGAAAAACCACCCTTATGTAAAGTTTGGACAGAGGATTCATTGTTTTACCCTTAAAAAAACCAGGAAAAATGATCTTTTCATGATATTTATTGTTATTTTAAAATTGTTTAGGGGTATTTTAGTTTTTTTATAATTTTTTTATATAGTCAAGTTACTTGATTGCCCTTAAAAAAAACACTTCTAGGGACTTTTTTGATATTTCATTTTTTTAAGGACAGTGCAGTGATTCTATTGCCATTAAAATTAAAATTCTCAAAACTTGACTATAGGGGCTTTTTCATGATTTCACAATGTTTTTTTTTAATAATTATTTGGTCATAGAGATAATGTGGTGTTTTGATAAATAATAAAAATAAAAAGTTAGTGACACGTGTCAGTGTACCCATCACCCTTGAGCTGCTCACATGACCGACTCCAGTGGTAGAAACCATTGTTCTGTAGTGTAATTCGATTTGTCTTAGCGTCCTCGTCCTTCATATGCAACGCTTTAAATTCACATATTAGCCCTTCAAGTTTTGTTTTCTTTGGATTTGGTCTGTTATTTTTTTATTCTTATTTGTTTTATTTTCATTAATTTCTACAATAAAATTTTTTATATTTCATCTTTAATTTTTTTAGTCTATCAAATTTGTTTCTCATTCTTTTAATTGTAATTTTTTTTAATTTAAGATAATTTTTGAATTTGTTTTTTTTTAATATCACTCTCCTTCATTTTTCTTTTTTTGAGACTTGATGATCATTCTTTTTATTGCTATTTTTTTTTATTTTGATAAATTTTTTAAATTGATAATTTTTTTATCAATTTCATCATTTAATATTAAATTGATTGAGAATTGAGTTTTTTTATTAACAAGGTCTATGATTTCACAAGTTGAAAATTTGAAAGATTAACTCAAATTCAAAAGATTCACATTGATTAATTACTATGGAATGAAATAGCAAATTTATCGCCTTAAAAAGATTTCACACTCGCCCTCTTTCAATTACCATGGATTAGATATTTTTGAATTGATCGAGGTTACGATTGTCGTTTTACAACTTTTTTGCATAGTTAAATTACTAGAATAAAATTAAATGCAAAACAACACTTAACTTTGTTTTAGGTTTTGTATTTTTTTTTGAAATTTCACTTTTCAAAGCACAATATAAATACTCTATTACTCTTAAAATCAAAATCTTAAAGCTTGATTTTAGGGGCTTATTCATAATCTTATATTGTTCTTTTTTGTTACAATAATTTGGTCTTAGGGCAGTTTGGAATTTTGATTATTATCAATAATAATTTTAAAAAACGGTTGGAGCACGTAAACTATCCCACCATCATCATGCAACGTGTGTGACAACTTATAATGATAAAAAAAGTTCTCCTTAGTGTTTTTTTTATTCATCTCGGTAACGCTAACCTCCCTCCCTGAACGATATGCGTATGGTGATTCCATCCGGTTTGACTCTGATTTTTTTTTGTCTCTCTCTTCTCCATATTAATTTGCATGATGTCCCAAAGAAATTCACGACAACCGTTCAAAATATAAATTAAAAACATATACCTAAAAATCATGCATTAAAAAAATTAATAATTTTGAAAAAAATTGTTACTAGAATTCGAACCCAAATGAAACAAGAAAACTTGTTCATCGGACCAAACCCACCTCCCGGGTTTGTTATCCAAGGACTAAGAGTGATGAGGCTAGACTAAGGAGCAAGTGGATCGACGTTAATGGAGGAAACACAGAGATGGAGGATAAAAAGTGTCAGCGAACCAAGTCCTGAAGGCTGATATGTCTCGAGCTCGCATTTGTGCATGAAACGTGGGATGTACGTCCCATGGAGTAGAAGGATAAAAAACTTGAATTCGTGAAGTCAGTTTATCAAGCCCTCAAAGGGCTCCAATATGCAATTATACAAGTAATTAAGACACAATTAATTTATCAAGCCCTCAAAGGGCTCCAATATGCAATTATACAAGTAATTAAGACACAATTAACTCTCCTCTCTTCGAGAATGTGAAGATGATGGGCTCGTATCATAAATATCGAGTGATTAATAATGATGGATTTTTTAATCCATCTCTTAATCATATCCTTGATCGATTTTATATACTATTTAATTTTAAAAAAAATTACGACATCATTTAATCAACAAGAATCAAGGCATGAAAAAAAAAGAAAAGAAAACCTCTAAAAATCTGTCTTAATTAGCCGATAATTATTTTTGGGTACTGGTGGTTAATTGATAAAATACCCTAAAAAGGAAAGTGGCATGATTCTATCAACTTCATCACAGTCAACGACCCAGATCTACCCATTTGATTTACTTGTGTATCCTGCAATGCACCAAAACCTTTACCGTAACAAACCGTTAATGGGTCCCGCAATTGCCGTTGGTCTTTCCCTCCATCTCTCCTTCTTCCTTCCCCACACCCTTGTCTTTCTCTGCAACCCGTTTCACAAACAAAACCAATCATTTCTATTTTTTTTTCATTCCCTTTCAAACCCTAACCCTAACCCTCATTTCTAATTCCCATTTTATCCTCCATCATCCTCATTTTACCCTTTTTCTCGCCTTGACCAGTAATTAATTCTTTTCGATCCTTTTTCTTAAGCTTTTTATTGATTTTAATGCTGGAACGAATAATGATACTTTGACACCAGATCACTACAATCTCTCTCTTTTTTTGCATGGTTTTATATGTTTTTGAGGAGAGAATCTTGTGGGATTTAATTTGTGGATGCGAACATGTCGAATTATGTTGATTACAATCAAAAGATTGATTATGTTTTCAAGATTGTGCTAATTGGAGATTCAGCAGTTGGAAAATCACAGCTTCTTGCGAGGTTTGCAAGAAATGAATTCACTGTGGATTCCAAAGCCACCATTGGGGTTGAATTCCAGACAAAAACGCTTGCTATGCATAACAAGACGGTAAAAGCACAGATTTGGGACACTGCTGGCCAAGAAAGGTGTGTGTTTTAGACACTTTCTCTTGATATTTTGTTATTGTATTTAGATTAGATCACTTACAATGAGCTTGAGTATTAGATTTTTGAAGATTAAAACCAGATTGGAAAATTTGTGCTTGAGAATGTGCAAGTCTAAAATAGATAATAGTGGCCTTGAGTTAATGGGCTTATAATTGAAGAAATGGAATGACAGTTTGTGACAAGGTGTAACATTTACTTGTGGTATGGCTTCATAGAATCCTAATTAACATGAAAAATTTAGAGGAGTCTCAGATAGATTAATGCACTGGGGAAAAATTATTTCGTCAGGAAAAATCTGCTTTCAATTATCTCATGATTTGGTGGTGGATGCAACATAGATGCATCTACATATATATAGATTCGACAGGCTTCCTTGTTAGAGGATCAGGCTCAGTGCCTAGATCATGCCTTTTGTTCCTAAGGTAAATATTATAGTTGCTGCTCAATTTTAATAACTCACGAGGACACTTCTGTAGGTTGCATCTTTGCTACTTAATCCTCTAGCTGGACAGATCTTGTCTTTTTTCCACTCAGGGAAACAAGCGTAGGAAAAGGGATCATAAGGACGAAAACATTAGGGGATTTCATGAATTCCCGTTCTGGTAGAATGAAAATAAAGAGCACGGATTTCAGGAATTCCCAGTTCGGTTGGAGACGTAGAGCTGAGAGTTATAGACAGAGATACCAAGATTCAAATGACAGCTTTAGAAGCTGAGAATCTCAATTTCTTGTCCTATCATGATCTAGTAGAGAAATTTCTATCCGGTATAAGAATTCCATCTCCACATCCTTTTCGCATTCTCAAATTTTAATGTTCGTTCTTTTGGGATTGGTTCCTACTATTGTTTTCACCATAAGTCTATTCCACTCGAGCAAATTCCCTTTCTTTCTCGCACAGATTCCTTATGATTTCATACGTAAATAGAAGCTTATGTGCGGATGCTGCTAATTGTGGGAAGTTTATCAAAGGATGACCATTGCACCGGTCCTTTTTCTTAGGCCCTGTTGCTGTTTTATATGCTATCTTTCTCGTTGCCGTGTCGTGTATGACTCTGTCTAGTTAGTTTGCCCCTGCTTGAAGGTTGATTTGGCATCAATTGCAATGTTATGCTTCTGTTTTTCTTTTCTTATTGTAATCCAAACTCAGTAGCCATTGGTCTACAACATCAAAATGTAGAGAAATTAAGTGCTATAGAGGAGCATGAGGCTAGTGCCATCCATTCTTGACCATTAACGGTGTCGACCCCAAGCTTTGTCAATGCACAGTGCCATCCATTCTTGGCTGCTGCACATATGGGCTGCCATTTCACATGAATGGAAACAACCCAACAATCACCCCTTTTCCGTGGCATAATCATCCTCTTTGGTAGTTGTCAAACCTTTCAATGAGTCATCAAAACACATCTTTTTCTTACATCAAAGCATCATTACAACTAAATGACCTAACATGCCACATCTAAAAAGTGTTGACATTGTCCCTAGGACATACCACATTCCCCCATCAAGCTTTGCAACCATATTCGGTCCAAAATAATTAACTAAGTCTTTTATCGAGGCTTACAACACCTCCTTAAAAAAATATTTATTTCCGAATGCAATATTCACTAACTGAATATTATAGTGCGATCACGAGCTCATTATTCTCCTAAAAGTCTACTCATTCAGGAGTTGTATTTGCTCTCTATTTCACCTTAGGAATTGCGTTTTATTTCTCCATTAGTCATTCGCTCTTCATACAAAAGTCCAACTAGCTCTCCTCTTTCACGATAGGGGAAGTTCATGAAAAGTTGATCTACACCTATCTTTATACTTGTCTTAGACACTCCATTCTATTGACTATCCAAATACCTATCGTATTCACTAATATCCAGTTGTAACATCAGCTCAAGGATGATCTAAAATTGAGTTCACACCATGACCCTCACACCTTCTCATGAAGGTGCCTTTATTGTTTTTTCATAGGATGGTTGCATCCTTCTTCCTCTAAGATACCTTCAAGTGGCTCTAACATTCTCTACCACCATATGTACTATGAAAGAGATCA
>Ga0325403_1001045_pt1 | contig 22179 bp, 22 predicted proteins | sample PopdelMetagenome_19_FD_205665 | JGI IMG/M metagenome (GOLD analysis project Ga0325403, IMG submission 205665) | Populus deltoides microbial communities from Bellville, Georgia, United States - Xylem-PdKOR-R4 | ecosystem: Host-associated > Plants > Phyllosphere > Stem > Wood/Secondary xylem... | reverse complement strand
CCGGTCGTTTCCGACCGGTTCTGATCGAGGTGGCTCCCCGGCTCCGGGCCTACCCTTCCGGGCCGGCCCGCCCTGCCGGGCGAACGAGAAGAACATTACGGGACGGACCGGAGAGCGTCAAACGCCGGGGTCCCTCGTCGTGTCCTCCTGGTGACCCGGACGTCACCAGGAGGACACACGGGCGTCACACGGGGCGCGCGTCGACGGCCGCCAGCGTCCGCTTGCCGCGGCGCAGGACGAGCCACCTCCCGTGCAGCAGCGCGGACGCCGGGACGGGGGCGTCGGCGTCGTCCCACCGCTGGTTGTTCACGTACGCGCCGCCCTCGGCGACGGCCCTGCGGCCCGCCGAGGCGGAGGCCACGACGCCCGCCTCCGCCAGGAGGCGCGGCACCGACAGGGGCTCCCCTGCCGCCGGCCGGGCCGTCGGCAGCTCCGCCAGGGCGGACCCCAGCGTCGGCTCGTCCAGCTCGGCGAGCTCCCCCTGGCCGAACAGCGCTGCGCTGGCGGCCTCCACCCGCGCCGTCGTGTCCGCCCCGTGGACCAGCGAGGTGACGTCCCGCGCGAGCATCCGCTGCGCGGCCCGCGCCTGGGGACGGGCGGCGGTCTCCTGCGCGAGCGCGGCCAGCTCCTCCTGGGTGCGCTGCGTGAAGACCCGCAGGTACCAGTCGACGGCGGCGTCCTCCGCGGCCAGCCAGAACTGGTAGAAGGCGTACGGGCTGGTCATCTCCGGGCTGAGCCACACCGTGCCGGACTCCGTCTTGCCGAACTTGGTGCCGTCGGGCTTGGTGATGAGCTGCGTGGAGAGCGCGTGCACCGACGTCCCCTCCACCCGGTGGACCAGGTCGACGCCGCTGGTGATGTTCCCCCACTGGTCCGACCCGCCGGTCTGCAGCGTGCAGCCGTAGCGGCGGAAGAGCTCGAGGTAGTCCATCCCCTGGAGGATCTGGTAGCTGAACTCGGTGAAGCTGATGCCCTCGTCCGAGGCCATCCGCGCCGAGACGGCCTCCTTGGCGAGCATCCGCCCCACCCGGAAGTGCTTGCCGACGTCGCGGAGGAACTCGATGGCGCTCATGGGCGCCGTCCAGTCGAGGTTGTTGACCAGCCGCGCGGCGTTCGGCCCCTCGAAGGAGACGAACGGACGCACCTGCTCGGCGATGCGCGCCACCCAGGAGGCCACGACCTCGGGGTCGTTGAGCACGCGCTCCCCGCTCATGCGCGGGTCACCCACCAGCCCGGTGGAGCCTCCGACCAGCAGGAGCGGCACGTGGCCGGCGTCCTGGAGGCGCTTGGCGGTGACCAGCTGCACGAGGTTGCCCATGTGCAGGCTCGGAGCGGTCGGGTCGAAGCCCACGTAGAACGTGACCGGGCCGGCGTCGAGGGCGGCCCGCAGCGCGTCCTCGTCGGTGCTCTGCGCCAGCACTCCGCGCCAGCGCAGCTCGTCGATGATCCCGGATCCGGGGGTCCCAGTCACTGCGTGCTCTCCTCGTCGCCAGTGGTGCTCGCCGCAGAGCCTGCCCGACGCCGGCGCGGCGCCGCCACGCGGTAAGCCGAGACGGTGGGCTCGGCCGCCAGCCAGAGCCGCCACGGGTACCGCTCGCCGTCCCCGCCCTCCCCCGACACGCCCACGCGCGGGCCCGCCAGCACCTCGGAGGACGACGACGAGGGCGCGTCGAGCACGCGCAGCGAGGAGGTGGGGGCGCACAGGTCCGCGCCGTCCTGCGCCTTGTCGAGTCCGAGCGCCGACGCCAGGCGGGCCGGCCCACGGGCGAGGTCGACGTCCTTGCGGGCCGCGGGGCGGCGGTGCCGCGCCAGCTCGAGGCCTCCGACCACCTCCCCCGCGCGCAGCAGCACGGCGCTGGCCGTGCCCTCCGGGCCGCACACGAGGTTCGCGCACCAGTGCATGCCGTAGCTGAAGTACACGTACGCGTGCCCGGGCGGGCCGAACATCACCGCCGTGCGCGGGGTGCGGCCGCGGGCGGCGTGCGAGCCCGGGTCGCCCGGCCCTGCGTAGGCCTCGACCTCGGTGAGCCGCACGGCCACCTCGCCGGCGTCGCAGGTGTGGACGACGACGCGGCCGAGCAGGTCGCGAGCCACCTCGAGCACCGGCCTGGCGAAGAAGGCGCGGGGCACCGCCGGGGTGTTCTGGAAGCCCGTGATCACGGCTCGGTGGTGCTTCGGAGGTCCATGATCACGGTGGGGGTCAGGCCAGGGTGGCGGCGGCGGCGCGCAGCTCGGCGAGCTGCTCGACCACGCGGGCCGGGGCGGTGCCGCCGCGGGCGTCGCGGGAGGCGATGGAGCCCTCCACGGTGAGCACCGCCCGGACGCCGGCCGGGTCCTCCCCCAGGCGCGGGTGGATCGCGGCGAGGTCGGCGTCGGGCAGCACGTCGAGCTCGCAGCCGAGCTCCTCGCAGCGGCGGACCGCGGCGCCGGCGGCCTCGTGGGCGTCCCGAAAGGGCACGCCCAGGCGCACGAGGTGGTCGGCGACGTCGGTGGCCAGGGAGAAGCCCTGCGGGGCGAGCTCCGCCAGGCGGGCGGTGTCGAAGCGCAGCGTGGCGACCATCCCCGTGAAGGCGGGCAGCAGCAGCAGGAGCGTGTCGGCGGCGTCGAAGACGGGCTCCTTGTCCTCCTGGAGGTCGCGGTTGTAGGCGAGCGGGAGGGCCTTGAGCGTGGCGAGCAGGCCGGTGAGGTCGCCGATGAGGCGCCCGGCCTTGCCGCGGGCGAGCTCGGCGATGTCGGGGTTCTTCTTCTGCGGCATGATGCTCGACCCCGTGGAGAAGGCGTCGTCGAGCGCCACGAAGCCGAACTCCTTGGTGGCCCACAGCACCACCTCCTCCGCCAGGCGCGACAGGTCGACGCCGACCATCGCGGCCACGAAGGCGAACTCCGCCGCCACGTCGCGGCTGGCGGTGCCGTCGATGCTGTTGGGCACCGAGCCGGAGAAGCCCAGCTCGGCGGCGACGGCCTCGGGGTCGAGGCCCAGGGACGAGCCCGCGAGCGCGCCGGAGCCGTAGGGCGACCAGGCCGCGCGGGCGTCCCAGTCGCGGAAGCGCTCGACGTCGCGCAGGAGGGCCCAGGCGTGGGCGAGCAGGTGGTGGCCGAGCAGCACGGGCTGGGCGTGCTGCAGGTGGGTGCGGCCCGGCATGGCGGCGGTGGGGTGCGCCTCGGCGGTGGCGGCGAGCACCTCCACCAGCTCGAGCAGCCGGGTGCGGATCGCGCCGGCCTCGGAGCGCAGGTGCATCCGCAGGAGGGTGGCGATCTGGTCGTTGCGGGAGCGGCCCGCGCGCAGCCGGCCGCCCAGGTCGGCGCCGGCGCGCTGCAGGAGCACGCGCTCGAGCGCGCCGTGCACGTCCTCGTCGTCCTCGGCGGGCTGGAGGGCGCCGGAGACGACGTCGTCGTGGATGCTCTGGAGCACCTCGAGCATGCGGGCCAGCTGCTCGTCGGTCAGCAGGCCGGCGGCGTGCAGCACGCGGGCGTGGGCCATCGACGCGCGGACGTCGTGGGGGGCCAGGCGCCAGTCGACGTGCGTGCTCTTCGACAGGGCCGCGAGCGCCGCGGACGGGCCGCTCGCGAACCGGCCGCCCCACAGGGCGCCGTGCACGGTGGTCCCGGCGGGCTGCTGGGGGGTCTGGCTCACGGGGTCTCCTGGGTGGCGCTGGTGGGACTGCTGGGGGGACTGCTGGGGGTGGCCACCGGCTCGGTGCGGCCGTCGGCCAGGGCGATCATCCGGGCCGCGAGCGCGGGACCGCCGGCGGGGTCGCGGGCGACGAGCAGCACGGTGTCGTCACCGCCGATGCAGCCCATCACCTCGGGCAGGGCGGCGTGGTCGACGGCCGAGGCCAGGAACTGGGCGGCGCCCGGTGGCGTCCTGACGACGACGAGGTTGGCGGAGGCCTCCGCGGTGACGAGGAGCTCCTCGCACAGCCGGGCCAGGCGCGCCGAGCGCCCGGCCTCGGGGACGGCGGGGCGCGGGGTGCGGTCTCCCCCCTCGGCGGGGACCCCGTAGACCAGGGCTCCCCCGAGGCTGGCCGAGCGCACCTTGACGGCCCCGAGCTCGACGAGGTCCCGCGAGAGCGTGGCCTGGGTGACGACGACGCCGCTGGCCGCCAGCAGCTCGGCGAGCTCCGTCTGGGAGCGCACCGGCTGCTGGCCGATCAGTGCGGCGATGCGCGCCCGACGCGCCGTCGGCGTGGCCGGCGTGGTCTGCGCCGGCTGCACCGGCTGCACCGGCTGCGCCGACGGCAGGGAGCTGCCGGTCATGCGCGCCGCTGGTCCTCGCGGGCCTCGAGGAGCGCCACGAGCAGGGCCTTCTGCGCGTGCAGGCGGTTCTCCGCCTCGTCCCACACCCAGGAGCCGGGGCCGTCGAGGTAGGAGGCGTCGACCTCCTTGCCGCGGTAGGCGGGCAGGCAGTGGAGCACCCCTGCACCGGGCTTCGCGCCGGCCACGAGCTCCGGCGTCACCGCGAACGGCACGAACGGGGTCTCGCGGGAGGCGGCCTCCCCCTCCTGGCCCATCGACACCCAGGTGTCGGTGGCGACGACGTCTGCGCCGGCGACGGCCTCGGCGGCGTCGTGGACGACGGTCACCGAGCCCCCGCTGGCGGCGGCGGCGCGGCGGGCGTCCTCGAGGACCCCGGCGTCGGGCAGGTGCGTCTCGGGGGTGCCGACGCGCACGTGGAGGCCTGCCACCGCCCCGCCCAGGAGGTAGGAGTTGGCCAGGTTGTTGTTGCCGTCGCCGACGTAGGCGAGGACCGTGCCGGGCAGGCCGTCGACACCGCCGGGGCGGTGCTCGGCGACGGTCTGCAGGTCGGCGAGGACCTGGCACGGGTGCAGCAGGTCGGTCAGGGCGTTGACCACCGGCACGCTGCTCGCGGCGGCCATGGCCTCCAGGTCCGCCTGCGCGAAGGTGCGCCACGTGATGGCGGCCACCTGTCGGGAGAGCACGCGGGCGGTGTCGGCCACCGGCTCCCCGCGACCCAGCTGGCTGGTGGAGGCGTCGATGACGAGCGGGAAGCCGCCCAGCTCGGCGACGCCCACGGAGAACGACAGGCGCGTGCGCGTGGAGGGCTTGTCGAACAGCAGCGCTGCGGTCTTCGGACCCTCCAGCGGCCGGCGCGGGTGCCGGCCCGCAGCCCGCTCGGCCTTCAGCTCGATCGCGAGCCGGAGGACGTCGGCCTGCTGGGCCTGGGTGAGGTCGTCGTCGCGCAGGAGGTGCTGCGGGAACTGGCTGGTCATTCGGGGCTCCCGGTCGGGGCGGGCTGGACGGGGGCCGACGCGGCGGCGCGGGCGGCGGCGGCGCGGGCGAGGATCCCGGGCAGGGCGTCGGTGAACTCCGCGAGCTGCGCGTCGGTGATGACGAGCGGGGGGGCGAGGCGGACGGCGTCGGGGGCGACGGCGTTCACGATGAAGCCCGCCTCCAGGGCCGCGGCGGCCACGTCCTTGGACGCCGGGGCGTCGAGCACCAGGGCCTGCAGCGCGCCGACGCCCCGCAGGCCGGCCAGCAGGGGTGCGCCGCCGGCGACGAGGGCCTCGACGGCGACCCGCAGCTGCTCGCCGACGCGGGTGGCGCGCGCCGCGAGCCCGTCGCGCTCCACGACGTGCAGCACCGCGAGGCCCGCGGCGGTCGCCAGCGGGTTCCCGCCGTAGGTCGTGCCGTGCTGACCGGCGCCGAGCAGGCCCGCGGCCCTCTCGGTCACGGCGACGGCGGCCCCCACGGGGACGCCCCCGCCGAGGGCCTTGGCGAGGGTGACGACGTCGGGCAGCGTCCCGGCGTCCAGGCCGAGGCCCGGCAGCTGGTGCGCGAACCACGCCCCGGTGCGCGCGACGCCCGTCTGCACCTCGTCGAGCACGAGCAGCGCGCCCGCCTCGGAGGTGAGGCGCCGCGCGGCGGCGAGGTAGCCGTCGGGGGCGGGCAGCACACCGCCCTCCCCCTGCACGGGCTCGAGCACCACGGCGGCGACCTCACCGGCGGTGCGGTCGGCCAGGGCCGCGGCGAGCGCGTCGACGTCGCCGTAGGGCACGTGCTCGACGCCCCCGGGCAGCGGCGCGAAGGGCTCGCGGTAGCTGGGGTTCCACGTCATGGCCAGCGCGCCCATGGTGCGGCCGTGGAAGGCGCCCCTCGCGGCGACGATGCGCGGGCGGCCGGTGCGGCGCGCGATCTTGAAGGCCGCCTCGTTGGCCTCGGCGCCGGAGTTGGTGAAGAAGACGCGCCCGCCGGGCTCGGCGCGGGTGGTGGCGAGCAGCTGCTCGGCCAGGGCCACCTGCGCGGGCGTGGCGAAGAAGTTGGAGACGTGGCCCAGGGTGGCCAGCTGGCTGGTCACCGCGGCGGTCAGCAGCGGGTGCGCGTGCCCGAGCACCGAGGTCGCGATGCCGGCGAGCAGGTCGACGTAGCGCCGGCCGTCGGCGTCCCAGACCTGGGCGCCCTCGCCGCGCACCAGCGTGCGCAGCGGGGTGCCGTAGGTGCCCATGACGGCGCGGCCGTGGCGCTCCAGCCAGGCGGCGCTCCCGCCGTCGGGGTGGGCGAGCGCCGGGGGCAGCTCGGCGGCGGCCTCCGAGAGGTGCCGGCCGGTCACGGCTGCACCATCGTGCCGACGCCGGAGTCGGTGAAGACCTCCAGCAGCAGGGTGTGGGGCACGCGGCCGTCGACCACGTGCGCGGCCTCGACGCCCCCGCGGACCGCCCGCAGGCACGCCTCCATCTTCGGGACCATCCCCGACTGCAGGCCCGGGAGCACCTGCTCCAGCTCGGCGGCGCTGATCTGCGAGACCAGCGAGGAGCGGTCGGGCCAGTCGCTGTAGAGGCCCTCGACGTCGGTGAGCACGATCAGCTTCCTCGCTCCGAGGGCCACCGCGAGGGCGGCGGCGGCGGTGTCGGCGTTGACGTTCAGGACGCCCTCGCCGCTCTCGTCGGGGGCAACGGTGGCGACGACGGGGATGCGGCCGGCGTCGAGCAGGTCGAGGACGGCGCGGGGGTCGACCGCGACGACGTCACCGACGAGGCCGACGTCGACGGGCTCGCCGTCGACCACGGCGTGGCGGCGGCGCGCGGTGAACAGGCCGGCGTCCTCCCCGCTCAGGCCCACGGCGTGGGGCCCCGAGGCGTTGAGGAGGCCCACGAGCTCGCGGCCCACCGAGCCGGTGAGCACCATCCGCACGACGTCCATGACCTCGGGGGTGGTGACGCGCAGCCCGCCGCGGAACTCGCTGGGGATGCCGAGGCGCCCCAGCATGCGGGAGATCTGCGGCCCGCCGCCGTGGACGACGACGGGGCGCAGGCCCGCCAGGCGCAGGAAGTTGACGTCGGCGGCGAAGGCGCGGGTGAGCTCGTCGTCGACCATGGCGTTGCCGCCGTACTTGACGACGACGAGAGCGCCGTGGAACTGCTCGAGCCACGGGAGGGCCTCGACCAGGACGGCGGCCTTGTCGCCGGCGTCGAGAGCGCGCAGCGCCGCCGACGGGCCGTGCGCGGTGGCGGGGGTCGTGGGGGTGCTCACGTCGAGTACGCGCTGTTCTCGTGGACGTAGTCGTGGGTGAGGTCGTTGGTCCACACCGTCGCCGACTGCTCGCCCTCGTGGAGGTCGACCACGATCCGCACCTCGCGGCCCGAGAGGTCGACGCCGGAGCGGTCGTCGCCGATGCCGCCCGCGCGGCACACCTGGACGCCGTTGAAGGAGACGTCGAGGGCGTCAGCGTCGAACGCGGCAGCGGTGGTGCCCACCGCGGCCAGCACGCGGCCCCAGTTCGGGTCACCGCCGAAGATCGCGGCCTTGAGGAGGTTGGAGCGGGTGACCGCGCGGGCCACCTCCACGGCGTCGGCCTCCGAGGCGGCGCCGACCACCTCGACGGCGACGTCGTGGCTGGCGCCCTCGGCGTCGGCCACGAGCTGGCGGGCGAGGTCGGCGCAGACCGCGGTGACGGCCTCGCGCAGCTCCTCGCCGGTCGGGGTGGCGCCCGAGGCGCCGGAGGCGAGCAGGAGCACGGTGTCGTTGGTGCTCATGCAGCCGTCGGAGTCGACCCGGTCGAAGGTGACCCGGGTGGCCGCGCGCAGCACCGCGTCGAGCACCGCGGGCTCGACCGCGGCGTCGGTGGTGAGGACGACGAGCATCGTGGCCAGCCCCGGCGCGAGCATCCCCGCGCCCTTGGCCATCCCGCCGACGCTCCAGGCCGCAGCGCCGGCACCGACGCGCACCACGGCCTGCTTCGCGACCGTGTCGGTCGTCATGATCGCCGTGGCCGCGTCCGCACCGCCGTCGCCGTCCAGGGCCGCGGCCGCCGCGGTGACGCCTGCCAGGAGCCTGTCCATCGGCAGGCGCTCCCCGATGAGGCCGGTGGAGCAGACGGCGACGTCCGCGGCGCCGACCCCGAGGGCGGTGGCCACGGCCTCGGCCGTGGCGTGGGTGTCGACGAAGCCCGGTGCGCCGGTGCAGGCGTTGGCGCCGCCGGAGTTCAGCACCACGGCGTCGCAGCGGCCGTCGGACAGCGCCTGGCGCGTCCACCTCACCGGCGCCGCCTGCACGCGGTTGGTGGTGAGGACCACCGCGGCGTCGTGGCGGGGACCGTCGTTGACCACGAGGGCGAGGTCGGGCCTGCCGCTGGCCTTCAGGCCCGCGGTGGTGCCGGCGGCGCGGAAGCCGGCGGGGGCGGTGACGCCCGTGCCGGTGGTGGAGCTCATGCGGCCAGCACCTCCACGGCGTGGCCGGCGGCGCGCCAGGCGGCGCGCGCGGGCGCGGTGCTGCTGGCGGGCACCAGCACCCAGTCGGTGGCGAAGGTCGAGACGGCGAACACGCTGATGCCTCCATCGGCGAGCGGGCGGAGCAGACCGGCGAGCACGCCGGTCAGGGCGGAGTCGGCGGGGCCGGCGACCTCGTAGGCCGCGTAGGGCCCCTGCACGGGACCGGGCAGCTGCTCGGGCACCGCGAGGGTGGGGCACACGACGCTGAGCTCGTCGGCGCTGCGGGTCACCGAGACCAGGGGGCCGCCGCGGGCCCAGCGGGGCTCGGGGGCGTCGGCGGGCAGGCGCACCACGGACACGGCGCCCAGGTGCTCGTGGAGCACGATCCCGCGCCCGCCCGCGGGGACCCCGCCGGTGGGCTCGGTGGGGGCGCTCACGGGGCCAGCCCCACGGATGTCAGCCCCAGGGTCTCGGGCAGCCCGAACGCCAGGTTCAGGCACTGCACGGCGGCGCCGGCGGTCCCCTTGACGAGGTTGTCCTCGGCGGCGACGACCACCACGCGGCCCACGCGCTCGTCGAGGGCCAGGCCCATCGAGACGGCGTTGCTGCCGAGCACGTCGGCGGTGCGGGGCCAGGAGCCCTCGGGGAGCACGGTGACGAACGGCTCGTCGTCGTAGGCGGCCTCCCACGCGGAGCGCAGCTGCGCCGCGGTGGCGCTGGTGACCGGCTGCCGCACCCGGGCGGTGCAGGTGGCGAGGATGCCGCGGGGCATCGGTGCGAGCGTCGGGGTGAAGCTGACGCTGACGGGCTCGCCCGCGGCGCCGGACAGGTTCTGCTCGACCTCGGGGGTGTGGCGGTGCACGCCCCCCACGCCGTAGGGGCTCATCGAGCCCATCACCTCGCTGCCCAGCAGGTTCGCCTTGAGGCCCTTCCCGGCACCCGAGGTCCCCGAGGCGGCCACCACGACGACGTCGTCGGGCTCCAGCAGGCCGGCGGCGAAGCCGGGCGCGAGCGCCAGGGAGATGCCGGTGGGGTAGCAGCCGGGCACGGCGACGCGGCGCGCACCGACGAGGGCCTCGCGCTGCTTGGTGGTGCTGCCCGTGAGGAGCTCGGGCATGCCGTACGGCCAGGTGCCGGCGTGGTCGGTGCCGTAGAAGGCGCTCCACGCGGCCGGGTCGACGAGGCGGTGGTCGGCGCCGCAGTCGAGGACGAGCACGTCGTCGGGCAGCTGCGCCGCGAGGCCGGCCGAGGCGCCGTGGGGCAGGGCGAGGACCACGGCGTCGTGCTCGGCGAGCAGCTCGGGCGTGGTCTCGGCGAGGACGCGGTCGGCCAGGGGCCGCAGGTGCGGGTGCACGGCGCCGAGCCGCTCCCCGGCGCTGGAGGCGGCCGTGACCGCTCCGACCTCGACCTCGGGGTGCCCGAGGAGGAGGCGCAGCGCCTCACCACCGGCGTACCCGCTCGCCCCCGCCACAGCCACCCTGATCACGTGCAGATCATACAGAGACGTGCATGACCATGCAAAGAGCAGGGCTCAGCGCAGCGGGTCGTCCTCGCCCCAGGGGCGCAGCCGCAGCGCGCGGTCGTCGTCGGCCAGACCCCCGGCGGCGCGCGCGACGAGGGAGGCGGGGGTGTCGGCGCCGGCGCGGACCATCCGCCCCGACCACGCGTCGAGATCGCCGCGGGCGAAGGCGACCGCGAGCGCGTCGACCTCGTCCTGCGAGGTCCACTCGTCGCGCTGGCGGCGCTGCTCGTGAGCGGCCATCGCCATCGTCATCGGGGTCCGCACGACGCCCGGCGCGAGCTCCAGCACCCTGATCCCGTGCGCGGCGCCGGCGGCGTGGAGGTTGCCGCCGAGCCGGAACAGCCCGGCCTTGGCGGCGTTGTACGCCGAGTAGACGGGACTGTCCTTGACGCCCGCGCCGGAGTCGAGGTGCAGCACGCGCCCTCCGCCCCGGGCCACCATGCCGGGGACGACCGCGCGGACCGCGTGGAACGCGCCGACGAGGTCGACGTCGACGACCCGGCGCCACTCGGCCGGGTCGGCCTCCCACACGGGCACCTCGACCGCCTCGATGACGCCCGCGGCCGAGACCAGCAGGTCGGCGGGGCCGAGCTGCGACTCGAGGTGCTCCACCGCCCGCTGGAGCCCGGGCAGGTCGACGACGTCGGCGGTCACCGCGGCGCAGCGGGCCCCCGTGGCCCGGACCTCCTGCAGCGCCTCGGCGAGGCGCTCGCCGTCGCGGCCGAGCAGCCCGAGCGCCAGGCCCTCCCGGCCCAGGGCGGCGGCCAGGCCGCGGCCGATGCCGCTGGTCGCGCCCGTGACCAGCGCGACCCGGCTCGACGCGGCGCGCACCTCCCCCACGGCTCAGGCCCCCCGCAGGACGGCGCCGTGGCGGCGGGCGGCCTCGGCCACCGCCGCCTCGCGCACGGCCGCGGCGTCGGCGGCGGTGAGGGTGCGGCCCTGGGCGCGCAGCCGCAGGGAGAACGCCAGCGACCGGTGGCCCTCGGGCACGGGAGCGCCGGTGTACACGTCGAAGAGGCGGACCTCCTCGACCAGGGACCCGGCCCCGACGCCCTCCTCCGCGGAGGCGGCACCGGCCAGCAGCGCCTGCCGCACGGACTCGGCCGGCACGGAGGTCTCCACGACGAGGGCGACGTCCTCCTTCGACGGCGGGAACGGCGAGAGCCGCGGGGCGGGCACCAGCTGCGGGGCCGCGGCCACCAGCGCGTCGAGGTCGACCTCGAAGGCGCAGGTGCGCGCGGGCAGCTCCAGCGCCGTGACGACGGCGGGGTGCAGCTCGCCGGCGTGGCCGACGGCCACCGAGGTCCCGTCGTCGGTGCGCAGCGACAGGCGCGCGCAGCGGCCCGGGTGCCACGGCGCGACGGCGTCGTTGCTCAGCTCCAGCTCCAGGCGGAGCGCCCCAGCGACCACCTGGGCCGCCGCGACGGCGTCGTGGACGTCGGCGGCGCGGCCCGGGCCCCACCAGCCCTCGCGCTCCACCCGCCCGGACAGCACGCCCGCCAGGTGCACCGGCTGGTGCGGCACGGCGGCCTCGAGGGCGTCGAGCTCGGCTGCCGAGGGGCGGCGGTCGACCCCGGGGCGGGGCGCCGGGCGCTGCCCGGCGACGACCTCGGGGTCCGGCAGGGTGACGCTGCCCAGCTCGAACAGGGCCGCGTCGACGGCGCCGCGGGAGGTGTTGCGGCGCAGGACGTCGATCAGGGTCGACAGCACGGAGGTGCGCAGCAGCGGCTGCTCCTCCGAGAGCGGGTTGGCCAGCCGCAGGGCGACCCGGCGGGGGTCGTCGGCGGGCAGGCCCAGCTGGTCGCTGCGCCCGGTGCTGGTGAACGGGTAGGAGCGCACCTCGACCAGCCCGGCGGCGGCGAGGGCGTCGCTGACCCGGCGGCGGGCCCGCTGCGCTGCGGTCAGCCCGCGTCCGGGCGGAGCCGGCGGCAGCTCGGACGGGATGGCCTCGTAGCCGTGCAGGCGCACGACCTCCTCGACCAGGTCGACCGGCTGCACCAGGTCGGGGCGCCACGTCGGCGGGTGGACGGCGAGGTCGTCGCCGGTCTCCTCGACGCGGCAGCCGACCTGCTCCAGCAGCTCGACCACGCGGGCGCGGTCGAGCTGGTCGGCCGGCACCCCCGACAGGCGCGCGGCCAGGGAGGTGGGCAGGGAGATGGCCGCGGGCTCCAGCACGGCACCGGGAGCGACCACGTCGGTGGCGGCGGGGTCCGCCGTCCCCCCGCCGTGCTCGACCAGGAGGCGCACCGCGAGCTCGGCGGCCGCGGCCTGCAGCGCCGTGTCGACACCGCGCTCGAACCGCTTGCTGGCCTCGCTGGGCAGCTTGTGGCGCCGTGCCGACCTGGCGGTGGTCACCGGGTCGAACCGGGCCGCCTCGACCAGCACGTCCTGCGTGGAGGCGCTGACCTCGGTCTCGCGGCCGCCCATGACGCCGGCGATGCCGACGGCGCGCTCGCCGCCGGGGCCGTCGGCGATCAGCAGGTCCTCGGGGTGGAGCTCGCGCACCACGCCGTCGAGGGTGGTCATCCGCTCCCCCGCGCGGGCGCGGCGGACCACGAGCGGGCCGTCGAGGGTGGCGAGGTCGTAGGCGTGCAGGGGCTGGCCCAGCTCGAGCATCACGTGGTTGGTGACGTCGACGGCCAGGGAGATCGGCCGCATGCCGGCCTGCTGCAGGCGGCGCTGCAGCCAGAAGGGACTGGCGGCTGTGCTGTCGATGCCGCGCACCACGCGGGTGACGAAGCGCGTGCAGCCCGGGGCGCCGTGCACGGGGGCGTCGTCGCGGAGCTCCACCGGGTGCCCCCCGGAGGTGGCCGCGGGGACCTCGACGTCGGCCGGGTCGCGGAAGGCGGTGGCCACGTCGAGCCCGGCGCCGTGGACGTACTCGCGAGCCAGCCCGCGCACCGAGAAGCAGTAGCCGCGGTCGGGGGTGACGTTGACCTCGACGACCTCCTCGGTGAGCCCGAGCAGGGCCAGGGCGTCCTGGCCGGGCTCCAGGGCCGAGGCCCCGGCGCCCAGGAGCCGCTGCAGCACGATGATGCCGTCGTGGTCCTCACCGAGGCCCAGCTCGCGGGCCGAGCAGATCATGCCGTCGGAGACGTGGCCGTAGGTCTTGCGCGCGGCGATCGGGAACGGCCCGGGCAGCACCGCGCCCGGCGTCGCGACGACGACCAGGTCGCCGGCGGTGAAGTTGCTGGCGCCGCAGACCACGCCGCGGGGCTCCTCGCCCCGGGCGAGCTCACCGGTGTCGAGCGAGCACCAGTTGATGGTCTTGCCGTTCTTCTGCGGCTCCGGCTCGGCGGACAGGACGCGGCCGACGACCACGGGGCCGGTGGTGCCCCCGGTGTGCAGGCCCTCCTCCTCCAGGCCCACGCGCACCAGGGCGGCGGCGACGTCCTCGCCCGTCGCGGTGGCGGGGACGTCGGCCCACTGGCGCAGCCAGCTCATCGGCGCGCGCATCAGAGGGCCGTCCCGAGGCCGGTGCCGAACGCCCGGGAGAACCTGGCGTCTCCCTCGACCATGTCGCGCATGTCGCCCACCCCGTTGCGGATCTGCAGGATCCTCTCGATGCCCATCCCGAACGCGAACCCCGTGTAGCGGTCGGGGTCGACGCCGCAGGCCCGCAGCACGTTCGGGTTGACCATGCCGCAGCCCCCCAGCTCGAGCCAGCCGCTGCCGGAGCCGTCGGGACGCTCGAACCACACGTCGAGCTCCGCCGACGGCTCCGTGAAGGGGAAGAAGCTGGGGCGCAGGCGGGTGCGGGCGCTCGGGCCCAGCACCGCCGTCGCCAGCCGGTCGAGGGTGCCGCGCAGGTGGGCCATGGTCAGGCCCTCGTCGACGGCGATCGCCTCGAGCTGGTTGAAGACCGGGGTGTGCGTGGCGTCGAGCTCGTCGGTGCGGAACGTCCGGCCCGGGCACACCACGTACAGCGGCGCACCGCGCTCCAGCAGCGACCGCGCCTGCACCGGGGAGGTGTGCGTGCGCATCACCAGCCCGGCGCTCGGCGGGTCGACGAAGAAGGTGTCCTGCATCTGGCGCGCGGGGTGGTCGACGCCGAAGTTCAGGGCGTCGAAGTTGAACCACTCCGCCTCGACCTCGGGGCCCTCGGCCACCTCGTAGCCCATCGCGGTGAAGACGTCCTCCAGGCGCTCGGCCACCAGCGACAGCGGGTGGCGGGCGCCGACCGGTCCGCGCAGCGCGGGCAGCGTGACGTCGACGGTCTCCTCGACCAGGACCCGGGCGTCGCGCTCGGCCTCCAGCTCGGCCGTCCGCCGCTCGAGGGCGGCGCGCACGCGCCCGCGGGCCTGGCCCACGAGCTTGCCGACGGCGGCGCGCTCGGCGGGCGGCACCTCGGCGATGGCGCGGTTGGCGAGGGCCAGGGGGCTGCGGTCACCGGCGTGGGCGAGCCGCACCTCCTTCAGCTGGGCCAGGTCGGTCGCGGCGGCCAGGGCCTCCAGGGCGGCGGCGACACCGGCCTCGACGGCCGCCTCGCTCAGGGGGCCGCCGGAGGGCTCCGGCGCGGCTGCGGGCACAGCGGCGGGCTCGTCGTTCTGCTGGGGCACCGGGCAAGCCTGCCAGAGCACCTCCGCGGGGGTCAGCCTCGGCTGGTCGCCCGGCGGTCCGCGCCCCGGCGGCGGTCCACCAGGGCCGTGGGCGGCAGCTGCACGAAGTCGGGGACGGCGGCGGGCAGCGTGAACCGGAACCGCGCCCCGCCCGCCGGGGACGCACCCACGGTGATGCGCCCGCCGTGGGCCTCCACCAGGCCGCGCACCACGTACAGGCCGAGCCCGGTGCCCCCGCGCCGCGAGCCCCGCCAGAACTTCGTGAAGACGACGCCGATGTGCTCCGCCGGGATGCCCTCGCCCTCGTCGTCGACCACCACGGCCACGCCGTCGCCGTCGGGGTCCGCGGCCACCACCAGGTCGATCACGCCGGCGCCGTGGCGGACCGCGTTGCCGACGAGGTTCGACAGCACCTGCTCCAGCCGGTCGGGGTCCGCCCACACCTCCGGCAGCGGCGAGGCGAGCGCCACCCGGAACCGCTCGGAGGGCTGGCCGGTGGCCACCATCCGGTCGACCTGCCCGCGCACCATCGCCGGCAGGTCGACGACCTGGCGCTTCACCTCCAGGCGCCCCGCGTCCATGCGGGAGATGTCGAGCAGCTCGGCGATGAGGCGGGTGACCCGGTCGGCGTCGGCCTCCACCGTCTCCAGCATCAGCCGCTTCTGCGCGTCCGTCAGGCGCTCCCAGCGCCGCAGCATCGTGGACGTGAAGCCCTTCACCGACGTCAGCGGCGAGCGCAGCTCGTGCGCCACCGTCGAGATCAGCCCCGCGTGGTCGTTCTCCAGCCGCCGGCGCGCCTCGGTGTCGCGCAGCTGCAGCACCACGCGCTCCACCGGGGTGCTCCGCCCGCTGCGGACGTAGCGCGCCGTCACCAGCACCTCGTGGTCACCCGGCAGCACGAGCAGGCGCTCGCGGTGGCCGGTGCGGGTCGCCAGACCCCGGAAGGGGTCGGTGCAGGCCCACCAGTCGCGGCCGGTCGTGTCCTGCAGCGGCAGCGCGGTCCGCACGTCGCGGCCGACCAGCTCCTCGCGGCGGATGCCGGTGCAGCGCTCGGCGCTGGCGTTCACCACCTGCACCCGCGCGTCGGCACCGACGACGACGAGGCCGTCGGGGAGCTCGTCGACGAGGTCCCGGGCACCGTCCACGCGGTGACCGTACCCCCGCCCGGGAGTGTCGTGTCACCACTGGTGACGTTCCGGAGTCAGGTCCGGTGCGCGCGGGTCAGGCGGGCGCGGCGGGGACGTGGAGCTCGAACCACACGATCTTGCCGATGCTGTCGTCGCGGACGCCCCACCGCGTGGTGAGCAGGTCGACGATGAACAGCCCTCGCCCGTCGAGCGCGCCGTCGTCGGCGGGCTGCAGGTGGGGGTGGCGGGAGTTGTCGTCACCGACCTCGATGCGGACCAGCCCGGGAGCCGTGCTCACCCAGAGCCTGACGTCGGAGCGGCCGTGGACGATGGCGTTGGTGACCAGCTCGCTGGTGCACAGCAGGGCGCTGTCGCAGGTGTCGGGCGGCAGCTGCGCCGACTCACAGGCCTGGGCCACGAGGCGGCGGGCCTGACCAGCGGCTTCGGGCCCGCAGGGCAGCACGGTCTCGGTCACGCCAGGCGCTCCGCCGCGGCGGCGTCGCCCGGGGGCGTCGTCTCCTCCACGGCACCAGTGTGGACGACGGCGCCCGCGGACCCGCCGAGGCCCTGCGGCTCGGCGCGGCGGACCGTCCGATGGGCCGCCCGATGGGCCGCCCGCTGGGCCGTCCGCTGGGCCCGGGCGCTGGCGTACAGGCACACCGCCGCGGCCGTGGCCAGGTTGAGGCTCTCGGCGGGCCCGTGGAGGGGCACGCGCACGGCCAGGTCGGCCAGCTCGCGCTCGGCCGGCGACAGGCCGCTCGCCTCGTTGCCGAACAGCCAGGCCGTGGGTCCGAGCAGCGGGCCGGTGCCGGCGGCGGCGTCGTCGAGGAGGTCGTCGAGGTCGGCGCTCCCCCGGCCGGGGACGCCGTCGGTCGCGAGCACCACCAGACCGGCGGCGCGCAGGGCCTCGACGGACGCTGCCGCCTCGACGCCCTGGACCACGTCGAGGTGGAAGAGGCTGCCCGCGGTCGAGCGCACGACCTTGGGGTTGTGGAGGTCGACGCTGCCGCGGGTCAGGACGGCCGCGCCGGCGCCCGCGGCGTCGGCGACGCGGATGACGGTCCCGGCGTTGCCCGGGTCCTGGACGCGGGCCAGGAGCGCCACCAGCGCCGGCGGCCCGGGTCTGCCGGTCGGGGGGTCCGCACCGCGCAGGACGGCGTCGAGGTCGGGGCGGACGGCGTCGCACACGGCGACGACGCCCTGGGGGGTGCGGGTGCCCGACAGGACGGCGAGGACCTCGTCGGTGCAGGTGAGCAGCTCGGCCCCGGCGCGGGAGGCGCCGGGGCCGAGGTCGGGGTGCTTCTCGAGGGCCGCGGGCACGGCCACGACGGTCCGCACGCGGTGCGGGGCCGGGGCCGCCAGCGCCTCGCGGACCGCCTGCGGGCCCTCGGCGAGGAAGGCCCCGGAGCGCTCGCGCCCCGGGGCGGTGGCCAGGCGGGCCAGGGTGCGCACGCGGTCGGCGCGGGGGTTGGCCAGGGCCACCTGCGGCACCGCCCGGGTGGTGACCACCCGGGCGGCGCTCCCCGCACCGCTCACGCCGCGCTCCCCCGACCCCGCCGGACCGCTGCTCTGACCGGCGCTCAGGCCGCCGAGGCGGCGGGGGCCGAGGTGTCCGCGGGGAGGGCGGCGCGAGCCGTGCCCACCAGCGCGGTGAAGGCGGCCGGGTCGCTCACGGCGAGCTCGGCGAGCATGCGGCGGTCGACCTCGACACCCGCGGCCTTGAGGCCCTGGATGAAGCGGTTGTAGGTCATGCCGTTGTCGCGGACCGCGGCGTTGATGCGCTGGATCCACAGGCGGCGGAAGTCGCCCTTGCGGGCGCGGCGGTCGCGGTACGCGTAGACGAGGGAGTGGGTGACCTGCTCCTTGGCCTTGCGGTACAGCCTCGAGCGCTGGCCGCGGTAGCCGCTGGCGCGCTCGAGGGTGGTGCGGCGCTTCTTCTGGGCGTTGACTGCCCGCTTGACGCGTGCCACGGGGGTGCTCCTGGGTCTTCTCGGGGGTGGTGTGGGGCGCCCTGCCGCCGGTCAGCGGCCCGGGCGGGGCGCGAGGTGCGCGGAGGTCAGAGGCCGAGCAGGCGCTTGGCGCGCCCGACGTCGGCCGGGGAGAGCTCGGTGTCGACGGCCAGAGCGCGCTTGCGGCGGCTCGACTTGACCTCGAGCAGGTGGCGCAGGTTGGTGCGCTCGCGCGTGATCTTGCCCGACCCGGTGACCTTGAAGCGCTTCTTGGCGCCGCTGTGGGTCTTCATCTTCGGCATGGTGACCGTCCTCCTGGTTGATGCCCGGGCAGGGTGCGTGCCCGGCTTCCGTGCTGCGTGCGCCCGGGAGGGAGTCCTCCCGGGCCGTGGGCTCGTCGGCCCCGGAACGACCTCAGTCGTCCGAGGGCGGCGGGGCCGTGGGGCGTGCGGGACGCGGGGCCGGGCGCGGCACCGGCCGCGGACCGGGGGTGGCGCCCGCCGGGCGGGCCGGCGGGCGGGGAGCCGGGGCGCCGCCCGCGGGGGGAGCAGCGGGTGCTGCGCCCTCGCGGGGAGCCGACGGTCCCGGTGCCGGGCGGCCGGCCGGGGCCGGGCGAGCACCCGGTCCGGCGGGGGTGGCGCTGCCCGGGGCCGTGGCCGGGCGCGGCGCGGGCCGCAGCGGGCGCGACGGCGCCCCCGGGCTCGTGCCGCGGGTGGCCGCGGGGCGGTCCGGGCGCTCGAAGCGCTCCGGCCGGTCCGACCGCTCGGGACGGTCCGCGCCGGGACGCTCGAAGCGCTCCGGCCGGTCCGACCGCTCGGGACGGTCCGCGCCGGGACGCTCGAAGCGGTCGGGCCGCGCGGGGCGCTCGAAGCGGTCGCCACCGCGCGACGGCGGGCCGCCGTAGGGGCGCGAGGTGCCCTCGCGGCCGCCGCCGGCGGCCGGGGCGGGCGCGGCGGACGGGGCGCGGCGCACGAACAGCGGCTCGTCGCCCTCGGCGATGATCGGGGAGACCTCGGGAGCCGGGGCCGGGGCCGCCTGCTCCTTCTCGGACTGCTCGGCGCGCTCGCGCTCGGCGCGCTCGATGCGGGCGATCCGGTCGGCGTCGCGCTTGGTGCGCTGCTCGGCCTTCTGCTCCGACTTCACGTCGGCCTTGCGCCGCGAGGGGCTCATGACCATGACCATGTTGCGGCCGTCCTGCTGCGGGCTCGACTCGATGGAGCCGAGGTCCGCGACGTCGTTGGCGAAGCGCTGCAGGAGGCGCAGACCCATCTCGGGGCGCGACTGCTCGCGACCGCGGAACATGATCATGACCTTGACCTTGTCGCCGCCCTCGAGGAACTTCTGGGCGAAGACCTTCTTGGTCTCGTAGTCGTGCGGGTCGATCTTCAGGCGCAGCCGGACGGTCTTGAGCACGGTGTTCGACTGGTTCTTCCGAGCCTCGCGGTCCTTCATCGCGGACTCGTACTTGAACTTCCCGAAGTCCATGAGCTTGCAGACCGGGGGCTTCGCCTCGGGGGCGACCTCGACCAGGTCGAGGTCGGCCTCCTCCGCGAGGCGCAGCGCGTCCTCGACGCGCACGATCCCGACCTGCTCACCGTTCGGCCCGACCAGCCGCACCTCGGGGACGCGGATGCGGTCGTTGATGCGCGGTTCGCTGATGTGCCTTGCTCCTTCACGACGGGCTGGGAACCACCGTCGCGGGAAGGGTCTCCCCCGGCGGACGCGTCGCGAGGGCCTGACCCGGCTCGGGCGGCGCGGGGCGTCGCTCGAGAGCCGCACTCGCTCCGAGCAGTTCCGGGGCGGTGCGGTGGACCGGGGACCCGGCGACCCGTGAGGGCCGACGCGGGTGGGAGGAGGCCTCCACTTGGCGCACCGGACCCCGTGCGGCGCTCGCTCCGGACGGGGTCCGGTGCGGGTGCGCGCTCGAGGTCGCGGTCGGTCAGTCGCCTAATGTAGCAGCGTGAGCGACCCGCAGCCCAGCAGCACCGCCCCGACCGACGTCCGGGCCGGTGGGGCCGACGAGGAGCGCGCCGTCCGCGACATCGCCGACGTGTCCGCCGTCGAGGTCGTCACCTCCGCCGCCGTCCACCTCATGAGCGCCGCCGCCGTGAAGTGCGGCCTCGCCGAGGACGCCGAGGAGGGCGGCCACCTCGACCTCGGGGAGGCGCGGGTGCTCATCACGGCGCTCGCCGGCCTGGTGACCGCGGCCGCCCCGGAGATCGGGAACCAGCACGCGCGTGCGCTGCGCGACGGCCTGCGCTCGCTGCAGCTGGCGTTCCGGGAGGCCTCCCCCTTCCCCGACGCCCCGGGCGCCGGCCCGGGCGAGAAGTGGACGGGCCCCGTCCGCTGAGCCCCGTGCCGCTGCACGCGAGCACGGCGGGCGACCCGGCCGCCGCCGCCGTCGTCCTGCTGCACGGGATCGGTTCGTCGTCGGCGTACTTCCGGCGGCTGGTCCCCGAGCTCGCGGGCACCTGGCACGTCGTCGTCCCCGACCTGCTGGGGCACGGCCGCTCCCCGCGCCCGCCCCGGGCACCGGGGCACCTGCTGCGCCCCCGGATCAGCATCGCCGACCACGCGGACGCGGTCGCGGCCCTGCTCGCCGAGCGGGGGGTGGGGCGCGCCGTCGTCGTCGGGCACTCGATGGGCAGCCAGGTCGCGGTGGAGCTGGCCGTGCGCCACCCGGCCGCCGTCGAGCGGCTGGTCGCCGTCACGCCCACGGTCGACGCCGGCGCCCGCACGGTCGCGCGTCAGGCCGCCTGCATGCTGGCGAGCCTCGTGCGCGAGCCGCTCGGGGTGCTGCCGGTGCAGCTGGCCTCGCTCCTGGCGTGCGGACCGGTCACGTACCTGCGCACCATCGGCCCGGTCCTGCGCCACCGGGTCGAGGACCACCTGCCCGACGTCGAGGTCCCTGTCACCGTCGTGCACGGCGAGCGCGACCCGCTCTGCTCCGACGAGTGGTCGGCGCACCTGGCCGGGGTGGCCCGCCGCGGCCACCTGGTGCTGGTGCCCGGGTGCCACGTGCTGCAGTGGTCGCACCCCGCCGAGCTGGCGGCGGCCGTGGGCGAGCCCTCCGCGTGAAGGGCGCCGGGCTCCTCCGGTGGTGGGTGGCCGACTGGGCCTACGCGCTGCGGTGGCAGCTGCGGAGCCTGCGCCGGGGCTCGCCCCCGCAGGGCGGGCCGCCCGCGCCGGGGTGCCGCGACGTGGTGCTGGTGCCCGGCGTCTACGAGTCGTGGCGCTTCCTCGCGCCGCTGACCGAGGCGCTGCGCGGCGCCGGCCACGCGGTCCACGCCGTGGAGGCCCTGGGCTTCCAGCGCGCGAGCATCCCCGACGGGGCGGACCTGGTGCGCGGGTTCGCCGCCGAGCGGGGGCTGCGCGGCGCCGCGCTGGTCGCGCACAGCAAGGGCGGCCTCGTGGGCAAGCTCCTCCTGGTGCAGGACGCCGAGGGCGGCGGCCTCGACGCCCCCGGGGCGCCCTTCGAGCGGCTGGTGGCGGTGAACACCCCGTTCGCCGGGTCCTCGCTGGCGCGGTGGGCGCCCCTGCTGCGGTCGGTCCGCGCGTTCCGCACCGACGACCCGCTGATCGCGCGCCTGGCCGCCGCACGCGGCGTCGACGGCCGGATCACCGCGGTGCGCAGCGCCGCCGACCCCACCACCCCGGGGGCGCGCGACCTGCCCGGGGCCCGCAACGTCCGGCTGGGCGCCGCCGGGCACTTCCGGGTGCTCAGCGACCCGGAGCTGCACCGGGCCGTGCTCGACGCCCTGCGCTGACGCTCACGGGGCCAGCGGGTCCTCCGGCCAGGCGTGCTTGGGGTAGCGGCCCCGCATCTGCGCCCGCACCTCGCGGTAGGCGCCGCCCCAGAACCCGGCCAGGTCGGCCGTCACGGCCAGCGGCCTCCCCGCCGGGGAGAGCAGGTGGACGACGACGGCGACGCGCCCGTCGAGCACGCGCGGCGCGGCCGTCCACCCCAGCACGCGCTGGAGGCGGACGGCGAGGACGGGCGCCGCGGGGTCGGACCAGTCGAGGCGGGCGCTGCCCTCGTCGGTGCGGGGCCCGGCGCCGCGGGGCCCCGCACCGCGCCGGGACGTGCCCACCGGCAGGGGCAGCCGCTCGGGGGCGAGGTCGTCGAGGCGGGTCGCCTCGGGCCACGGCAGCAACCGCCGCAGGGCGGACGTCGTGTCGGTGCGCGCGAGGTCGGCGCGGCGGCGGGCTCCGGCCAGCTCCGGCCCCAGCCACTCGGCGGTGCGCGCGAGGAGCGCCTCGTCGTCGACCGCCGGCCAGGGCTCGCCCAGCGCCGCGCGGCAGGCGGCGAGGCGCTGCCGCAGCCGCACCGCGCCGTCGGGCCAGGGCAGCAGCGCG
>Ga0325403_1001043_pt1 | contig 22197 bp, 7 predicted proteins | sample PopdelMetagenome_19_FD_205665 | JGI IMG/M metagenome (GOLD analysis project Ga0325403, IMG submission 205665) | Populus deltoides microbial communities from Bellville, Georgia, United States - Xylem-PdKOR-R4 | ecosystem: Host-associated > Plants > Phyllosphere > Stem > Wood/Secondary xylem... | reverse complement strand
CTTCCCCACATGATTTAGCCTTATTTGTAATGACTTGTAATTGTAATTCACAAACAACTCATTATCAAAAAAATAAAATTGAAAAAAATTATAACAAAAAAAACTATGCGAAGAAACACTGTAGCAATCCACAATGTTTTATGAGCAAAGCTACAATACTTTCCCCACATGATTAAGCTTTATTACAAAGTTAAATTTTAACCAACTCAATATTTTAAAAAAATAAAATGGACGAAAATGATTTTGGAAAAAAATATTACAAAAAAAAAACACAAAAGAAACTGGAAAAAAACTATGTGAGGAAAAACTGTATCAATCCATAGTGTTTTTTGAGGAAAAACTTGTATTTACTTGTAATTACAATTCTTAACCAGCTTAATATTTAAAAAATAAAATTGACAAAGATAATTTTAGGGAAAAATATAACGAAAACAGAAAAAAAACCATGTGGAAAAAAATATTATAGCAACCAACAATAATTTTTGAGAAAAGTTAAAGTGCTTTCCTCACATATTGTAACTGTAATTTTTAACCAGTTCAATATTAAAAAATAAAATAAAAAAAGATAATTTCGGAGAAAATCATAAAAAAAAACCATGCGGAGAAACACTGTAGCAATAAACAATATTTTAAAGAAAAAAATTACAAAACTAAATTCTCAATCAGCTTCATATTAAAAAAAATAAAAAAATATAATTTTAAAAAATAAAGAAATAAAATAGAAAAATTATGTGGAAAAACATCGCAGCACTCCACAGTATTTTCAAGAAAAAAATTACAAAGCAAAAATTTTAATCAGGTCAATATTTAAAAAGTAAAATCAACAAAAATAATTTTGAAAAAAACAAAAGAAAAAATAAATGAAAAAAAGAAAAATTAGGAAAGTTAAAAAAAAATAATTTAAAAAAAAATTTGAAAAAAAAACAAAAAAAAGGGAAAAGTAAAAAAAAAAAGGGGAAGAATCACTGTGAATTACTATTGTAATCCACTGTGAAATGTATGTGGGGAACAGTGATTCCCCACACGGTGTAGTATATTAGTTAATATATATATATATATATATATATATATATATTTTTTTTTTTTTTTTCCTCCTCTAAAACCTCCGTTCAAGTTATATCCAAAACTCTATTTTAAGAATTTTACTCGTTGATTAATAAATATAATAAAAATCCGATTTGTGACAACCCATTACCATATAAGAATTAACATGAATGACTTGTATGATGTTTTCGTTCTGGTCATGTCGTGTTCAAGTCATTGTGCATGTCCTGCATATGGAGCCTCGGAGATGCATGCTGAACCAATCCCATGAGCATGTCCCGCACATAAATGCTTCCCCTGATTTGGGATATCGTCCCATGAATCTCACTGAAGATGGCCTGGCTGTTGCCGACGAACGATGAGCCTTCCTGAACAGGTTTCAACTGTGTTTTACACAGACAGCACCAGAACTCCCAACTGTTACTCACCCCAGATTTCAAGGCCCTCTAATCTCCCAATGCACAAGTTTTCTTGCTACTTGATGATAGCAGAGACTTTCCCAACACTCTGAAGGCTGTAAAATGGCCAGTGGATGCTCTTCCTACTCGCAAAGACCCTCTTAATGACGGCCTCAAGAGAAGTTTGAAAACGACGAGGGAAGATGCCGAAGACCCTACACTCGATTCTCATCGAAACTAACTTGCCAACTTTACAACATATTTCCTCTCTTATCTTTCCATATCTAGTTTCTGTTTTCACAAAGGACAGGAAAACCACATTTGGATAACTCATTCTCAAGAGACTGATCGTTTTGATTAATACTTATAAGGCAGATGCGATATCATAGAACGCAGCAGCTAGAATTTGAGCATAGGGATACCAACCATAGCTGCTTCAGGCAACTCTCCGGAAAGCAACACGGGAAAACATAGGGTCAAAAGTAACGAGAAACCTGCAGTCTCTACATATGGTTTGCCATCTTCAAAAGCCATCTGAGAAAAATTATGTTTCTCCTTGAGGATGTCTGTCTGTAGGTTAGGGCAATCAAGCTGCAGCAATGTTTTGAGTCATGTGGCAGTGCAACCGAAAATCATATATTTCACGAGAAAGGACCAGCAAGCCAGTTCATAAAATGGAATGGATTCCTTTTAACTATTGGAAAGAGCTGGCCTTTTGTCTTTTCAATTTTTGATGTTAGGGCTGGATTCCCCTACACCAGTGAGAATAATAACAGACAATATCCAACTGTTACCAGGCATATTCCAACTCACAATATTCTATCAACCAAATCATAGACCCTTTTTAGAGTTTCTTATCTCTATCTTCTCAGCAATTTGCAAAACAATCTGACAGAGGATCACCCACGACCTCAAGATCTAAATGAGAGGCCATATCATTTGCCTGTTTTATGGGCATTCACCTGTGCTATTCTGGTTTCTTTTTTCAAACTTCTTTGTCTTCTTTTCTGCAACTGCCCAAAATTTCCATCTCCTTTGCTACAAATTTCTTGCATTTGTCATACGATCTTAAGAGTATTTGTAAAACAGTTTTTGAAGGAGAATATTCATACTCCTTGCTTCTTCCATACTTCAATGTATAGAGCTATGATATTCAGCTACATATGCAGTTCCTTTCATCTCTCTATCAATATCATTTGTTGTTATTGCTATTTCACAAGGTACATGAATGTGGGATATGGCATAACAAGTTTGATTGCAACACAACTCTTTTGTGAGGCTTTTAACAATTTAATTTCCAAGAACAATTTGGTTAAAAGTAACTCAGCCTCCAAGTAATCATCCAGTCTTTCATGGTTTATTTCAATTGCTTAAATCGAAATCCTATCCCATCATGTATAACCAATCCAGAATTTGTATAAATTCCTATTTCAATAATCAAAAAGTTACAAGATTGGATACATCTACATAACAAATAAAGATCCCAAAAAATCTGAAGAAATTAGGCCAATATCACAATTTCATAATGGTCACACATGTAAAGTAGTCGATTTAAAGAGTCATTCGAAACGAATGAAACAAGTCCCAGAATCATCCATATGTACAAACAGTTAACTATAATACATTTTGCATTAGAAACTGTATCTGTAGTTTTAAAGCAATCACACAACCATGAAATACGGAACTTTGAAAAATCTGAATTAATTACTTACAAAGATTCAGCACTGTCAACAGCTAGAGGGATACAAACAAGATGACCATAAACAAGCTCCTTTTAGTTATCTTACTCATCTGGAAACTCTTTGCTTGATGTAGCCGACTGAAGTCAAAACTTGAACACAATCATCTTTTCCAATCCTCTATCAAGACAAACTCTACAACTGCATACATGGACAAGAGACTAAGCAATCTACAAAAATAATTCTATCCCTGCAAGTTTTCCATATGAAGTATGAAATTTCAGCAACCAAGAACTTGAGAAAGTAGAATGATTATTGACAATTGCACTTCCAATGAAATCAATCAATAGATAGCATTAAATGATAATCTAGGTGAAAATTTTCAAGATTATATATCTTCCATCTCTAATAGCTAAACTAAAATGTTCAGGGTAATCAACTAATTGATCATCGAGAGGATTAGATACTTATAAAGATCTCATTCACCTCAAGAGAAAAGTTTGCTTCTAGGAATTGACAAATCTTTTTAGTCAAATAACATGATATTGGATAGGCATCTATTAGCTGTCTGCTCAAAAAAGAGAAAAGAATCAACTTTGGTTCTGGGCAGTATCCTCATAACAAACAAGTATAAGACAAAAAGCAATCATCACCAACTAGCGGAGTCCTACTGGATCCAAGTTCAAAATGGACATAACCCTCAATGGTATTGCATATGCACAAACACATACAAGTCAGCAAATTCCAAGGATAGCAAGTCATCTCCATGGCTATGACCTAGCCTTTTAACGATGCCATCACTCATCAAGATGCAATCTTGACATATAAATATAAAGAAAAGAAAAGCCAGATTGAGGCAAAACAAAAAAAGAATCTTGATAAAAACCCACAAAATCAGTAGATATATACACTCGTCTCCACAAAATTATCATGCATCACCAATCCAAACAACCCAACAATTTCCTCATAAACAAAACAAAATCCCCACAAAACAAAAGAAACAAATTAAACATATACAAGTGAGAGAGAGAGAGAGAGAGAGACCGTACACAAATGATGAAACAAAATGGAGTAAATCAGTCAGAGTCATAGTAGTAGTATTCAACATGAGCAGAGGAGGAAGAAGAAGAGGCTTGATGATGATGATGACCATACTGATGGTGATCTTCATCATCTGATGATGTGGAGTAATAAGAGTAAGAAGACAGGAAAGAATCAGGTGGAGGCAAGCAGAGGAAGGTCCAGACGAAAAGAGCTAAACGGCCCAGTTGTTGAAGAGGAAAGCAGCAAACAAGATCAAGGAGCTGGTGACTGCTTACGCGATCTTGGAACCTTATGCATGCTATTTGTTGCCATACGTCTGCAGATACGTGGGCTACTGATAATACAATTAAGCTGTTAAACACCATTTTTCTTCTCTCTTTGCTATTTCTTTCCTCTTTTTTAAGACGGATTTTTAATCCTCTTTCTCAACTGTCCTAACTCTCTTTTGTTGTTGTTTGCTTGCTGCTGTTGTTTTGTTTTCATGTCGTGACACATTTTTAGATAAAAAAAAAATGAAAAAAACCTTAAAAATCACAGGTAGTGACACAGATATGAGCTTATTTTTTGATTTATTTTTGACGTTAAGAAACCTTAAAAAATTGTAATTTATATATATATTTTAAAAAATTTATAACTGTAAAAATTATCATCATATCAAATACACGATCTGAAAGAGAGGGTTGCTTCTCAGATTGGATGCAGCCAACAATAACGTAAATTGTGATCAAAATGATTGTTCGATAGTGCCCTTACAGTTTGGACTTTGGAGCAGAGAAGATGGGTCATAGTTTAAGCCTTAAGGGTTGACCTTTGGTTGGCAACACATGAAAAGAGAAGTCAAGCACCACTTGGGCACCATGTCTAAAGATGGATAGTTTGACAGGAAAGCCAGCCGTTCATATCCATAAACATTTGATAAAAAAATATAAAAAACCTATAAACATAGAAAAAATGGGCATATATAGAAGACTTCCCTATGCATATAGCATGAATGAAAATTTTTCAAACTTTAATATGTAATGCTTTGCCTGCACTATTCTCTTAGTATTAGCGTCGGATATAAATTAATTTGATTGAAAGGACGGAGACATACATATAAAATATATCATCCAATGACCACCTAGACATTTTCAGACAAGGCAGTTTGTTGCAGTTGTTCAAAGAATCATGGATGTTTCCTTTCATGGTCCCATATGGCCTCATTCCTCTCTGACCACTCCCTGTATATTGAGAATATCTTGGTATGCAGTGACAAAGTCATCTGCTCAAATGTACTAACATTTTCTAATAAATATGTTGCAAAATCAATTTGTTTTTGCTCCCATAAATCCGCCAATCTCACTTCGTTCAGTCGTTGCTTCTTCAGGCACCAGAAGCTCAAACCATATATCTGCAACCAGGGGAAATAAAAAACAAAAAACTGTGAGATTCTTAACACACAAGTGAGATTAAATGAAGGTGAAATTTAGCCAATGACGAAGAGTCGAATAGTGAGAATGATCAAGTATCCATTGCTGGGAGAATTGTTGCCTGTAGAGCTCTTGGAAAGCCTGCACTTCTCATCACTCTAAGAGTTGACTCTGGGACAATTCAGGTTTTCTGATTTCACACGTGTTTGATTCGACAATGTTGTCAGATTTTTGTTCTTTCACTTTGCAATTTCATAACTAGACAGGGTATACAAATCATATAGAATAATACGAGTTAAACATCAACCTCATGATAGAGAGCCTGTCGTGAATGTAAATCAAAATGTATAGGAAGTAAGAGGACATAATTAATCAAACTAGAATAGTACAGGGACCAAGTTGGAGTGATTAACCCCTCTAACAACCTATTAACTCACCAATCCATATAGTATAACACGCCAAAGAGAAGAACTCAAATACTTGCAAATTGGCATTGAAAGCTATAAAACTGTTTGTCTTTATCCACTCCATTAATCTCTCTCTCAAAGTTCCAAACTTTGGGAAAACTAAAGAGTCCCATCTTCAGTTATTGATTCATCTGTGGCTGTGAGCAGTGTAGTTTTTTGGGCCAAATAGAAGACCAAAGTGGGGATTCTGTGGGCCACTACAAGAACTGGAGACATAAAAGAAAAGGATTAGATTATTTATTGTAAATAGCCACAAAAAAAAAAAAAAATTACTCAGAAAGAAGAGGAGGAAAACGAAAGTTATGGCGAGGAAGAGGAAAGTGGAAAGTAGCGCAGCGATAGTAGATGAGAGTGACAAAGTTTTGTATTCAGCGTTTAGAAATTCTGCTAATGAACTCTCTCAATTATACTCTCAAGCAATCAGTCATAACAAGCTTTCTTTTGAAGCTGGACAAAGACATGCTCTCGTGAGACCACAAAAAGTTTTTGTTTTTTTTTTGTTCAATTTCTTTTCTTTTTCTTGTTTTGGTATGGCATGACTCATCTTTATTGAATTTGTGGAAAACCCATTTGGGGTTTGATTGTTTTGATTCTACTTTTGAGGGTTGATGGTGTGTTTGTTGTTGAAAGTTTTGATCTTTAATGTATAATTGGTTACGATTATTATGCTTTTTAGAACGTATGTGATATGAATTATAATAGGTGTTGGTTTTGGTTTAGCCTCATATCAAGTTTACTGATTTGTTGTTTTAACTTGAGTGAATTGATTGAGTACCGTGTTTACTGAATGATATGAACGATGTTTTTCTTTCTTTCTTTCTTTTCTTTTGGCCTCTTATGGATTATTGAATGCTTGGTGTCATTTTGGAAGTCTCAAGCTATGGGCAAGTTTGGAATAGCAATGGGATTTGAATGTTCCTAGTTAAAGATCGTATTTGGTACAATGAGAAGACTCCTAATTATCACATTTTGTTCATTTTCTGGGTTTCAATAATCAAATAGCAAAAAAAGATTTCCAAGTTTTTATTTTTATGATTGTTGGATGCTGACAATCTTATTGAAACTTACAAATGGTAGTTCTTTGCTTTCTTGATCGCTCTCTTATCCGAGTAGTGAAGTACTTACATTAAATTGGTTGAATCTTAGATTGATAGCAGCAAAATGATGGAAAAATGTAGTGATTAAACTGGTTCTGACAATTCTGTTCTATGTTTATTCGACTAGGGTCCATAAGCTATTTGATAAATTTGACCATATTTGCATGCACACACTTAATTATGTTGCTTAGTCGTAGTTATTTAGCCTTAGCTTTGATGCTGTCATTTCTGTTAATATAAGCAGATTGGGTTATTGCTGAAACAAACAAGGAAGCACTAGATATTTGTTGGCACTGTTTTAGTAAAGCTAGTGGTAATTATTTTCTTGGGCTGAGATTGCTCAACTGGATATCTCAAGTCTCCTCTATATATCATGGGATTATCATGATAAGCTGCATATGAGTGGTGCAATCATGTGCATGATTGCTGGCATCTCCATTATTAGCTTTATTCAACCCTTTGGAAAATAGAACATGCCGTTGATGTTCGTGAAGACCATCCACTCATACATTACCATTTGTTTTCTTCAGGAGAAACTGAGTAACTGGATGGCAGTGAAGCAGCAAGGTGGAATAATGGTGACAACAGAAGACATTTCTACTTATCTGCAGGTTTTGTCATGAAATTTTTACTTACAATCGTTTTCATCACAATTCAGGAAAGCATTTGGCATTCATTTGAACATGTTTCTGATCTTTGGTATTTTGATTGCTAAACATGGAAGTAACTCTTCATTAAATATTCTTCTCTCAGTGTTTATTGCCTCATAAGGGTAGGTTTGCTGCTTAAGCATTCCATCTCTTTCTGTTTTATTTTATCTTAGGAGTCCATCAAACCTTTTGTAAAAGTTTTAAATTTACTAAGGTGCAAAGATTGTGAATGATGATAAAACCAGCAGACAAGCGAACTTGGGTTGCTGCGGAGAAGCTGATATATTAAATGCTCTTCTACCAATTTGTTTTCTTTAATGCCTGCTTCTTACCAGCTGCAATCTGTTGACCTGTGCTTTACATATTAATATCCGTCTCTTTTCCTCTTTTCCAAAATCCTGAAGATTGTACTGTTCAAGACCCAATCTTCTTACGATATTCATGGGTAGCCATACTATCTGTTTTTAAGTGCTGCATTGAATGAAAAGGAAAATAACTAAGAGAAAGGTGCCATTGATAATATAATTGAGGCTATCCCATCTCTTGAGAAGATCAATAGAAAATGTAGTGATACCAGAAAGTACAACTTTTTCAATGTTCCTTTGGAACAGAAGTTATATTTAACCTAGTGGGTGGGAGCATGATCATATGCTCCAAGTACTGGCTGAATGCTGGAAAGGCAATCAACTGCTGGGAAGGCATGGCCTTTAGTTGAAGCTGCAAACATGTTTTGGGAAGGCTATGTTATTTTCCTGACTAGTTATGCAAATTCTGATTGTGATATCATTTTATTTATTTTGTTTTGAATTAATTTGCAGAGTGAGCTGAACAATATTTCCAACGCTATTTATGACTCACATGGTGGCCGGAATGAGGTGAACTCATCTATCACAACTCCTGTCATACAAAGCCAAGATAAAAACCTATGTTTGTCTTTCGATTCAGAAATGGATACAACTCCTGAAGGATCTGCTCACTAATTTCTCAATCTTTATGAGAATTTGTATAGATTGATAGATTAATTAATGAGAAGATAACACTCAATTGATCTGTCTTCTCCACTTGTGAATCTTGGCAAATTCAACTCTATTCTTCTAATCTCTATCGCACATGAAGATCACTTCATCTGTTTGCATTCTCTACTCCCGTTAGTCATGCTGATCTTATTTCTCATATCTTGCTCCATTGTTTGAACGTCACACTTTGGTAAAGTTTGGTTACATGATAGGCTACATCTCTTCTGTCATTTATGGTTGAAGTACTTAAAAGTAGGGCTCCAAGGATAAGATAATATGTAAAATGATGAAGCAAGTAGTTTTTTTATATGTACCTTGAAAAACAGTTATAATTACAATGTCTATTGAAGTATTAGATCCTTATCATGAGACTGGTGGTGAGGACAAAGGTGACTGGAAATGTCCAGAATATGATGCATGGATGGTTGGTGATGATATTCCAAAATCGACTATGTTCATTAATTCGAATTGAGTGTTGGGATAAAGGGTGGTTAGATGTTCACTTCCATACTTCCTCCATAAATTTTAAAGAAATTGTTAGCTGGTGATAAAGAAAAAATAGTTTTTTTTTTAAAAAAGATTTAGAGATTTTGTGATGATAAAGTCAATGATTTTTTTTTTATATAAAAAATTACAATAAATGAGGGAATGGGCTTTAAATTCAAGAATACAAGTGTTTGTTCTTATTTATGCATGATAAATGTCATAAGGATATGAATACTTTCAGAGGATATGAAATGTATGAACCCTTTACTTGGATGATTTAGAAGATATTTATAGCTTGTGAATTTTTTTTTTATTTTGCTGAAGGCATGGAGCTGTGGAGAGTTATGTTTCTTGAAAACATAAGCAAGAAGAAAACATTCTTTACACAACATTAACATTGAAGGAAATAACACTTACATCAATGGAAATATATAAGATCCACATGAGATTTTATATATTATTCTAAATGCAACATTAATGTTAATGAGAATAGCTTTTAATCAAAATTAATGATGATTGGAACAATATAGATTTTTGAAAGATTTTTATATGTCTACGAGTGCAGGGAGAAGATTCTTATAGATCCTTAACATTTTATGTCATGGATTATAAAATAGTTTTGTGACTTGGTATGAGACCTATAAAGACTTTCAATTCAAGATGTATCCGGACTTGAATTAATTCTAAATCTAGAGATGTTGGGTTTGATGCCTTGCCAGACCTATAAATACTTGGGCTCAGCACATTGTTAAGCCCAAGAGTATTGGGTCTGACACCTTACCAGATCCACAAGCACTTAGACTCAATACATAACTAATTTCAAAGGTGTTGGTTCAGGCACATTGTCAGACTTGTAGGCACTTGGGCAAAGTGCATATCCGAGTCCAAGGGTGTTGGGTGACATCTTGTCAGATCCACGGGTACTCAAGCACATCATGTAGCTAATTCTAAGACTATTGGGTCGATTATATTTCTAAACCCATAAACACTTGAGCTAAGTGCGTACCTGAATTCAATGGTGTTGAGTCTGATATCTTGCTAGACCCACAGACACTTGGGTTAAACGTGTAATTGAGTTCAAGAGTGTTGGACGTGATATCTTTCCAGACTCATAATTATGTGGGCTTAGCATGTAGCAGATCCTAAGAGTGTTAGGTCTAGCAAGATACCGGACCAACAGATACTTGGACACAGCATGTAACTGAATGTAATAATATTGGATTTAGAAACAAGCTAGACTTGTATCATTTGAGATCTACACTCTATTCAATCCAAGGTATATTGAGTTAGCATCCAGGCTTTACTCTTTTCATGATGTAGGCTTCTTGAACAAATAGTTCGTGTATAGAACTTTGCTGATCGTTAGCAGGCCTGATGGTTGTCACTTGTTTTACCTTGTACAGTTTTTGAAAGAGCAAACATGTCTAACGGACAACAAAATGGATAGTTCTATTATAGCCACTGGCTGGTTGGAGAGGTCCTTCGATGCAACAATGGGTCACTAAGAACCTGATTTGACATTAATTGATTGCATCGGTAATATCTTATTAGTTCAACTTGAAGATTAGAGACTTCCAAATTCTATATATGCATTACTGGAGAAAGGGGTTGTTCTGTTTGCTGTTATAATCCATGTCGTCATATCCATATAAATCCCTGCTACCTGCTACTAAATTTGTCTGTGAATAAGAGTTTCTGATGCTGAACTCTGACAAAAGCAAACACATATGGCATTCTAAAGTTAAATACTCTGTTTCGATGGGAGATGAAATTGACATCCATGAAGTTCATATCCTAAACTTTTTACCTTGGCTTTTGTGATTTTTCCTTGCATCATCACCGCCTTCAATTGGCTTCTCTAATCATGTGGTTTCCATATGGCTAGCATTCGATTTTCGATTGATGGGTCCGCTCTTTTGGCACGTTAGCGTGAGGCACATCTTTAAAATGAGTGCCTTTACCTAATTCTTGTTATCATGATGCTTCATACTTTTTAACGGTGATAATAATTATTTTTTAAAATAATTTTATTTAAAAATATATTAAAATATCTTTCATCTACTTATGTTATTTTGAATCTAAATAAATGCTAGATGTTAATTAAAATTAAAAATCAAACATATTTAATTCGTGAGGCGTGTATAATGTATTTACCAATATCTAAGTTTGTTTTAGTGAATTGATTACTTAATTCCTTTGATTTTTTTAAAAATGATATTGAGTCATTCGTAAGTGAAATCTTTTGTAGGATTTCTTTTGACAATTTAATTATTTTTTCTAAAATATTCTTCATTCCTGATCAAAATTTCCAACCTCACATACCATAGATAAGATCAAAGATGCCCTTAGAAAAGATTGTTTATACATTTTTTTTTAAAAAAAATTAACAATTAACATAGATCAAGGGACTAGCTTATGATTTGCAAAACCAGAAGGACCAACTTGTAAGATCATAAAAAATAGGAAGCAAATCACAGTCTCCCCAGGAGTACTTTTGTGTCTGCTAGGAGAGCTTGGAAGATGGAGAATGGAGGAGGCAACTAGGGAAAGAATAAAGAGGAGAGCAAATGGAGGGGGAAACACAACCAATAGCTTTGCTTTGGATTAAATCTTCTAAAATTCCTTGGAAAACTTAACTCCATATCATTAGAATAAATCCGAATCATCATGGGAGTCAACTTGGAAACTTTGATGCCTAATCATTGGATAGGGAGGAGGAAAGTCATAGCTTAGTGGGATGCTTAATTGCCTCTTAGGCAAACCATGGGAGAATTATCTTGGCTAATGGTGCTTCTACATTTAAGTTTACTTATCTGAATACAACTACTTTGATATATGTAATTCATTATATTTTGTATTATAATGCATGATGTTTTTATAATTTTATTTTTTATTTAAAAATATAATAAAATAATTTTTTTTTATATCTTCTTTAATTTTTGACAATAGCACTTCATAAGCATAAAACAATTTAAAAAAAATATAAATTTAATATTTTTTCAAGCCAAACACGCTTTTAAAACATCTATAAATATAGTTTCAAACATAATATCAAACATGCACCAACATTCTTTGAATATTCTCTTCAACAATAACTTAAAATGTTACCTTGTGACCCATAAAATTGAAATGAAAAAGATTTTAGGTCGTGTTTGTTAGTGTTTTAATATAGAAAATATAAAAATATATCTCAATGAAGAAATAAAGATAAAGATATAAATAATAGATTTATTTAAAAAATAATTTTGGAATAAATTTTATTTTCAAAACAAGAAGTATAAAAAAAGATATATCCTTTTATTATTATAACAATAGCTAAAATTGCTCAACGTAATGTGAAATTTTTTTCTATTTAGTTATCAAATTTTCATGACATAGGTTCCGGGTTTGACGGGTTAACCCGGATTTTTTTTTAAAATTAATTTTCTCGAGTGCAGTCCATAGTGAAACGTTGAGCTGTTTTTTTTTTTAACCTTTTGCTTTATTTTTTTTAAGATGTTTTTTTTTCTTTTCTTTTCTTGCTTATTCTTTGTTTTTTTAAGCTGTTTTTTTATGAATATTTTTTTGTTTAATTTTTTTTTGTTAATGTTAAATTTTTTTCTATTTAGTTATCAAACATTCATGACACGGGTTCCGGGTTTGACAGGTTAACCCGAATTTTTTTCTGGTTTTTCTTTTTAATTAATTTTTATGTTTAATTTAGTTTGTTAATGTTAAATTTTAAGTGAAACGCTGAGCATTTTTCTTCTTCTTCTTCTTCTTTTTTGCTTTGTTTTTTTAAGCTGTTTTTTTTTTCTTTTTTTCTTTTTTCTTTTTTTTAAGTTGTTTTTTTTCTTTGTTTTTTTAATGAATATTTTTTTGTTTAATTTTTTTGTTAATGTTAATTTTTTTTCTATTTAGTTATCAAATTTTCATGACACAGATTCCGAGTTTGACAGGTTAACCCAGATTTTTTTTTATGATTTTTCTTTTTAATTAGTTTTTTTGAGTGCGGTTTACAGTAAAACGTTGAGCTGTTTTTTTTTTTTTTGCTTTGAATTTATAAGTTGTTTTTTCTTTTCCTTTTCTTTTCTTGCTTTTTTCTTTGTTTTTTTTAAACTGTCTTTTTTTTCTTTGTTTTTTTTAATGAATATTTTTTTTGTTTAATTTTTTTTAATGTTAAATATTTTTCTATTTAGTTATCAAACTTTCATGACACAGATTTCGGGTTTGACGGATTAACCCGGATTTTTTTTCTGGTTTTTCTTTTTAATTAATTTTTTCGTTTAATTTAGTTTGTTAATGTTAAATTTTTTATATTTAGTTATCAAACTTTCATGACATGGATTTCGGGTTTGACGGATTAACCTAGCTAATTCTAGGCTAACCTGTAAATTTGTTTTTTTCTATTCAGTTATCAAACTTTCATGACACGAATCCTAAATTTGACGGGTTAACTCAGTTAATTCAGATTTTTTTTTCTTTTTTTTCATTAGTTTTTTTCTTCATGTAGGCTTTGCTTTCTTTGTTTTTTTTTTTAAATTAATTTTTTTTGTTTAGTATTTTTGCTCTTTTTGCGTTTTGCTTTTTTTTTTTTCCTTTTTAATTATTATTTTTTAAAATTTAGTTTATTAATATTAAGTTTTTTTCTATTTAGTTATCAAAGTTTCAAGACACGGATCACAAGTTTGACGGATTAACCTGGTTTGACGTGTTAACCTAGTTAATTCAAATTTTTTTTCTTTTTCTTCATTAGTTTTTTTCTTCCTGTAGGTTTTTTTTTCTTTTTAATTAATCTTTTTTTGTTCACTTTAGTTTATTAATGTTAATTTTTTTTCTATTTAGTTATCACACTCTCATGATACAAATCCTAGATTTGACGGGTTAACCTGATTTGGTGGGCTAACCCAGTTGATTCAGATTTTTTTTTCTTTTTCTTTATTAGTTTTTTTTCTTCCAATTTCTTCTTTAAATATTGTAATTAACTATAACTAAAAGACATCAATCTTTTTTCTTCCAATTTCATGAAACAAATCCCAGGTTTGACGGGTTAAACCAGTTGATTCAAATTTTTTTTCTTTTTCTTAAGTAGATTTTTTCTTTCAATTTCATCTTTTAATATCGATTTGATTAAAAATTAAACTTTATGATTTGTTTTGTTTACTGTTCATTAGATTATTGTGATCTCATAAGGAGAATTTACTGTACCCCTCCTTGCAAAGTACTATTCATTTGAATAATACTTTGGTTTATTGTTTTTTTTTTTCAATTAATTTTTTTTAATTTCATTCTGTAATATTAAATTTTTTCTTTTTAATTATCACACTCTTATAACAAGACCTTGCAACCAGATTCATATCCAAGACTCCGGGTTTGATGTTGCAACCAAACTCACTTAAACTTGAGTCATGTAAGTTTAATATTATTATTAATATTATAAATATAATTTTTAGGTCAGGAATAGCAGACATACTCAATGCTTTTAGATATAACTTTGTAAGAAGACCTAACATTTTTAGATTTTATTTTTTAAATATATTTTATATATAAAAAATTAACCCGAGACTTAGCGCGGGTTTATAGTTTATGCTACTTGTCATCTTTTCTGTACTGTGATAATATTCCTCTTGCATGCAAAATAAAGTATTTAAGGCAGTTAATAATAAAATCCCTTTTTTAGGATTTTGGAGGGCCTAACAGTTACACCATAGAATACAAGAATACTTGGCAGTTGGTTTTTATCTTCCAAATCTTAGTCTCTCTAAGGTTGTCCCTTCTTTTTGCTCTTACATGTCTGACTGGATTTCTTGCTCCTCCTTTCATGGCTAGTTTGCTGAGGTGAAATGAAAGAGGCTAGGATTGTCATTTCTTGGAATAGTAATATTCCATAATTTTGTCCTGTCTTGCTAAGATTACAAGTGCTGTCTTTTTCTATCATTGAAACAGAGGTCTGTTTTAACTCTGGATGGACAGGTTTTTTTAGTCTATAGAGTCTTCTAATTCATCACCAAATACCTTAAGACTCAAAATTGCTTTCTGGGTTCCACTTCTTTCTTTCAAAGTTTTTGACTTGATCCCTCCTTTTGATCTCTAAACTCAAAACAAAAGTACCCCATTTGAGTTTAATTTGGTTCTGTGTTATTACAAGTTGTTTTGTTTCTATGTTCTTCAATGGGGTACGTTTAGTTCCGACAACTTTTTTGCCAAGTTGACAGCAGTTTTGTCTGTTAAAAGACAGTTCCTTTTACAAACCACCTTGTTGGGTTTGCTTGCTTTTCATTTTTTTTTTCTTTCTTCATTGTTCTCAAATTATAGGAATTCAATGATTGAAAGATTCAAGTTTTAGATCCATGCTTTTGAATTGGAGTCATGAAATGGGCAAATTCTTTCGTAGTTTGATTGACGACCAAGAAAATATTTTGTTCATGAGGGTCTTGTTTTGCAAGATCCATTGTCCTTTCATTTGCTTCTGCAAGCCCTCTCCTAGAATATACGGACCAGCACCACTGAAATTGGAAAACAGCCCTCATGTTCCTTCAACTGCAGTTATATCAGTTGTTGATGCCTCCTGTGATGATGATCATGTGCTCAATGATTCCGTTGAGGTGAAAGAAGGGAGTGTAGGTGTTGATGGGAAACAATTACAGGCTCAGAATGGCCTCAAAAGTAGTCTTAAAAAGGCAGATTTTGATTCGAAAGAGGTTGATAAGAAGAATGTGCGGTGGATGGATTTCTTAGGGAAGGAACTTGTTGAGATCAGAGAATTTGAGTCCAGGTTTGTACTTTTTTGTGGTCTCTATTATCTCTATCAACATTTTTGCTATACAAAACAAATGTATTTCTGTATAAGTGTACTTGATGAAGCTGATGGATTTAAGGATGGACAAGTAAGCATGGTTTCATTAAATTTTGTTAATTTTCTCACTGATTGACTGTAGCACTTCCAGTCCTTTCAGCTATAGCATATTGTTGTTCTACTGGTTTTAAATATTGTGCAAAGAAGCTTCTTCTAGGGTAAGGGAGGCAAGTTCCCTCTTAAGGCTGCATTTCCTGTGGTGGTTAAGCCTTCATGATTAGAATTGTTAGAAACAATAAGCTTTGATTGGTGGGAAACAGTACTTTTACGTTGATCTGTATATAAAATGAGGACAATGGCATCATAACTTCACAAACCATTGTGATCGGATAGAAAAGATTTTGGTTGGGAAAATTGGGATGGGCTAATGTTTTCCTAGGAACATATGAATAGAATAGAGATGGATGTATTAAACTCCTCCCTCGTGATATCTTAAAGAATGGAAAATCCGTTGCTGGTTTTCGTGGTATAGTTAAGAAACTGACTTAACAGAAACGGATATTCAGTAGCTTATCGTGTTCCATACAATCTTGTCTCTCTTATAGATTCATAATTTCTGTCTTTGTGTGCTACTCCCTCCCTGAGTAGGAATGCGAGGATAGCATTTGATTTTGCACTCATCTGATGATATATGCTCTCTGTTGAGAGTTATAGAGATATGTATTTCGACTTGTTCTAAGGGATTCTGACATGTAACTTCTATCTATCCAGGATTTAAATCCTCAATTTAATCATTTAGTGCTTGCAAATTAACTGTACAGCAGATTGGCTTGATCAAATGATTTCAAGCCATCCAACTTGCATCAAATGATGGTAAACATTTTCAAGGAAAAATCCTGAAAACGAAAACAAATAACTGGCTTGAGATATATCTAGTCATCATCATTTTGCGGGAGAAATGAGTTCCAAATCCCCTGAAGCTTGTGCAATTGCTCATCGTATTAGCTGCTCTAATCAAATAGAAAATCTGCATTTGTATAATGTGTGCTGCAACGTACTTGTGGTCCTAAACAACACACTAGAATGTTGCTTATCTAACATGTCAATGCCGCTTGTAGCATTTTCTTGAATTCTACTTTTATGGATTGTTTATAACCAATAAATTTTATACCTGGATTGTTCCCAACCTTGTAATATTTCTTTGAATCTGTTTTTTTCCTTTTAACCAGCGAAACAGAAGATAGTGACAGTGAAGATCAGAGCAATAGAGGCTGTGTTTGTACAATTCTTTGACATCTATTTAACAACATCCTTCTTGTTCAAGCTTCTGTAGTGACTCCAACAATCACAAGAGAAAGATGAAAAGAATTTGTGGCTCCCCTAGGAGAATCTGCAGTGGAGTTAGATCAGGTTCCCATTTACTTCAATTCCGCTGAATCAACTCTCAAATCAAAAGATATCCAAGAGAGACGTCAGTATATACTTTATATGAAATGGGAAAATATTGTCTCTCTTTCAATTCTTTTACAATGTAATGGCTCATTCATTTAGCAATTATGAAATTACATACAAGCTCACAATCTAACTCCTGTTAAGTCACTTCTTTTACGAGATTGGACCCTTCTCATCATGCTAGATTCATGATTCCCTCAATGGCTGTCATAAAACTATTAATAGTATTGTAGCATGTTTCTGCATGATATACGCTACTTCCTTCTCGTGAAAATTACGGGAGTGTGGTTAGAGTGGGTCAATACTGCTCTCTGTGTTGTTTTCTTATCATATATTTTTTTTTACTGTTACATCGTTTGCATGTGATGTTTATGATTCAAAAATATGTTTCCTCAAGTGCAGATTAGTAGTGTAACTGGTCCAAAGAGTAAAATAGGTGGGAAATGGTGCGTTTGTTACCATTCTAAACCACTAAAAAGGCTAAATGAACTTTACACACTTGCAGAGTGAAAACAAATTATAGAACAGATCATTTGGAAATGGCATGCCCAATTGAAATATTCTTGCAATTTCAGCTTGTGACACTTCTAACTAGACTCGGAGCACAAGGTACTAGTTCTGAAAAATAAAGTATACTTGTTAACATTGATCCCTTGCCAACAGTCAGTAGCCAAACCTAAACCCGTTGCCTTCTGTGTGATCGGTGGCGATTTTGAGGTGGTAGCCTGCTTATACAGCCAGAGAAAAGTATGGTTGTTATTGTTGCTAAAAAGCCTACTGAATATCCAATCCCTGCACCTTGCCATGAAAACCATGAGTCATCTGCTTCTGGTTGCTTTACTTGTGGCTGCTCTGGGTCTGGTGGACATGGTAGTAGAATTTGAAAACCACATAGCCCACTGTTGTTGGCATATGAATTTGGATCATTCATCGTGTCCATTTGGCCACCCACTGGAATCTGACCCTCGAGTTTGTTGTTACTTACATCCAAAGTTGTAAGTTCTTGAAGTTTTGATAGTGTTCTTGGAATGGAACCGGATAGTCTGTTACGTGACAAGTCCAGGCTCTCTAGACTCTCTAGATTGCCGAAAGTTGCTGGTATCTTGCCAGAGAGGTGGTTATATGAGATGTTCAGTAGCTTCAGACCCTTTAGGTGACCTAATGAAGCTGGGAGTTGGCCAGAAAGCTGGTTCTTTGACAAGTCTAGCAAAGAGTAGATTTCAAGGCTGTGGCTTGAGAGACCTTGTTTCGACTTCTTCCAATTAACTATCAAGTCACTGAACTCAATGGGGAAGGTGAACATATCTGAGACTGATCTGAGAGTATTGGGTGTGTCTATCATTCCAACCAGATTCCCCAACTTGGCCGGTATTTCGCCACTGAGATTGTTGCTTGAGACATCTAGAATTCGGAGGTTAGTGAGGTTGGTTATGGTGCTGGGGATTGAACCTTCGAGGGTGTTGTTACGTAAGTTCAGGACTTGAAGAGTGGACATTTGAGAGAGAGAAATGGGCAGTTCTCCTGCAATTCTGTTGTCATGGAGGTCAAGGTGTTCAAGGTTGTTCAAATCTGTCAGGTTACTGGGTAGTTTTCCAGAGAACATGTTTTTTCCTAATGAAAGTATCCTGGTTTCTTGAGAAAAGATCACTGGAATTTCACCCGAGAACTCATTATAAGAGAAATCGATGTAAGCGAGTAATGCATTGGGCCTAAAATCTGGAATGTTCCCCGAAAACCTGTTTCCTGATAAATCCAAAAGAAGAAGGCGATAAATCTTCGAGATGGACTTCGGAATCTGCCCTGAAAAGTTGTTTCCGGAGAACACCAGAATCATGACTTTAATGGCATCTCCAATGTTACCTGGCAACTCTCCAGAGAAGCTATTCCTCGATAAGGCAAGGACTGACAAACTTTCAGACCGAAAGAGACGAGGTGGAAGTGAACCTGTAAGATTATTGTCTGACAGAAATATGCTGCCTATGTCCATTTCAGCAACCCATTCCGGGAATGGTCCTTCTAGCTTATTCCTGCTTAAATCCAGGAAAACAAGATCCTTCTGTGTAGAAATCCAGTCTGGGATTCTCCCCGCGAGACGGCATGAACTCAGAGATAACTGAGCTAGCATACACTTGGGCTCCAAGTTTACAGTGTTATTCCAAGTCAGATTATTCCCTCCAAGAAACAGATCCTTCAGACTTTTGATGTCAAACAACCAAGTTGGAATTCCTCCAGACAGTACGTTGTTTTCCAATCTGAGTGTTTCTAACTTGTGAAGCTTCTGTATGGATGATGTGATTCCACCAGTCAGCCTGTTACCGCTCAAGGCCAGAGTGGTCAAGTTGGTTAAATCACCAATATCTTTAGGAATCTCCATGGATAAAGAATTGTCCCTCAATTCCAATATTTCCAGCTCCTTCAGGAAGAGAACTGAAGATGGAATCATACCAAAGAAATTGTTGCTGCGAAGATTCAACTGCTGTAACTTCGTAAGGTTTCCAATCTCTTCAGGAATATACCCCCCCAGAGAATTATGACCCAACTTCAATACTCTCAAGTTGAGAAGAGAGCCCACTTCTTTGCTTATAACCCCCTTTAGTAAATTGCTACTCATATCAAGATACTGTAGATACCTCAAATGGAAAATCTGTGGAGGAATGGATCCACTGAAGTTATTTTGCATCATGTCGAGGTGAACCAGCTTGCTGAGATTGGAAAACACACCGGGTGGGATCTCACCTACGATATAATTTGAGGATATATCAAGCAGCATCAAGCTTTTGATGAGAGAGAGAGGAGATAAAACCATGGAAGGAATTGGTATGGGTTGCTCTGCTAAAACCAAAGAGTAAAGGTGGAGGGCAACTACTTTTCTAGAATTCGACCGAGAACTACAAGTGACCATATCCCAGTGGCAACAATCTGAGCTATCATCCCACGAATCCAGGCTGGAGAGGGAATATTGTGTAGAAGAGTTAATACTGTCCAAGAGGGAGGATTTGAAGTGGAGAAGGGCTAGTTTCTGATCATCTGGACAGCACAAGGAAGTGGAGAAGAGGATGGAGAGGGAAAATAGTAGTAATATAAGTTCAGCCATCAGTAGTTGAGTATGGTTTCCTCTGGTTTTCTTGTTCAGCTGTAAAAGTATATAGGAGGAGTGAGTGCTCTCACGCCGCAGTAAAATGGTGTGTTTTAGTCTATGGCTAGTGTGAAAGGTGGAAAAACCAGTGGGCTAGGGAGAGGCAGGTTTGCTTCCTTGCATGGACTTGAGCTGCTACATCAGTTGACTTGGAATAATGACATTAAGCAGTGGAATAAGACTTGGAATGTTTTGTTTCTTTTTTTGTTGAAGTTTGAAAGACAACAAACCGCGTAGAAACCTCATAGTCAAGTCATCAGTCCCACTAGATTTGTTTTCAGTGGAGGGAACTGTATCTGATAAGTAAAGAAACGTTACTCCTCACCAGCTTCACTCTCTAGATGGAAACACCAGGACCATTTCTTCTTCCTCACAAGAAAAAAGTTACCACTTCAAGCCTAAAGTTTGAAGATGAGAAGTCCAAGTTATTAATAAAAGGCTAGCTTCTTAATGGAAGTAGGAAGGTGCTGCTTACTGCTGACTGCTAAGCCATTTTGGCCTACCAGTGCATCCTCTTCATTCCTTTTATCACCAAAACATTCAAAACAAGATTGTTTCCAAGCCCTTATCTTCCCAGGAAAATAAGATTGGAAAAATTGGCGGTTCAATTTTGACTAATGAAAACTCTATTAACGAGGATAATTTAATTTGAGAAGGAAAATTTAAAATTGAATATTTAAAGACTCCATTGAAATTTTTTAGGGTTTAATTTAATTTATTAAGGGCTTAATTGCAATAAAAATTAATTTTTTAAAGTCAATTTAGGCTTCAAATTAAAGCCTAGGGGTTAAATTGTATTTTGAAGGGTTAATTTGGTGAAATCAGGGGTTTAATTGCATAAATATTGAAGTTCTAAGGCCAATTAAGGATCTAATTACAGATTTTTAAGACCAATGACCAATCTGTAAGTAGCGCACAATTTCAAGGGTAGCAATAGGTGATATCATGGGCCAAATTGAAGAAAACTAAAAGTTTGATGGTCAATTGAGGACCAAAATGCACAAATCAGAAACTAAGGACCAAAATGAAAAATGTGTTGAACTTTGGGGCTGATAATTAGGTTTGGAATGAGTGAAATTGCATCCAATTAAAAGTTATTAAACTTTATAAAGTAACAAAAATTAAAGGATATGGAAAAACTATTGTTCACCCAATACTCATTGTATTATGGATTACAATAATAATCCACAATGTTATGCTTTCTTATTTTCTTTTTCTTTTTTTAATTTTTGTTATGATTTTTTTTTCAAATCTGTTGTTGTCGATTTCATCTTTTAAAATTAAGATTATTGAGAATTTAGCTTTGTAATTTACATATTTTTATTTTGCTTTTATACGAGGTTAATATGGTTTACGAGTTTGTGAAAGTATCTCAGGTTGCCCTGATTTACGAGTTTGGTTAATTGTTTTTTTTAAATTTGTCACGACCCGAATCCCGGATCCATGACCGGCACATAGGCAAGGTTCCCCTCCAAGGTTCCATACCTATGCGAACCCAAACTTACACACAAACTTATCCTAACTCAATCAGAGTTCAACGCAGC
>Ga0325403_1001040_pt1 | contig 22219 bp, 12 predicted proteins | sample PopdelMetagenome_19_FD_205665 | JGI IMG/M metagenome (GOLD analysis project Ga0325403, IMG submission 205665) | Populus deltoides microbial communities from Bellville, Georgia, United States - Xylem-PdKOR-R4 | ecosystem: Host-associated > Plants > Phyllosphere > Stem > Wood/Secondary xylem... | reverse complement strand
TGGATACTAACATGCTTTATATTTGTTATCTTGTTCACTTTTAATACTTTGCTTGTTAAATGGTTAATCTAGATTTATGTTGTATAACACTTGGTACAACAAATACTTGGCACTTTCATAGCCTATATTGTATGGTATAACCGACACCTGAGCTATGAAAGGAACTTGTTTTGTTGTTAACATAAGTTATAATCATGAATGCTTGACAACATTTACAAGTGTTAGCATTATTCGAATAAGATAACTAATGTAATCATGTTAACAATTTATAATCCGATTGGAACCTCCTTTGTGTGTGGTTTCCAGTTGAGTAATAATAAGAGTTTATACTATATTGTTTGAAATATCATTAGTGGATCCTCTAGCCTTGACAATTGTTTTTATCATTGTTTAATCCTTATATCAATATCACATCTCAAAGCTCTCTTTATTATTATTATTGTTGTAGTTGTTATTATTGTTGTTGTTATCTATAATTTATACAATTAACCTCTCTGTGGTTCGATCCCGGTCTTGCCGGGTTATTTATTACTTCGACACTCCTGTACTTGGGAGAAAACATTAATCTTTTGGTCATGTCATGAAGTTCTAAATAAAAATGTATAATCTTCAAACTAAATGTACAAAACAATTAGACAAAAATTGAAGGTAAAAAAAGTTGAAAAGCATATTTTTAATTGTAGGGAAAGAGCCTTTCCTTTTAGTCATAATATCAAATTGATTTCTTATATTTAATTTTTTTAATCAATACTTTGGATTTTTTTTTAAATCGACATCAACTAATTTTTCAAAAACTTTTAGACAACTCGAAAACCTCATAGTAAGCTAGATGAAACAGGTTCTCAGAACCAAATATGAAATAATGCATTATGCAAGTATGAAATTGAAAAAAAATTCAGTGAATAAATTAGTAAAAGGTTCAAGGATGAGGCGGAAAAAAATCAACAAAATACTATTCCAGTAAACAATGTTTTTGCGAGATGGTGACTAATGTTCCTTTTATCAAGAAGAACACTTTGAAAAAAAAATTCTCGTAACAGAACTCACTAATGAACATTTTCCCTCTCCTTCATTGTTTTCTAGCGACTCTCTCTCATCTCGTAGACATCGAGACATTGGTGTGCATAACATGAAGTTTTGAACTAAAATTCATAATCTTCAGATTAAAGGTACAAAAAACATTAGACAAAACCTGAAGGCAAAAAAGGTTGAAAAATGTATTTCTAATCGTAGGGAAAAGGCCTTTTATTTTAGTCACAATATCAAAGTGAGTCCTTCCATTTAAAAGATTTTTTAATCAATTCATTTAAATTTGTTTTATACAAAATTAAACATCAACTCATTTTTGAAACACTTTTTTCTTACACGTGAACCACGTAATAAGCTATTTGAAATAGATTCTCAAAACCAAATATGAAATAATGCAGTATGCATGGATGATATTAAAAAAACATTCAGTGACTAAATTAGCAAAAAACTTCTAGGATTAAGTGGGAAAAGAAAACCAAAATACTATTCTAGTATATAATGTTTTGTGAGATGGTGAATAGTGTTCTTTTTACCAATAAGAACACTTTGAAACCAAGTTTTTTCTTCACCTAATCTCACCAATGAACATTTTATCTCTCCTTCATCATTTTCTAGCGACTCTCTTTTAACAAAAACATATTATCTTCAAACTAAAGGTTCAAAAAAAATATACAAAAACTAAAGGCAAAAAAAGTTGAAATGAATGTTTTTAGTTATGGGGAAAAAAAACTTTTTATTCTAGTCATAATATCAAATTGAGTCCATACATTTAAAAGTTTTTTAATTATTAGATTCAAATTTTTTTTTTCAAAATTGAACATCAATCAATTTTTCAAAAACTTTTTCACAACTTGAGAACCTCATAATAAGCTAATGGAAACAGATTCTAAGAACCAAATCTGAAATAATGCTTTATGCAAGGATGATATGGAAAAAAAGGATGATATGGAAAAAAATTTTGGTGACTAAATTAAGAAAAGGCTTCAAGTATTAAATAGGAAAAAAATATCAAAATATTATTCTAGTAAACAATGTTTTTTTGAGGTGGTGAATAGTGTTCCTTTTATAAAGAAGAATACTTTGACGCAAATTTGTTCTCTTAACATGATCTAACCAATGAACATTTTCTCTCTCCTTCGTCGTTTTCTAACAACTCTTTCTCATCACTTAGACTCTAGCATATATTTGTGAACAAAATGAAGTTTTGGACTTAAATGTATAATCTTCAAACTAAAGATACAAAACAAATAAGACAAAAAGTGAAGGCAAAAAATGTTGAAAAGCATAGGAAAAATCCTTTTATTTTAGTCATAATATCAAATTGAGTCCATACATTTAAAAGTTTTCTTAATCAATTCATTTGAATTAATTTTTGCAAAATTGAACATCAAACAATTTTTCAAAATCTTTTTTGACAACTCATGAACCTCGTAATAATGTAATTGAAACATATTCTAAAAACCAAATCTAAAATAATGCATTATACAAGGATGATATTGAAGAAAGTTGAAAAGCGTAATTTTCATTGTGGGGGAAAAACATTTTATTTTAGTCATAATATCAAATTAAGTCCCTACATTTAAAAGTTTTTTTTAATCAATACATTTAAATTTGTTTTCGCAAATATCATTACCTATTTTTAGATTATTTCCCAAAATTGACCTATTTCCTTGTAAAAAATCCAAAAAGAAAAGCAATAATAATAAGAAGACTAGCAATTTGGCTAAAGCTGGCCAACGTTCTTTTTTGAAAAAGACACTAAACTTTGAGGACTTAATTTAGTTGAAGACAAGGGTGAAATTGAAGACATTAAAAGTTTAATGGTCAATTGAGGGTCAATTTGTATAAATCCAAGACCAAGGACCAAAATGAAAAAGGCATCAAAATTTAGGGCTGATGTTGAAGTTTGGCAGGGGTAAAATTACATGTAATTAAAAGTTCTAGGCCAATTAGGGATGCAATTAAAAGAAATCAAAGTCGAGGGACCGAATTAAACTTTGGTCAAATCCATAAATTAAACCTTACAAGCCAAAACGATGTTTTATTTAAATGAAATGACACATTTTGACTAAAACAATGTCATTTTGACTGAACAATAAAGAAAATACCAGACGAATTCATCTTTTTACTGTTCATGTTCTTCAACTTTTTGCCGGAAAAAACTGCTCGGGTAGCTACCAAAAAAAACCATACAACACTATGATGGCCTGACATTATAATACACCCTAGTATAAGTCTTGTTGGTTGATTGCCCTTACAGTCATCGCGTCACTACCCTAAAAAATAAAAAACCAGATGACAAGTCATCTAATTGCTATTCATTTTTATCCACCCTTTTGCCCGAAAAAGCTGCTATGGTAAACAGAATAAAACAATCAAGCTAAATTAAATAAATTAAAAAATTATCAAGAGAAAAAATCTTGGTCTCAAGTAAACATCCACCTACGAAAATCAGAACTAATCATTGAAACGATTCGTCAATTTATATTCTAAATATTTATCTTTTCTTAACATTAGTTAGTTAATCGATTCGCAGTGTAACTAACCCTAACCATTAAACAACCACATTGTCTGCGCTAGTAATTTAATTCAATGGCAGCCTTAAGAACTAGATAAGTTTATTAATCTAAACAACATAACTATATGTAGTCCATGTTTGATTTGATCTAATCTTTTTGCTAAGATTAATAACATAGATCTGTCACAATTATTAAACTTAGTTGCTTCAAAGTTTATATATCACAACTCTGGTTTTGATAGCAAACTTAACAATAGATTCGTTAGAATAATAACTTAGAGTCTACTCTAGCAATCAAACTAAACAATCAAAGAAAATAAGCATAGGAAAACAAACATATTAATCATATAAACTAAAAAGAAAAGATAAAATAGATCTCACAGTTCTTGAAATCCGAAGGTTTCAATTCTAAACCGAAACTCTAAGATTAAAAACCATTAAAATCATGTTATTGGTGCAAAAAAACACTAGATTATTGAAACTCATTATGCAAGGGGCTAAGACATGGACCAAGAATGGTCGAAATGAAGGGGCTAAGACAATATTCTTTCCAATAACATGAAGAACAATTCCCATAAACCTAGAAAAAAACTCAGTTATGCCCAACCACTTCTAAGCTAGAAATGGGCATTTTGGCTTCTAAAACATGCTCTTTTTATCCTAACAAGTCACAATACCATATACAAACATGTTTAAATCCAAAAAATTAACAAAAAACATCAAAACATCAAAATTAAGTATGAGGTACCAAATCCAAAAACTAACAACCAAAAACATCCTACATGCTTATTCAAATGGATTCAAAATTAGTTATATGAACTCATTTTGTACATGAACAGGCTTAGCAAACTTAAGATAAAGACATTTACTTTAACATGTATAGCTTAAGCTAAACAAAGACTAAAACAACATTATATATATTTTTTAAATTAAAAAAACTTCAATAGCAACTTTAATATATCAAACACATAAAAAAGAATTCAAAAGAACATTAAATAAAACAACACGGCAACAAAGAGGTGAATGCAATATCATTTGTTAAACATTCCAAACATCTTTTCTATGCTTACAAACATAATTATAAACCAAAAAAAAAACAACAACAAAACTAGGCCACAAATGACCTACCTTTCGGTCTGCAATGTATACCTTAAATACTATCTCTTGACTTTCCTTTGAAAACTTTTGTTTAGGCTTTTAGACCTCTACCATTATGTTTCTTATTGATATTTCTTATCTTTTTCTTTTTTTTCTTTTCCTTTTTTTATGCCCCTTTTCTTGATCTTGAGGGGACTAAATATGTTTTTTTTTTAATAAGAGATTTTTTATTTTATTTTTATTTTCTAAATTTTTTGAAGAAAAACAAGTATATTTAATACCAAGTCAATATCTTACTAGAAAAATGGTTGAAAAACACGTAAAAGACCCAAAAATAACTTTAAAATGATCCTTGAATTTTTTTTAGAATTTTTTAAATTTGTTTGAGGTTTGTTTGGAAAAGACACAAAGAATAAGAAAATAAACATTGTTGGAAAATCAGTAGGGAGTGTTTACCAAACACTCTAAACACGCCCTAAGGATAAAAAAAAAAACATCTTTCCCTTTGTAAAATTCTATCAAGCCAAAAATGGTCTTAACTTTTGGAGGGTCAGGCCCGGCCACACGGGCAAGGCTTACGTATAGCCTAGCCATACAGGTTGGGTTCAAGTCCAACTAGGCCAACAACATGGTCCCAAACCCAAACAGAAACATATAGCATACTTAAACTAACAGTCCATACCCATAAACATTACAAACATGATTTTAAACATGGCAAAAGATCTTTACCCAAACTTCACAACAACAAAACACAGCCCCTTTATGATGTTCATTTATTGTTCATTTATGAATCCATAAATATATAAACCTAAAAGCATGTATTTCAAGTTAAAATATTACAAATTTAATCATTCTTGTATCGGTTTATATTCAGCAAATATAACTAGAGATAACGTTGTCCATCAACAATAACATTAAGCACTGTTTTTTTGTAACCAACATAATATGGTTTTTACCTGGACCGAAGATGTCGATGCTAAAGCACAGGTAGCTCGTGAGGCTTCTCTGATGCTTAGGTATTATATTCCCAAAGGTTGGATTCACCTTTCTTCTTTCATCGTTGGCAACCTATATTTTGCAAAATAACAGATTTTGTTTATTGAAATAACAGAGGTTGAAGCGAATGGTTTGGAGTTTATGAAAAATTCCCTATTTTTTTTTAGGGAATGTAGTGTTTTAGTTATGGAAAAGAGAGGGAGCTATTAAGTTCTACACAATGAAGAAAAAGATGAAAAAAAACAAAATATGTTATTGTTTTTTACTAACTTAGAAATTGTAATGGTGGCTTCATGAAAGGTTTTTTTGTTGTTGTTTGTTCTTGGCTAGCTAACTATTGGAATGGGTGTTTCTGTATGGTGTTTTGGGCTGGAAAAAGAAGATAGAGATTTGGAGTTCTTGGTTGGACAGGGGAGACGAAGGTACTCTTGACTGGAACAGGGAAGAGTTTAAGTTGGACCCAGTGTTTATATACTGAAAGGTTTACAAACACAGTGTATGGGTGCTAGTATGGTGTTGGGCTAGTGTAGATCTTAGTTGGAACAAGAGAGGAGATTTTTTTTTCTGTATAGGGTTTTTTTAGTATAGAGTCTAGCCATCTTTGGAACTAAATGAGACTCTTATTTATAGGAGGTGATGGAGATGAATATGATCCTTTTGACTGAGCTCCTAACCCCTTTTAATCCCCTCGGAATAATCTTAGCCATTGATGCCAAGGTAGTAACCTGGTACTCTCAAACGAGGCTGTCAAAGGCTAGTCGAGTCAGCAATTTTAGATAGGTGTTACAACGACTACAGAGGGAACCACTCGGAAAGAATCATGTTGGGAGGTAGTATGATGTTAGTGCTACCAGATGAGCATCCATTTTATCTTACATAAGGCATGGGGGAGCATTAAATGCTCTACAAAAAAAAAGGAACCCCGGCTAGCTCTCCATAAAAGAAATGAAGAAGACAATGAATAGTGGTGTCAAAACGGCACTGTTTTGTTCATTTCACAAAAAGAAACTTGATATATGAATTGCAAAGAATTTGGAAATTTTTGGTTGATTTCTCAAGATTTCTTTCGATTAAGTCCCTAGTTATGTCAATTTATACCCTAAATTTTTGTTGTCTTTAATTTCATCCTCAATTAATTTTTAAACTTTTAATTTCTTTAAATTTACCCCTGATTTTAACCAATTACAGTCCCTGAATGTGCACGCTTCTTTCACCTTAATCCTTGGTTTTAGGATTCTTCAATTTACTAGGGGTAAACTTTGATTTTTTGTAATTTTATCCTTGATTTCACCCAATTAAGTTTGGAAAAATTAAATCTAATCCTCCAAATTTCAATTTTCTCAATTAAGCCACAATTAAGCTTCCAAACTTAATTTTTCACCAATTAAGTCCTTAATTTTCACCAATTAAGTCCTTAATAAATTAGTTTAACCCATTAAAAGTATAATTAAGTCCTTGCACATAATTAAATATTTTAATTTGACCTAAACGAATTCTTAATCTTAATCAAAACTTCAATTAGGCCCATAATTAAATTAGATTGGCCTATTCAAGGTTTAATAAGCCCTCAATCTTATTTTTTATACAGATTTGTCTCATAATCATTTAATTTGACATTGAATCTGTATTGTCCTTAAGTCTTGAATAAAATGGGGTACAATTAGGCTTCTAATTTTATCCAAAATTCTATCTTGGTTCGTCTATGCATTTTAAACCCTTCTCAACCCGTTCTTGTCAAGTTACCAGTTTTGTTTTGTTTATTTTCAAGTTGTTTTATTGCTTTTCATTTTAAAAGGAAATGGTAATTTTAAGGGAAACCTAAAATTGGGTTATGACATGGAGAAAGATTGTTAGAACCATGGTAAACCACAATGTCACTTTTGTGGATGGTTTGGACATCTAGAAAAGGATTACCGCATAAAAAATAATCACTAAGAAATTTTTTACGAGAAGAAGGATGATGAAGAGTAGTTATTCTATTGTTGTCATGCTACCACTGAAGACAAGAAAGATGTGTTGTGCATTGATAGCATGTGTAACAACCATATGAGAAGCAATGATACCATATTTGCCAATCTAGACTCATCAATTAATTCCAAAGTCCCAAATAATGCAACGATCAAGGCTAAAGGAAAAGGCAATGTCATCATGAAGACAAAGGAACATATGTAATTTGTTAACAAGGTATTGTTTGTCCCAAATTTTAAAAGTAATTTAATTGAGCGTAGGCTAAATGATGAAAAAAGGTTACGCTATTTACTTTGATGGAGATTGTTGAACCATCCTAATTCAATTTGAGTTTGATGAGATGAGAATATCAATTGGAATTGGGATGGAGAAAAAATTGAAAAGAGAATGATCAATTTTCTCTAAACTCAAGTTGATGGAGGAGATGTAAACTCAAGTTGATGGAGGAGATGTTGAAAAAAAGTAGAAATCCATCATCATCACCAAGATCTTCTTAATCAACAAATCAAGAAGACACTTCTTCAAGTTCACTAGTTAGTAAAATAAGGTCACTAATTGACATTTATAAGTGCTATAACTTTACAGTTGTAGAGCCTGAAAGCTATGAAGTTGCATCTAAAGAACAAGTTTGGGTGAAGGCAATAAAGGAAGAAATTAAAATGATCAAGAAAAATAAGACATGGGAGCTAGTAGGTTGACTAGAAAATAAAGAGGTCATTGGAGTTAAGTGATCTATAAAACAAAGCTTAACTCTAATGGCTCAATACAAAAGTATAAAGAAAGGTTAGTAGCAAAAAGCTACTCTCAACTACTTGGCATTGACTACAATGAAATATTTGCTCTAATTGCTAGGCTAGACACTATTTAAGCATTAATTGTTTTAATTGCCCAAAAGAGATGGAAAAATTATCAACTTGATATGAATTTCATTTTCTTGAATGGAGTTTTTGAATAAGAAATCTATGTAGAGAAACTGCTCGACTTTGTAGTAAAAAGTAACAACGATAAAGTATTAAAATTAAAAAAAGCATTGTCTGGGCTCAATCAAGCACCAAGGGCCTAGTATAGTAGAATTGACAGCTGCTTCAACGAACAAGTATTCAGGAGAAGTAAGAGTGAGCCAACACTTTACATCAAGACCCAAGATAGCTATGACACTTATATTGTCTCTCTCTATGTTGATGATCTTATCTATATGAGAAACAACAAAGAGATGATTCAAGAGTTCAAAGAATACATGATGAAGACTTTTGAAATGACAAATTTGGGCTTGATGCATTATTTTTTAGGGATAGAAATAGATCAAGAAAATGAAGGAATATTTATCTCATAAAAGAAATACACCAAGAACCTCCTAAAGAAATTCAAGATGACAAGATGCAAAGCAGTTGCTACTCCACTCATGACTAATGAGAAATTACAGAAGAAAGATAGATCAAAAAAGGTGAATGCATCAACATTCAGAAGTTTAATTGGGAACTTACTATATCTAACAACAACAAGACCAGATATAATATATGCAACAATTTTACCATCGAGTTCATGCAAAGTCCAAGTCAAACCCACTACAGAGTTGCTAAAACAAAACTTAGATACTTACGGGGAATAAAGGAGTATGGCATATGGTATAAACCAACTATAGAAGCAAGACTACTTGTATGCATAGACAGTGTGATTGGGCTCGATCGATTGATGATATGAGAAGCATTTTAGACTACACATTTTCACTTAGTTTTGGAGTATTCTTTTGGGCATATAAAAAGAAAAAATGAGTAGCACAATCATTAGTTAAAGTAGAGTATTTGGCAGTCGCAAAAGCAATAAGTCAAGCTATATATATGACTTAAAAGAATATTAGATGTAACATCCTGTTATATTTAGATATAATTTCCACGTGATTTCTTTGTGATAATTATAGAAACAATGTTTTTTTATTTGTACAGTAATTCATTTATTCAAAGGATCTTGCAATTTCAATTACTAATAGATTTACTGAAATTTTGGCAGATCTTTCTCTATATTTGGATTTTACCAAGTTATCAACAACTTTAAAATACCTACTAAATCAACTTCACAATCATGTCCAGCCATCTTGGACTTCCATATTAACACAACTCAAAGTTATAATATATGCATAATTAAATGTTGTATAAAAATTCAAACACTTATAATGGAATTACCACTAGAAATTCATCTAATAATCATAGTTCTAATACTCATCATAAAAGTAACCAGAATAATCTAAGTTATTGTTATATATAATTCTTATATGTTTAAGAGAATCCATAAACATTAACCTAGTGAGTTTATCAAAAGTATTACAACATCATTAGGATTAGTATTAATTACATGTCTAACATTTACATGACAAAAGGTTTGCTAATTACATGTCTACTAACTTAACAAAAGGAGTCCTAAATATCTATCATTCTACATGCAGCTGCGAAGTATCTAAAATTGATTTATCACACATTATAAATATAACTATATTTTAAATTATACAATCAACAAAACAGCTTTAATTATACATTTTAATCTCAATTCATCATTTTCAATTAATTTTCTCTTTATGGTTTTATCAAATCATCATGATAAATCATATGTCCTAATCATCATTAACCTAATACTATTAGCCCATTATCAGGCACAATCTCCCCTTTCTGGGTATTTAGCTTCACTGCTCATTACAGGGCTCTAGCCCCATCCATCACCAGATAACTAGTTTCCCCTATCAATTTTTGGGCATTAGTTTCATTACTGAATAACTAGTTCATTTGCCCCTTACAAGGCACCAGTTCCATTACTGGGAAGCTAGTTTCTCTATCCATGATTAGGCACTAATCCCATTACTGAGAAGCTAATTTCAATCTCATCAATACTAAATTAAAAACAAGGCACATTCAATGAAATTGTAATTTCTTATCTTAATTACTAAAGTATCGAGGTGTTATACATCTAACTGCTGTTTGTGTGCTAGATGTATCTCCCTCCTGTTGTAGAGCTCTTGTGGCCTCTCTTGTATCAATAGATATACCATATCATTTTGCATTCAATGTTCATTCTGCATAATATAATCTAAATTGATTTCTTTCAACTTAATCATCATTTACAATTTAACTTCTAGTGGAAACTTCATTTCAACTTCTCATTCTTGATCTAATTAACAAAATAAACTTCTTATAATTCATACACACGTGTATACTCTAGTATACTCAAGTTTCATTCTTATAACTTCTATCATTGAAATCTCACTTCAAAGACATTGTTTCTAATTTAATCATAACCAAAGTTGTAGAATTTGGTTTTGGGCATGGCTTGTCTCTTCTAAACACTAAGGTACAAAGATACAAGTATATTGAAGAAAAAAAAACCAGTCCTAACATGAACACACCCAAAACTACCCATTATAGCCACCTATTCAAGTTGCCCAGCAGGATTCAATTTAACCTCTCCTCAATTTTTAACTCATATCTAGAGTTTTATAACTCTAAATTAAGGAAGGTTAGTCCTATTTGAAAGCTAATATCCTTATATACAACTTTCATGAAGAGACTTATCCCAAATTTTATCATTGTTAAGTCCTAATCTCCTTTGGAAATTAAGTGATGAAATTGTTCAATTTGCTATCTAGGTTTAACAAGCAACTAAGTATTTTCATTCATCCTCTCACCATTCAAAGTAAGCATTGCCATTCCATATATCTTATAACACCACTAAAACACAATCTCCTAAAAACCAACTAATCCAATTCACATTTTATTTGAGATAGCCAAAACTCTTCCAAAGAAAAAGTTACTTATTATACCAATTCACGTACAAGTAAACTTCTCACTTGTCCAATATACTTCAAATGATAAAACTTATAATTAATTGAGAACTCATCATCATTAAATAAAAATAATTCAACTCTTTCAATTTATCATTTGCATAACCATATACACATTTTCACTACATTTCACAAGCATTATCATAATTTTATCAATCTCCAAGCTCCATTGTACTTCATGATTTTATTCATTAGTCAATCATTTTATTTTTAAAACTATATATTCCTACACAATTACCATGTCAATTTAAATAAATTGAGTTCAAAGCCCTTTTCTTCTTAGCCTTAATTGAAACTTTCATCACTTTTTAATCCCTTCAACAATAGTTAGTTCTACCCATAACCAAAACATAGATTTTCTTTTTTTTTATTTGATATTTTGAGCTAGTCTATCATTATTCCAACCCAATTACATTTATCCCCAAATGTTATCAAGAACCCTAATTTCTTAAATTGAATATTTTCAATCATAATCAATTAACCTCACAATAACTATTTCAATAGCATTAGAACAACTTACTAAGTAATAATTCAAGCTTCAAATGTCAACCAGTCAAAAAATTTAAACCCCTCTTTCTTCCTTAACAAGTCGTGACCCTCTCCCCTCTAACTCCCTTGCTTGTCACAAAATTTATCTCCCACATCTCTTCTAGTATGGTGTTTAGGTGTCAACAATTTCATTTATCTCTACTATGTCCTCACTTTACCTTTTAATTGTTGGGTAATATTTCCCCCCAGTTTGAATAGATTTTAATACCGACTTTCAGCTGACCTCATTGATTTTTATCAAAATACATCCCAATACCTTTTTTTCTCATACCTTACTTTCTTTCAATTTTATTTTCATTTCTGTGTTTTTTTTTATTTTTAGGCCATTTTCCATATTCTATTTTTACAAAAATTAATACACAAACAATTTATTTCCGATTTCAAAATCAAATATCATCCCTTTAATTCAAATGTTCAATTTACTTAATTTGTATGTTATTTGTTTTCAATTTCCTTATTCATTTCATAAGATTTCTAATCTAGGTCAAGTTTACATTGGAAGATATGGGAATGCGCCAACAAGGATCTACAATGTTGTTATATTATAATAGGCCAATGATTGTTATGACAAAAAAAAATCATGTATTCCATAGTAGGACTAAGTAAATATCCATCAAATATCACTTTCTACAAAAAGTTGTTGGCAATAAAGAAATCAAGTTCGAGTATTACAAGACCGAAGAACAATTAGCAAATATCTTCGTGAAAGCGCTTCCACAAGTCAAGTTCAAGACATTATAAGATCAACTTGGAGTATCAATTAAGTTCATTAAAGAGATGTGTTAAATTATTAATGCATTTAAAGAAGATCCTAGAGATCAATTCTAAAAAATACTACAAACTAAAGAATGTTTGTTCACAATTCAAAGAACTCTAGAATTTTCTATTGTAATGGCTAAATTTCCAACAAGTTCTACGGCTAGAAGTTTTGTCTAGATTGTTCCATTTAGATTGGTAAAGAATACTATAAATAGGCATGCAACCATCACTTATAAAGCAAGCCAAAAAAACTAAACTAAGTTTAAAAACTTTTGTCCTAAAACTCTTCTCCAAATATTATATCTTCCATCAACAAAGTTTTTGTATTTTGAATCCCACATCCTTCAACCATTTCCAAACTATAAACTAAGTCCTTTTACTAAACTACTACAACTAAAAAAACTTAACTATCAACTTTAAATTTTAATCCCTAATCACTAAAACCTCTAAACTACCTCTTGAACTACCATCATCCTATAATAGACCTCATAGTATATAACCTTTTGTTTTTCTATAAAATATTTTTCTATATGGGAAAAAAATATCATAAGATTATAAAAAGAGGATTCATGTAATGTAATATTTCTCCAATGTAGTTACAAATTTATGGTGAACTATGTTCTTCCCAATTTAATTATGTGGACACTGTTCTTGTAAATTTGTTCTTTATCCTTGCTCGCTCCTAGATGTTATCAAATTTCTAAAACATCAAACATGCACAAATCGGATTCATCCAACCCAGTTTTTTTTTTTTTTTCAGGGAAGGAAAAAAATGCGGTAGCTATGCTTCTATTTTAATTTACCATATGAAGGGATTAAGATTTGTAGATTTCAAAAACAGTGCAGGCCATAGCTTTAGTGACCTCAACTTTGCTTAATTGCATCGCACTGATCCCTTTGCCAAAATACCCTTTTAGTTATTAGCCATGATTCATTGAGAAGCGTTGTTCAGAAAATAACCTAATACATTAGTACGTTGTATTTCACCATGGATTAAAAAATGAAAAAGGTAAAGGGGGTTACAAGAAAATTATGGGCTACGGGATTGGAATTCTCAGATTAATTAATATCTGTAGGTGCTCTCTTTTGAACAACTGTATCCAGTTCCACTCCCCGAAGGACTTCCGTGCTCGTAACCATCAAGTAGGCGATTCACCTGACTACCTGTTCAAGCAGGTACAACTCATACCATTTTGAAGTTGCTTCATTCAAAATCAAATAGCTTGCCCTCTTCAAAATTCTTAACTACATCGAATTGCATTTTCCCTGAGAATTTTCTTCAAAATTGCTGCCCGAAATTACATCCTATTTAATTTCTTCACATATATTATGTGAAGAAATTAAATATGATACACTACATGGAGTATACCCACCTCCCTTTTCTTGTGAAGTTGGCACAGCTGAGGCAAAGCTGGGGGGGAGAGTACGGATACCAAATAAAGAGAGATTTAAAGAGAAAAACATCCTTAACATCGTTTAATTTCCACAAAAGGCCATGCCTTGCATCAATTTAGACAAAAATGCTGGGGCCAATTAATAGGGAACTGTTGATATGCAAATGTACAGCAAATGCAAAATGTGGTAGCTAAGTATAGAATCCTGGGGTACAACCATAATGTTAGAAACCTAAAGGTGCAGCCACAAATGAGAAATTTTTTTCTCGTGAGAAAATTTATCACATGTTCTAAAATGGGATGACTCGTTGCGTTAATTAGTTAGGGCGGTTACTTCCTTTGCTCGATAATGGTAGTTTAAAGAGCACAAGTTTGCATCGTGAAATAGACCAGTACTTCTAGATACTTCTAATGCACAGGAAATCCACTATTTAGTAACTTGTTAATCTAAATTATTTGTGTTAGGAGCAGAAGCAAAATTTCCTTTCTACTGTTTGTTCCTAGAAACATCAAAGAAGCCGCTTACGTCTCTTGTTGAGGTCTTCTGTAATGAATATACTGCTTCAGAAGCAATCTGACAGGTACCAGCAAAAAGTAAATAGCACACATGTTACTTTGAAAAGAACCATATCAATCTTTTCTAACACATATTGAAGTGAAAGCGTTTTTAATTTAAAATTTATACAACTTCACATTATTAATTCAATCTAAAAATTAAAGTTATTATTAAATAAAATTTTAAGATATAATTTATATTATTTTATACCAATTACTGATTTAAAAAACAAACAGAGCACGTAAAGACTAGAGCACACAGATTCATACAAAAGTCAATCCTCATATATACCTTTAACGCTGCTGAAAGAAAATCAATGTCAGCACCTTTCCTCCGGATCCCAAATGGAGGATTCATCACAACAGTATCAACAAAACCTAAAGAAAAAATTGAGACCCTCCGAAGAAGGAATGACAGCAGAGCAGAGCGCAAATGTCAAGTGAACACACCTGTCGAGCACTCCAGAGGTGTGCAAGGTGTCCATCAGATAGATTACAAACAAACATGAAGCACTCATTTTTTTACCTCTCCATGCTAAGTTCCTGATATCACATTCGATGAAGTTTATGTCCAACAGAATGTTTGAGCATTTAACAAATCAAAGACGCGTCAGTGAACAGCTGACAAAGCACAATTACATTAAATAAATAAGAAATTGACACGTTAACTTTCTCTCCTTGTTTCTGTCGAAAGAAATTATGAAATAAAGCGGCAAATACATGAAGCCCGAGTAAAGGAAAGAATAGCGAAAAACATCAAGAAAGAAAGAAAGAAAGAGAAGAGGTCCTCAGCATTTAGGAATGCTATCTCAAGAGATTGAGAATCAATATCGATGCCAATAACCTGTCTGTGTCCAAAATTACGAACGGTAATAAGAAAAGTAAACTATTAAGGAGGTTAAATTCATATTTAAATAAATAACCAAAAGAGAAGCTGCAGCGCCCAATGAGCCACAAATACCGTAACCAAAATCTCCACCTACGTACCTTGTCGCTAACATCCCCAAACGAATTCTCCTGGCCTGCCAATTATATATCACATAATTACGCATCAAAATCTCTTTCTTGTGAGTTTGTTTATTATTCTGCTATATTGATCTCCTGCGATTCACCGCGGACCGGATCAATTTCTTTACAGCTAAAAAAAACAATATCAAAATATTATCATTGTATTCTAAAGAGTGAATCTTTGTATTCTAAAGAGTGAAAAAATTAATAACTCGACATAATAAAAAAAAAACTAAAAAAAAATAATCATCAAACTCTATGAATCAAACTGTAGAATGATGAAATTAAAAAAAAATCCATGAAAAAAAATATTAAAAAACAAAGCACTGGCAAAATCAAGTGAGGCCATCAAAATCCACGAGTAGTATCATGTCAAACCTTAAATATAAAAAAAAATTAATTAAAGGGAAAAATTGAAAAGAAAAATTTAAATTCACAAAAGAATTCAAAACATAACAAAAACAAAGGAAATCAATTTTCAACGAATTCAATGATGATGTATGAAATTTTTAAAAATAATTAAAAAAAATTGAAGTGAACCTGGTCTAACTTTTAAAATTTATGACACAGATCATGAGACCAGATCACAACGTAAAAGGCAAACAAAAAAAAACAACAATGTCAAATTCTAAACCAACAAAAATAATTAAGGATAAACATGAAAAAACAAATTAAAATAAAACTATTTAAAAAATGTAGATATGGAAAGAGAACCAAATTTGACACAAAAAGAAAAAAAAACAAATTATAAGGGATGAAATTGGAAAACAATTTCAATTAAGAAAATAATATGAACAACTAAAAATAACAATCAAAAGAATGAGGACCATATTTTATATAAAAATAAAATGTTAAGGGATGAAATCCAAAGACAACTTAATTCAATAAAGGATTCAAGACCAATAACATCATAATTAGGAGGACCAAATCTAATATAAAAACAAAGTGTAAATGGATGCAATTGAAAAAATAATTAACTTAACAAATAATTCAAGACCAAATAAATTGCAATTAAAAGAATAAGGATCAAATCTGATATAAAAATAAAATATCAAAGGATAAAATTAAAAAAATAAATTAACTCAATAATTGAATCAAGACCAAATACATTGCAATCAAAAAAATAAGTACTTAATTCAACTTAACAAACAAATAGCTAGACTTTTTTGTTTTTTTTTTTTTTTTTTTCAATGGCCAGCATGTTTTTCTAGGTGGAGAGAGGGAAAAGAGGGAGGAAGGGAAAAACTCCTTGTTGGTGCTTCTCCACGCACCGCCGACAAATATGCGTCTCACCACCATGATGGGGGTGGTGAGGTGCATCGAATGCCGCCCCGGATGGTGGCATTCGGCTCTGTATGGGCACCGCATGTGCCACCCAAAGCGTGTGACGGCGCTAGCAGCTTTTTGAATTTAAAATTAATTTATATATATTAAAATACCAAATCACTCCTAAATCCACATGAGAATTAAAAAAAAAAAAAAAAACATAGCATTCCTAGTAGACAGAGTTTATTTTTTAAGGACATTTAAGTAATTGACATGCACAAAAAATGGGAAAAACTTGAAAAGCCCTTAAACCTAAAGGAAAAACAATTAAGGGTTATTTGGTAATTACACTATAAAAAAAACATAAAATTAGTAACTAACACCCTTCTTTAATTATACCCCTAAAACTAACCTTGCCTACCGAGGGCAAAATCAGTCTTTCACTATGGATTCGCACAGTGAAAGGCTGATATCTTTTAGTTATAGTTAATAAACAAATAATAATAATAAATTAAGAATGAGTGATTACAGTGTAGAGCATGCGAGAAGCAATGTGAGGTCTGATTGGGTATTGTTGTTCAAGCTCTACGTGCTCTCACAATTATATTATATTATAACAAAAATATATTATATTGTTTTGTTTTGTTTTAGAGAGAGAGAACTAAGATAAGGTACCTTTAGATGCAAGAATTGTGGAGGCTAAGAAACTAAGACATTTAGGAAATCCATTAAAATTATAAATTGTAAAGGTCTTTTTTTTTGTCACTCAAGATTTATTTGCTCTTTAATTTTATTCTTTCAAATTGAATTTATTTGGGATCACATGTAATGGTTTGCTTCAATTGATTTCAAGTTGAGTTCTCGTGATGTAGAAGAAAAATTATGGTGCTTAGTCGATGCTTAATTTGGCAAAATACACTCTGATTTCATTGATTTAGAATAATTGCAACTTCAGGGATCAAATTTGAAAATGAAATTAGTGTTTAGGGACTGGATTAAAAAAAAAAAGGGAGGCGAGTGTTTGGCACATGTAACACACATGTCTATATAGGAGAATGTTTGCCTTATTTGGGCTACGCTTATGACAGCCACGAATGTTTGTTGGTGACCTTTCTTAGTATTATTCAATTCAAGGTGGTGCATAAGCATGTAGGGGGTCTGGTTTGACTCTGGTGACCTAGTCTTTTTTTCTTTCTTCTCCTTTCTTTTCTCTCTCTTTTGTCCTTGATCTTCATGTCAAACACTCTCTTAAATAGCAAAGTGGTATGTCATTTATTTTTTTATATTAAACATGGTCCTCAATCTTTTGATTTAGTTTTTTTTTCAATTTCATCCTTAAACATTAGATTATCTGGGAATTGGGTTACATGTTTTTTATTAGTTGTTTTTTATTAGGTTATCTTAGTATCATGAATCGGGTCGCAGGTTTGTCAAGTTAATTCAAGTTTTCTTTGGTTGTTTTTCTTTTTGTCTTTTTTGTAATTGAGATTTTGTTTGTAATTTCATTATTCAACATTGGATTCATTGAGAATTGGGTTTCATGATTTTTTTTGTTTATTTTCTATATGGTTATCTCGATATCAGAACATAGGTTCGAGTTTAGTAGGTTAGCCCAGATTGACTTGAGTTTTTTTTGGTACTTTTTGTTGTTTGATTTTTTTTTCTCAAATTCATCCTTCAATATTGAGTCGGTTAGGCATTGTGTTTTGTGATTTATTTTGATTTGCTTTATATAGACTTATCCAAATCTCATAATTTAAGACAGACTGACTCAAGTTGTGGGTTCGATAGCTAACCCAAGTTGCGGGTTGACTTGAATCTTCTTTTTTTACATTTTTTAAAATTGATTTTTCACTAATTTCATCCTTCAACATTAAGTTGTTTGGAAATTGAGATTTGTAATTTTTCTTATATTGTGTTTTCATGGGATTATCTCATTCTCATGACCTAGATCGCGGATTTGAGAGATTTAATCAAGTTTACTCGGGTCCTTTTTTTGTTTTTTTTTCTAAAATTAAAAAAAAATTATTTTTTTTCTTCAATATCTTGTTGATTGGGAATTGGGTTTCATGATTTATTTTGATTTTCTTTCTATAAGATTATTTTAATCTCATGATTTGTTTTCTTCAATATCTTATTGATTGGGAATTGGGTTTCATGATTTATTTTGATCTTCTTTATATAGGATTCTTTTAATCTCATGACTCGAGTCGTAAATTTGGTAGATTATCCTAGGTTAACATGGGTCAATCTAATATGTTGTTATTTAAGTATTTTAAGAAAAATATCGTTCAATATACCATTGTCACAATATTTTTTAAAAAAAATATTGTCCAATGTGCATTGAATTGTGAAAAAAAAAAACTATGTTATAAAACACATTAACAACACGTGGGCATTTTGTTTTTGTGCTAAATAAAATTGATATGACCCACAATATAGCATGGCTTACTGATCTAGTGCTTTCTAATTACTTCAGCTTCATCTCTATGTGTATGTGTGTGCGCGCGTGCTAGCTACTCTTTTTTTTTTTTGGTTTTAAGACGCCTAGATGTTGCTAATCAACAAAAACCTAAATGTTCTAGTGATTTTCCTATAGCATGCATTGTAGATGTGAGGAGAAACACAAGAGATTGCGATAATATTTTCTTTTTTTTTTGTTCTTTTAGTTTTTTTTTCTGCTTTACCAACCAACTTTGTTTTTAATCTTTCTTCTCATATTGCGTTGACTTGGATTTAGACTTTGTGATCTGCTTACTTTTTATTTCATTGTCTTAATATATAAAAAACATCTCGACATTATATTGATGCTCAATTTCATAAAAAAAAATTATTTTACTACTTGCAAAAGAATTAAAATTCAGGGATTAAAATTGAGATTGAGGCAAAAAAAAAGTTATTTTTTTAAAAGGATTGTTTATGCAACGCCTTTTTAACATTTTTTGCCTCAAAAGTTTTGCAAAATTCATTTTTGGTCCCTTTTGTTTGATATTTTTTTTGTCCTTTTAGTTTAATATTTTTTGTTTTGATCCAAAATTTTATTTTATTGATTTTTCAATACCTTAGTTTGAGAGAGGAGATAGAAACTCATTGAAAAACAGTGAAAAAAAGAGAAAGTTGATGAATGGTCAAATTTCAGTGATAAAACAAGATTTTCTTGGTGTCAATGGATTCTATTTGAAGAAATGAGTTCTATTTAGGTTTTTTACTCCTTATCTTATAGAAAAACGTCGATCGGGGCTGAAGAAAATGACTTAATTTTGTATTTTTAGATCAACTTATGGGTGTTTTGAGTTTAAAATTGAATTTTTAGGTCTCAAAAATGCTAGCATGAATTTCTGACCACCTCTCTATTAGTCGAAAATTAAACAAGTAGACAATGTGTCATTAGCTTTTTCTTTTTATTTTTATTTTTCACTTTTTTTAAAAAAAAAGAGAGACAACATGACGCCCACCTTTTTTGCCAAGAAAAAGGTTAGGCATGCAAGCCAGACCTCAAAGGTCACACTCATGGACTTTTCTTTGAATGGGTCAGGTGCCTTAGGTCACCCAGGCTTAGGCTCATGATATCTTTTTAAATTTTAATTTTTTTAATTTAAATTTAATTTAATAAAAATAGATTAATTAAAGATATGTGTAGGATATCCAAACTAGCAAGTATTCAATTTCAATTGACATAAATTAAAATTAATTAATTATAAATGATTTTATGATTTTTTTAAATAAAAAATCATTTAAGTTTTACTTATTTTTTGAATAAGATTATAATTTTTGTTTCTAATATTAGTAGGCATTTTTTTCAACCCACATAATTATTTTATTTTAGTTTTTAGAGAGAATAAACAATTTTTTTTGTTTACTTATGCATAGGATTCTCCATTTATTTTATTACATTTATAAATCAACTTTTTTTACGCTAAAAACACTTTTCATTCGGCTCATGGCATCAACTAATTAGTACATGCTATTAATTTGTTCTATTCTATTTTCTTTTTTTCCTTTTTTATTATAGAATACTCTAAAATACTTGGAGAAAGCACTATAGCTTTTCTTGTGTCTTTTATGCATTAGTGTTTCACTATGCATAGTGAAACTCTTAACTGTTTTTTTTATTTTTAAATTTTTTTTCATTTTTTTTCCTGTTTTTTTATTTATTTTTTGTTTTTTATGCCTTTATGGGTTTTTTTTGGCTTTTTTCTGTGTTTTTTTTCTTTTAATGAATTTTTTTATTTAATTTAGTTTGTTAATGTGAAATTTTTTTTTTATTTAATTTTTTTTGTTAATGTGAAAATCTTTTTTATTTAGTTATCAGACTTCATGACACGGATCTCAGGTTTGACGGGTTAACCCAGAATTGTTTTTTTCTTTTTTCCTTTTTAATCAATTTTTTTCGTTTAGTTTAGTTTGTTAATTTTTTTCGTTTAGCCCGTCAAATTTTTTTTCTATTTAGTTATCAAACTTTCATGACACAAATCTCAGGTTTAACGAGTTAACCTGATTTGATGGGTTAACTCAGTTGATTCAGATTTTTTTTCTTTTTCCTCATTAGTAACAGCCTTATGTCTTTTGTTTGTTTTTGTTTTTTTATTTTTAATTAATTTTTTTCATTTAATTTAGGTTGTTAATGTTCAGTTTTTTTTATTTAGTTATCAAACTTTCATGACACGGATCCCAGGTTTGACAGGTAACCTGGTTTGACGGGTTAGCCTAGTTAATTCTAGGTTAACCCGTCAATTTTGTTTTCTATTTAGTTATCAAACTTTCACGACACGAATCCAAGGTTTGACGAGTTAACCTGGTTTAAAGGGTTAACCCAGTTAATTCATATTTTTTTTCTTTTTCTTCATTAGTCTTTTTCTTTCTATTTTTTCTTTTTAATTAATTTATACACGACCTTGCAGCCAGACCTGCATCCAAGGCTATTGGGCCTGGTATTGCAGTTAGACCTACTGGGTCATGCAAGTTTAATGTTATTATTAATATTATAAATATTACTTTTGGGTCAGGCGTTACAGCCAAACCCAAGATTTTTTGGATATAACTTTACAGAAAAACCTAACACTTTTAGATCTTAGCTTTTTCTTGGTATTTTTTATACAAAAAAATTAACCCTTGGCATCGCACGAGTCATGTAACTAGTTATTTGTAAATAAACCTCGTACATTTTTTCTAGATTAATTACTAAGAAAAGGATGGCATGTTTAAACTCCTTGCATCACAATCAAGAGTAAACCAAAACCTGTGTCCATTCAT
>Ga0325403_1001039_pt1 | contig 22224 bp, 15 predicted proteins | sample PopdelMetagenome_19_FD_205665 | JGI IMG/M metagenome (GOLD analysis project Ga0325403, IMG submission 205665) | Populus deltoides microbial communities from Bellville, Georgia, United States - Xylem-PdKOR-R4 | ecosystem: Host-associated > Plants > Phyllosphere > Stem > Wood/Secondary xylem... | reverse complement strand
AAAATTTTAATTCTTTTGAGATGACGTTGAAAATGCTAAAAACGATGCAAATATATCAAAAATGCATTTTTTGGGGTTTTCATTGTTTTTTTGCTATTTTTGATTTTTTCTGTAAATTTATCAAAATATAAGTCAAAAATTGGGTAGCAACACATTTCACGGCAGAAAAAAAGGAACAACTTATGGCCACAACAGGACAGGTTTGCAGACAAAACATGTTAACACGAGCTCAATCAGATAGCAGAAAAGTGATGGGCGACAGCCAACAGGTACTCATCAATGGAGAAGCTAATTAAAGCATCTGGAACCAGACAGAGGAGCCAAAATTAATAAAAGAACATAGACATTCATCTGCTGACATTAATGCATCCCTAGCCAGGTTATTTCTCGTACCAACAGCGGCAGCACTAGCTAGCTAGCTCTATAGCATTGAGGAGAAGTACATCAAACGATGGTATACAAGCTGCTTGGTAATAAGCAATTATTACAAGGAAATTTCAGTCAAACCAAAGCAGCACAGCAGTAATTGACAATAGTACTAAGCAGGAAAATTAATGATCTCTTGAGAATAACAGCCGCATGGCATAGTGTTATAAAGCACGAAGATTATTGCGTCTTTGGAAGCAGAATTCCTCGAGGCACTTTCATGGTAGTGATCAATGGAGCCAAGCTGACAAGGTGAATGAAGAACATGCATGTATTAGGATTGCTATAAGAAACGAGTTAGTTTAGAGTGAATATATAGAACACTATTGAAAGATAAAAGTGCTTACCAATTAGCTAGTGAAGGGAGCAGATAGAGTGAATATATAGAACACCCTGTCGTATGATTGAGACACAGTAATCCAAGCATGGCATTGAAAGTGTTGTTTCACTACGTAGCTGTCATATACTTTCTTTGCAAGAGTGGTTTTTCCCACTCCTCCCATTCCAACCACCGCGATCACTGTCCTCTGACATTCTCCGCTTACCAAGAGGCTTATCAATTCATCTTTTGTAGATTCAATGCCAACAAGCTCAGAATCTTCAATGAAAAGAGAACCTGATCGAGGATCATGCAAGACAATGTTATTTGAGCCTCCTTGCTCTGAAGATGCGAACCGGAACCCTTCACTTCTGTCCTTGATTCTCTGAAGAGTTTTTCTAACATCATGAATCTCTGATGCGATCTTATGGCGTAGAGGCAATTTCCGAACCAAGGAAGAGACTTTAGTTAAGAAGCCCGCGAATACACGCCGATCACGATGTTGTGCCACATGAAGCATATTATATTCGTCAATGACATCTTCAATCTGATAAGCAACTTCCCTTGCTTGCTTTACCCATACTTTCACACTTTCGCTCGCACCTTCTCTCTCGGCCTTTGAGTCTGCCTCTTTCAGAAAAGCTCTGATGGCCTCCAGATCATCTTTGATATCTACAACTTCTTTGTAAACACCTTTCAATAGTTGCACCCGTTGAGCTAGCAATGGAGCCAACTTGTCAATCACAAGACTCACTGCTGACTCTGCCATTTTTTCTACTCCTTTCTATTTGATCTTCTTTGCTGCGAGAACAAATTTTGAATTTAGGCTCCTTGAAGTAATTAAATTATTGTAGGTTGGTCATGTTACAACAGTTGAAACCTGACGCATGTAAGCATCAGACGAGTTACTATGATGATCTACCAGACCACAGGACTAGGTTAATAGGGTTTTTTATTAAAAAAAAATGATGTTAAGGATAATTATTTTTTATAGACTTCATTGCACAGCATTATTAAGCTCTCTACTCCAAGTCATATGGATGATGACAGTAAACACACACAAGTGATTAAATTCCCTGTGAGCTAAGCTAATGAAGAAATGAAATAGTGCATAGTCTACGAATTGAAGTTGATTACCTTGCTCCATCACATATATAAAACTGAGACTTGAAGAGATGCAGATTCTTATGTAAAATTTCCTCTAGCTTTTCACATTACATTGAAATCTTGTTGCTCAGCTGACATTTCTAGTTTATAAACAGAAGAGTGTAAGCAAATAAAGTAAACAAAAGAAATAATAATTAGAGTGTAAGAATCTTGATTTAATCAAAAGTAAAATTTTTAATTTCTAAATATAGATTCCAACTTATACTACATATTTTCTTCAAAAAAATTGTTTGATTTGGGTGATTTTTACCAAATATACTTTTATATTTTTTATAAGAAAATAATATATTTTTTTAAAGCTTTAAATTATGATCTAAAATCAAAAGTCTATTAATTTCATAAATAATTTCAAACGAACTCTAAATTCATATATTAATGTAGAAATTGAAAAACAAATTAAGAAAGCTTATATAGACGATGCCATTTATTAGATGGTTTCATCGATCGAAACCAGATAGACATTAGATAAAAAAAAGTAGATAAAAAAAGTAGACATTTAAGAAAGCTTATATAGACGATGCCATTTATATAGACGATGCCATTTTAAACAAATACATATATAACAGTAGATAGAAAGATTAGATAAAAAAAAAAAGTCATTGAGGATATTTCACTTTTTTGAATCGAGTTCTTAACCTGGAAAACCAAGGTTTGTTTATCTTAGTAAGTCCATCATAGCAGGCCAGTAGAAATAGACATCATCAGACTATAACAAATAAAAAAAATAACGTGGCTTACTTTAGGTAAAGCGTATTAGGAGTATTAATACTTTCCATTTACACAGTCAATTTATTACCTAGAATCTCTGTAAAATAAAATCAGTTAGGGTTCCTAGTAGCCGTAATACTAAGTGGTGACTCCCTAACCAATTAAAAAAACCTTTCACACCCTCATCTAGAAAGGGTTGTTGCGCCCTCGCAATTCAAGAGTACGACTATTTTTTAGGTTTAATGGGTTGATAGGTTGGTTTCTTGGTGTTCTAAGGGTGTTTTAAGGGTGTTGTGTGGTTGAAAATCATTTTTTTTTGTAAAAAACTCATAGACTCAATTTTTCAGCCATCATAGTGGTGGTTAAATTCTAGGTTGGTATACGACACATAGTCTGCCATAGCAAGCGGCATGTTATTTGTCTATTTTTTTTTAAATAGATGCATTTTCCTTTTAAAAAAAATAGAAAAGATTTGCAGGCTTAGGCACGTGGGCATGGGCTTCAAGGCCCACGGTCCTGAACTTTTCATTTATTTGTTTTTTTTTTCATTTAATGCCTTTTTCATGTTTTTTCAAATGTTTCTTAAGTTTTTTTTTTTTTAATGAATATCCCTCCTATGTAATTTGTTTTTGGCTTATTTAGCCCCTTTTAAATAACAATTATTCTTTGTGTCTTTAATTTTTCGTGAGGTTAATAATTTTTTTTAATTTTTGTAATTTTTTTTAAAAACAATTTTGTAATTTTTTTTTATGTATTTCATATAAATTAAAATTATTTTTATAAATTAAAATTTTTATTATTTATGATATTTTTAATATATGCAACCTTACATAATATTTTATTTTTCATTTGATTTTATTCAAAAAAAATTGTGTTTGTCAATTTCTATTATAAATTGATTTTAATTGACAAATATTAAATACAATCAGGTAAATAACCTGTGTTACGCTATTAAATATATTAATTTATATTTATCTTTTAATTTTTACAATTTCACTTTTATTTATTATCAATTTTTTTTTGTATCAAATTATCTCGACCTTGTGATCTGGGTCACTGATTGACACGTAATCTTGATATGTTAACTCAGCTTTGCCCATAATAAAAAATTTTTCATTTACATTTTATTGTAATTATTTATTTTTTCATCATATTATCAAATTAATCAAGATTTAACTCAGAATCTCTCTCAACTTTTTTAAACATTATTTCTTTCATTTTTGTCAGGGTTTAAAAAAATTGATCATGATCGTGGCAGTGCGCAGACCATCAATCCAGTGAAGGCATAAACAACGTTCTGTTCACAAACCATCAATGATTTCGTGTTTCAACATCTGGAATGCATGACTCTTATGAGTGTTCCTTCTGCAATCCAGTTGATCAAGTACGCATAACTTTTAAAGATGATGGACTGGAAACTGGAATGGAATATAAAGAAAAATGCAGCATGACACCATAATTAATTGAAACCATTAAAAGCTGATAGACATAGTTGCCCAAAAGTATGAGCTGGTTACTGCATATATACACACACGCACACGCACACGCACACATCTCTTAACTTCTAATGCCAGAGTTACGAACACTAATTAACATAACCAAGAGCGTAAGGCTGGTTTTACCACTACTCTGACATTTTTTTATTCACAACTTCAAGCAATCATGTACAAAGAGGTGCTCTAGTCTCCCTATAAACATTAAACAAACCCCCTTGTTCCCTCTGGGTGGTGACCATGTCTGCGTACAATCTCTCGATGCTGTGATAATGAGTCCCCGTTGCTAAAAGGTTGATTAATTCTCTGAAGTCCGTGGGACGTATATGGATTTCCATGCATGAAAAATTCTGAGAATCTTACCATGTGCCTTCCAAACTCAGACATTGGGACTTCGTTAACAGAGTTGCTCCAGTGCGTAAAACCTCTGCCACATGCTCCAAATGAGTGACTAGCATCTTCCATCGTGATATCAACAGCCAAAGGTGTCAGCCTGTAGTCTGAGAAGTCTTTTGAATTCATGATGAAAGTTGTTTGAGGAATTCCTCGATCAAATGTGATTTTCTGACGTTTCCGTATTTCCATTGGATTGCCCTGAAGCTGCCGAGATCTTTTGAGTGCGGAATCTGAGTTATTTATCACTCCATAAATCTGCTTATCAGTATGGGAGGATCTGAATTTGAAAGTACTACACTCTCCCAAAGGGAAAGGCTGATCGCATCTATCACCTTGTCCTCTCTTGTTGCTGTAACCTGGATAGTCTTCCATCTTAAAATCATCGCGCCTGATAAATTCTAAAGAATTTCTCCGAGCAAGTTCCAAAATGTTCCAGTGGCAGAATGGAGATGATGTTTTGTGGGTTACATGAATTTCCCCATAAGCTTGTAACATGTCATTCGCATTCCCAAAGAAGTTTCCCACAAGCTCCTTATTCATCCTAAGATATAATGCCAGAGAACAGGTAACAATAACAAGTATGTCCAGTTATCTTGTGATTAATTGAACCAAACAACTATAGATATCATAGGATTTGGATACTCTCATGTTCCGAGGAACATGATATAACATTCACAATTGCTACGTATTCAACATCCATGTAAGTCTAATGCACTGTCAGTTCCTTAACCCTGTATGACATCTAACCATTTGAAAGAAATTTCCCTTCTATTTATTAGATTCAGCAGTACAGTCCTTGCTAGAATGAACCAATAGCAACACTGTTGAAATTTTAGGCACAAAAAGCTATAATTCATCTCCATCAAGTCTTAAACTTCATAGTTCGACTCTGTCAAGTTTGAAAATATTGCATATTTATGCTTGTATTGAATATAGAACAGCTATTAAACTAGAGTAGGGCTGTAAGATTGCCAAATATGTAAATTTTCAAGTAAATGACCTTTCCATGTCTTATAAGCCCCAAAGAATAGAAAAGAATCACATTATAATAAAGAAGACTACTTCACCAATAAGATGAGTACTGAAGGAAAATAGCTTACTCAATCATAAGGTTATTGTCTTCCTTTAAATAAAAACCTGCATAAGGAAAGTTGAATATGATCCGATTCTGCATCCTCAAAGGCAAGTGATGCTTCATTTTTGTTGCATCCACTCCATATAATGTAGATGCTCCTAACTCCTTTAAAGATTCCAAATTTGATTTTGCTCTCTTGTATTTCTGGATCACGACATCTAATAGAGGAGGAAAAAAATGAAAACAAATAGTATAAAGCACATTATCTCAAGAAAAGCACATTATGACATGAAACTGCAATGACACAAAGGGTCTATTGTTTAGATTTTCTCCAGAAAAGCATTTTCAATACACTTATCAATTACAGTAACAAAAATTCATTATATTTGACTAACCATAAAGCCTCTCTGTTTGATACTCGGGGGATAAATAATTAATAAAAGTAAACGTCAACTGCATAAGGAACTAACAATCTTTATTGCATAAACAGTACCAAATATATGTTACAAATGCATAAAAGAGCATAGAATACCGTAGGAGTCAAGAGAGGAAGCAACAATCTTAGAGCCAGATCCAAAAGAGCGAGCCAAGCACCAAGAGAAAGAGAAATCACCTTCACCAACTAACAGTATCTGATGTTTTGATGAATAATGTTTCACCCATTTCTCCTTATCTTCTCCTTTTCCAATATCCGCTTGTTTCACTTCCCGTTTATCAGCCATTATTGGACTCTATTTAGTAAAGACAGTCTGATGTTTTTTTGAGAAATTTAGTGTATGATCAGCATATAGGCCAGAGGATGAATTGTCACTGCAGTCCAACTTTAGTAGAGTGGTGATAGTGTTTCTCCCATTTATCCGTATCTTCTCCTTTTCAAATATCCACTTGTTTCACTGCCCGTTTATCAGCCATTATTGGACTCTCTTTAGTAAAGACAGTCTGATTTTTTAAGAGAAATTCAGTGTATGATCAGCATATAGGCCAGATGAATTGCCACTACAGTCCAACTTTAGTAGAGCGGTGGGCTTTTGTGATGGTGAGCTAAAGAAGGGTATCTTTAGAGATGGTGGACTAAAGAGGGGTAGTTTGGGAAGGAAAAGAACATGTAAGTTTGCTGCTTAATGTGGGACACTGCTTCTCCTACAGGGAAATGAATCAATGATCATTGATTTGACTAAAAACTATTACAGGAGGAGCACCTGAAGCTGCTATCCTGTTTCAAGTCCAAATTTGTAACTTGGGTCATATAAGCCCATGGAAAATGTATCAGAAAACAACACATTGGCCATGGGCTTGTGGCCTAGGCTAAAGAAAGGGAAGATGAACAAAATTCATTTTTTGGATGCAAACCCTGGTATGTAACCTTGCCATTTGAAACAAGTTTTCAGATCTGCACCAAAATAATCTTCACATGCAAATAAATATGACAATCAGCGCTATCAAAATACCACTTACCACTGCTGTCCCGCTTGGTCCGCCTTTGAAGAAGCTAAGTTTTCCTTATATTGATTTCATTATCTTAGTCAGATCACGGCATTTATCTTTTAACTTTCCACTCAATGTTTTCTTAATGCAGTCTAACTTTCCAGTCCAGAGCTGATATCATATTCCAGTACTATCTTAAATTTCATATAACCAAATCACAGCCATTGGATCAGTAGGATTTTGAATCATTGGTCAACAACTTAAAAGGTCCAAAATACAAAAAAGTACTTGATGAAACAGTTTAGAAACTTGAGCCTTTTGCGTGACCATTTCTTTAGCAATTTCTTATACAGCACTGCATATTCAAAAGCAAAGGGCAATTCAAACCAAAACAGCTGTGATTTCCAACTTTAAATCCACATACACATCCTTTCGCCAATCTCAAAAAACAAATGTTGGCCCACTACCCAAACTTTACTTACTCCACATCCTAATATACTTAAAGAAACAACAATTTTAATCTCCATCTTCTCCAACAAAACTTGCTTTAGAAGTTTTTTCCTTCGAAGAAACTAGAGATGCTTTCACTCCCTCCTCCACCACCCTCGCCGCTGCCCACAGAAGCAGCTCCACCACCAGAAAAGCGAAGCTTTCCAGTCTCTCTTAATCAGATTGTTATATCAAAGCAAGCCAGAAATCCACAAAGTTCTTCAGCAGAGACATCAAATTCAGACAGTAAGAAATTAAGCAAGCCACCAATATTCAAACATCCTCGACCTCGCCGTACCAATCCAGTTATGTGGTGTGGCGCAATCCTATGCCTCATATTCAGCCTTGTTCTGATCGTCTTTGGAATAGCAACTTTGATCATCTACCTAGTCATTAAGCCAAAAAACCCGGTGTTTGACATACCCAATGCAAATCTAAATAGCATATACTTCGATTCACCAGAGTATTTCAATGGGGATCTTACCTTCCTTGCAAACTTCTCCAACCCAAATCAGAAACTTGATGTAAGATTTGAGTATGTGGACATAGAGCTCTACTTTTCTAACAGACTTATAGGAACCCAAGCTCTTCAGCCTTTCACACAAAGAAGTAGGGAAACAAGATTGGAATCAGTTCATATCATATCAAGCTTGGTCTATTTGCCCCAGAATCTTGCTGTGGAACTTCAAAAGCAGGTGCAGAGTAACAAGGTAAACTACAACATAAGAGGAACTTTTAAAGTGAGAGCAAACATGGGTCTGCTCCATTATTCATACTGGTTACATGGAAGGTGTGAGATAGAGATGACTGGCCCACCCACTGGTGTTATTGTTGCCCGAAGTTGCAGAACAAAGAGATGATGAAGCTGAAATTCTTAATTTTTCTATTCCTGGTTTGTTCAGATTGATGCCTAGCTAGAATTTTTGTTATTAAGACATTGTCTGATAAGCTTTGTGCTATGGATCAAACGGAATTCTTAGAGGTTGTAAATGTCTAAGCCCTAATGATGTTATTTTGAAACCTTAAGCTCAGCAAACACAGATAATATTTCAATTTATATTTGAGTTTTGGTAATTCTGCTGGCTAACTTTTTGATGAGGTAACATATGAAGTGAACTAGAATAAATAACTTCTCAAGATGCCAGATTAAATTATGCTAGAGGATAGGATAAAACACATAGAGTGTATAATATTGAGAAGTTTGATATTCAGATACCTACTTCAATAAAACAAATGTACTAAACCACCTTTGATCAAGTAAATTAAAGCAGGTTATTCTCTCAAATTTGAAAATCCTCACCACCTCGCCATAGGAATTCACATATCTTTAGTGGATTCAAAGCACTTCAAACAAAATTATTGTCAGAACTCATTAAAGAAGGACCACAAGGCCTTCCCATGCTGATCTCCCGGTTCAGAAATTAACAATAACTAAAACCAAATATTAACTATCAAAACTCGCAATCAATGGCATTTGCAGCAGCATGTACTAAAAACAAATCAAAACCAACTCATGTAAGCAAAATTCATTCAATATTTCAAAAATATGCAACTGATTCAATCATTTCAAAGATCATTATCAGTACAATTTAAACTTTCTGACTCACATTGTCTTTAACAACTGAAAGATAGAGACAATATTTAGAACTCAACTGTAGAATCAAATTAAAGAAGAAAAATGAACCTCTATTTGCATCCCCTCTTCACCTCTCACCAACTTCATCCGGCGTCTTCGCTACAATAGACAATGCATGTAATCCACTCTGCAACTCCTCTTGCAACAAATTATAAATCAGCCTATGCCTCTTCACCAAGCTCTTCCCTTCAAACTCCTTTGACACAACTTTCACATTAAAATGCGTCTCTCCATCACTCCCTCTCACACCAGCATGCCCAGCATGCTGATATGAAATATCATCCACCTCCAACTCAACAGGACTTAGCTCCTTCTCTAATTTCTCCCTAATCCTTAATCCCCTACTCCCTAATCCCTCTGAATTCGACCCCTTTTCACTTCCCTCCAATCCCAAACTCTCACCACCATCAGTTTTCCCATCAAAACTCAAGCCCTTAACAAAATTGTCACCAGAAGTTTCAACACCAACATCACCATTTGATCCCAAACCTTCAACCTTTCCCTCATTATCACCATTACCACCACCAAGCTTCGAACTTTCAACAACCCCGCTTCCCTTTTCAGCCTCCAAATACAATTCAAGTGCTTTCTTCTGCATCAACTTCAGCATATTCAAAAAACCATTATTCCTAGACGGTGTCAAACTCTGCTGCAACCCAAGAAGCACAACAAAATCAGGAGAAACCCTCAAAACTTCCTTAACTGTCCGGCCCGAAAGCCCTTGAACAAGCAAAGCAGCAAGACCCTTAGTTAAAACCGAATCAGAATCAGCTTCAAACACAACATTCTTCTCCAAATCCAAATAAGCCCTAACCCAAACTTGAGAAACACAGCCTTCAACCTTATTCTCCCTAGTTTTAAACGCACTATCAAGTGGTTTCAAATTCTTGCCATAAAAAAGCAACTGCTCATACTTAGCTTTCGGTTTTTGAACTGACTGAAAGAGCTTGATGATTTCTTGAAGCTTTGGAGGTAGTTCTTCAATGGGTTGCAAAGACATAGAACTTGAAGATGAAGAAGCAAGTAAAGGTTGAGTCTTCGTAGGAATTTTTTGGAAAGAAACAGGTTTTGAGAAGATAAAGAAAGAAAGATTTGTGGGTTTTAAGGAGGAGGCTAAGGTTTTGGTAGAGTGAAGAGAATTTGGGATTTTTGTGGTCAACATGCGAAGAGAAGTGGAAGACATGGTTGAAGAACAAAGAGAGAGATGCAGAGGTTTCTAGAGAGAGGGTTAAAATAAGAAGAGCAGAGGATATAAATAGATTGTGAGGGACGTCTAAACGCACCGTTTATTATTATTTTATTTTTTGGAATATATTTTGTAGTATTTATGTACTTATTTACTAATTTGATATTTTTGTGTTGAATTATTAATTACCTGTTTGTAGTGATGTAAATGTTGTTTTTTAAGATATTTTTTGTTTGAAAATATTTTAAAATAATTTTTTTAATTTATTTTTAACATTAATATATCAAAATTAAAAATTAAAAAATTTTAAAAATATAGTTGGACTACAATACTAAACACCACTAAATAAATACAATATTATTTGCATGTAGGAATTTGAATTTTATGGTTTTGACTACAGATTTGAAATGGATCTTAATAGTCAAAGAGTCTTGGTTAAACAAAGTGTTGTTTTTGTAGTTAAATTTATTTTTTAAAGTGAGCTATAAGTTATTTTTTGTTTAAAAAATATTAAATTGATATTTTTTAGATATATTTTTATATTTTTAATGTGCTAATGTAAAAGAAAAAAATAAAAAAATATTTTAATTTATTTTTAATTAAAAAAAATTTTTAAAAATATCATGTACCGCATTTCCATATACTTTCTAATAGTCAACCAATATTCTCTTTTGGTTCTAAGATTAAAAGTTTATAAAACAAATAAATAAAAATAATAATCTAAATAAGATTTGATTTATCCAAAAGAAATTGAAAAACTAAACATTATTTTAATAGTAGAGATATATAAATTAAAAAAAATTCAAAACCATTATCTGGAATTAGAAATTAAAAATTTTATACTATAATGTTTTTTTAAAAAAATATAAATGAGAGAGTTTGCATCAAGCTATGATTTATGTTACATACAATCATTGTGTAAAAAAAACATAAACTAAATATTTTCGAGCATACCATGAAACCATGTAAAACACTCATTAATAATAATATATAGCAATTTCTGCCAGCTTAATTCCAAACTAATTAATATAGCCAAATTAAAGCTTTGAACAATAATAGCATTGCTAGCAAATCAAATTAGTATTTCCCAATACTATTATGTGTGTGGTTGGGAGATATTATATAGTTTGGGAACGGGGCTGCGGCTGTTATTTTAAAAAATTTTAATTTTTTTTTTTGCTAAAATTTAATATGATTTGTATGTTTTGAATTGTTTTGATGTGTTGATGTTAAAAATAATTTTTAAAAAATGAAAAAACATCATTGGCATGTATTTTTGCACTAAAAGTTATTTGAAAAGCACCCGCAACCACATGCCAAACACGCTCATAGTTAAAACCTGTCATTATACAACATATATACATAATAATAAATCTTACGATATAATTAAGAAAAAAATATTCATATTATCATCATCTTTTTTCTTTTATATTAGAAATTAATCTGTAGTTAATACTGTTATATAATATGGCTAGGAGATACTACATATAGTAAAAATCTGCCATGACACAACTTTTCCTTGAGCACTAGAGCAAGAATAAAATATGATGTGTAAGATTTAGCATGAAATATTCTCGGTAACCTGCCTATGTCCATCGCATCATTTCATATTTTTCTTTCAAGATTTTCCTCTCTTTCTCCCATTTGCGTCTCTCCTCGTCATGCTTGGCTTCCAGTTCTTCCTCCTTGATTTTCAGCTTCTTCTTGAATCCTTCCTCGCATCCTCCTTTTGCTTTCCTCAGTTCTTCATCACCGAGCGCTCGGTATTTCTTGAATTCATCCTCCACTTTGTTCACCACCATTTCCTGCCACTTGTATGAAAGCTTTTCTGCATCACAATTATTTGTAGCTTTCTTCAATATTTCAAAGAGTTTGGACTTCATGGTCAAGTCCTCTCCTCCTTCACCAGAGGTAGCTCTGTTGTTCACTCCATCCTCATCAACTGCTTTCTTTTCTTCGTTGGTGTTGCTCTCGACATCAGAACATCGCTCGATATTGATCTAGAGAAGGTAAATTATTAGTAAGAACCTCAACTGCATAAAAGAAACAAAATTTACACAAGCAAATAATTATTATAAAGATTTTGTAGATAGTTTTAATTAAGAGTAAAACTCATAATTACTCTTGAGTTTTTCCTTATAATATGTATTTTCATATTAAAAATACACATTAAAATAACTTTCAAGTACGGTAAAAATCAATTATCAGAAAAGAGAACCAACTAACCCTCGAGTCAGACTTCTTGAGATTTTTGTGGAGCTTCTTCAATTTTACTGCAGAAGCCTTTTCTTCCATGGCACACCTAAACAGGAAGTTAGACAGTGCCAAGAGACCAAGCACGGCCCCCCAGCCAAAGCCACAACTTTCGATGCTGATAAAGCACGATAACAAAAGGAAAGCAATTCTTTCAACCCAGAGAGCAACAGCGGTGGCTTCCATTGACACACACACACGTACCTTCACTAGCTAGGGCACCAAATATGTGTGCGCGAGGAGGAAGGGTGTGGGTTTCACAGCATCTCATGAGCACACACATATATATAGACAGCTTCACTAGCTGGGAAAGTTTTTCCTGTTTTGGTATCTTTCCTGTACAGGAGTGTGTTTTTGCCAGGGAGTGCCCAGTTTTTCCTTTTCTGTTGATAAAGGAAGAATATTTCCTTTTCGCATATATTCTTCGAGCTTTATTTGTTTGTGGATTTGTGCTAGCCCTAGAAAGTGGTATAGAAAGGATTAACATTCTTTGGCCTTAAAAATCAATGCTTAATTAATCTATATAAATTAATAACCTCGATATAAATAATATTTTTGTTTGATGCCAACTTAAGTATTAATTAATTTAAATAATATAATTGATAAATTTTAATAATCACAAGAATATTAATTTATAGAAATTTGCCATTAATTATGATTTTTATTTTCAATGTTTGGTTATAGAAAATTGAACCTAGCTAGGGAATTATAGTTTTTTTATTAGACTATAAAGAATATATATATTCGAGATTGCTTGAGAATCAATCAAGCTCGATCGATTAATTTAATCATGCCACTAATTAATGTTTCGCAATGAAATTTTAATAAATAAGAGCCCACAAGTCTACAGCACACTTTCTTAGATCTCCACCTTTAGCTTTCGAGCTTCTTTGTACCACTACTCATCATGTTGCAAGGATAGCAACAGGCAAATCTAGTTGGGGGGTTTGTCACTCTAATGATCAGATCCGCGCGAGAAGTATTTTTATTTGCAGACACATACTAATATAGAATCGGTGATCCATGAATTCACACCGATAAAATCCTTGATGTTATAGAATGATCAGCACATGTAATCACCGGAAGACATAGAAACTATATATATATCCACAAGTGCTGAGCAAGAGCACCCATGACTTGTAAATTACAGGAAAACTTGACATGGTTTAGGATATGTGGAAAGGCAGTCATCTGGACTACCAGCCTTAAAATCTCTTGAAAGATGAAAGCAACCAGGTATCCAAACAAGAACAGTGACTATACAACATGTGGAAATAATATTTGTGGAAGTATATTCATTGCTATATACTGTCTAGTCTCAAGGTAAGATCGTAAACTTTCCACGAGGAGTAGATCGACTCCTTCTGAATTCAGGCATGGATGTGTTTCCGGCTTCTTTCGCATTACGAGTTATGTTGTTTGGAAGTTTGCTTTCAAGTTTGCCAACCAAAAAGGGTTCCATAACTTGAACAACTCTGCACGTCATTGGCAATATTTCTACTACTGTTAACACAAGCATATAGATAGATATACCAAGATTCACGGGAGAAGAAAGAAAAAACTTCTCAGTGATAAGGCTTCAAAAAGAACAGTTTGAATCATACCTTGGCTCAAGATTCTGTGAGTTCTTCGAGAAATTCATCTGAAGCTTCTTCACCATTAAAGCACCTATTGTTGGAGACACGGGAAGCAAACGCTCGTTTTCTGGCTCAGAAGAGTCACTCTTTCGCGGCTCCTCTATCTTTTCACCGGCATCTATGTCAGAGAGCATTGTTGTCCCAACATCAACCTCGTGGAACTTTGCTGGCATTTGATTCTTCGCCTTAACTTTGCTTTCATTTTTGCTTTTCTTAATGCCTCCTTGTCTTATATTAAGAGCTTGCCTACACTGCTCCTCTTCGTGTTCCGGGTAATATTTCCTGGTGCTAACCTTTTGGAGGTTATAGAATGCTTTGGAGATGTTATCCTGCTTCAGCGCTTCTTGTGAGCCTATATATGGACCTTTTGAGCTGTTATCTGCTGATGGGATCACTGGAATTGCAGCTATGGATTTGTTGACAGGCACTATAGCTGGAAAGGGTACTCTTGCAACTGGTTGATTCTCAACTCTCTCCTTGACCCTGCTTCTACTGAGGGCTCCTCTATCTGTTGAGGTTGATCTCCTAACAGGAGGGGATGGTGATCTTGGTTTTGCGGAGCTTGCTAACCTCTCTTCGCCTAGGAAAGGAATCCTTGGTAATGTTTCCTTGTCTGTGAGTGAAGAAGGAAAACTTGATCTCCTTTGCTTACCCGAAGAACAACTTCTAGCCTGAAAATCAAAATCAACCCTTCAGGATATTCCTTAAGAATAGAAACAGCTCAAAGATGGCAGAAAATGAAATAGTCTCTTGTTTTGTTTTACCTCTGAGCTTCTAGAGTCATCAATTGGCCTGTGAGATGTCTCGGATTTTAAGTTGGCACTTGCACCATATCTTGGCACATAGAAAGGAGAAACTGCTCTTGTTCTTTGAGATTCTGCTGTGCTTCTAGTACTGCCACCTTTGATTTGCTCGATTTCAGCTTCCTTCCTCTCCAATGCCTCTTTGAGGTTTGATATCTAGACAAGGAGAAATGATCACAATGAATTTCCACCAAAATTAAAATAAGTCGAGAAAAGAATTTACAAATGAGAGAAGAAAACTAAACCTCTTCTTTCAGCTCTCGGATTTCGCCAGTTTCTTTGTTCGATCTAGCTGCCCCAAGTTCAACAGATGCAACTCTCTCAGCAAACTTCAGTGTGCTAATTGTCTCCCCAATAGAATTAAGTTCAGGATTTATATGTACAAACATTAGTGTTTTAGCATGCCCACCTAAATATAGAAATTAAGAAACAATAAGAAGATATTAGTAGGAAAAATATTTGAAAGGAAAAGTTTGCTACTTATGATCATATGAGCACCTAAAGAATCCTGCAGAACTTGTGTAAGCTTGCTGTTTCTATAGGGAACATGTGGACTCTTCTGTGCAAGAGCAGAGATGACATCTCCCAAAGCGGAGAGAGATCGATTAATATGTTGAGCTTCTTTCAATCTCTCACCAACAGCTTCTGATTTATCCACTCTTTCACTTCCAGCTAAATCCACCATGTGTAAGCAGCCTTTAAGAATTGATCCAGAAACTAATTCTTTTCCATAGACATGAACTGTCAAAACACTGCAGCAAAAAAGAACCGTTACAATGAATACTTGAAGAGTGAATTTTAAATTCTGCTAGAAATATGTGTTCCTACCTATGAGATCGACTGCTTCGCTCGTTTAAAGCAGTTGCACCGACAGCACGATTTCTTTGACCGATTTTCATTAGATCAAGAACATCTTGTGTACTTGAAACTGGAATCCAGCTTGCGTCAGGTACATTAAGCCCATTCAACTGGGAATTGTTACGGATGTCTAATGTATGAATGGTTGAGGTAAAATCAACTCTTCAATGAAGAAATTTAGCTGATAGTTTATGAAACTTTAATAAACAATAATCATGCTGTAAAAGTCAGTTTTGAAGGATATCTTCTGTTGGAGCCATCACTGACTAACAGGTCTCTCACTTGTTCATTATATATTTCTACCATTTGAACTCCAACTTCATACCTAATGACATCTCCCCTTGTCGTTGAAATCTGAAATAAGTCGCGCAGAGCTCGATAGTTCACACCCCATGTTTGTTCAGAAGTCAAATCAGGGCCACTCTGTCAAATTCAAACAAAAACATTGAATTGCATAATTGATATTGCTGAAAATATTGTTAGCTCAGAACTAAACATCAATGGCATACCATTGTATATGTCTTCCCTGATCCGGTTTGTCCATATGCAAAGATGCAAACATTATAGCCATCTAGAACTGACCGGACCAATGGTTGAGTGTCCGCATATATTTGGTCTGCAAATGAAAATGAAAATCTTTAATATTTAAGAAAACCTGTGGGAAAACAAGTAAGCATGTTGCCTGTATTCTTCTTAGAGGCCCATTCGCAAATGTTTGCGCCGTGAAGAGTTACAGAACCTTGTGAGACCGACCACCATCTCACAATGCAGCTACAAGAAAGAGATCGTACCTTGAGTAACATTCGTTCCAAATACTTTGTTGAAGGAAAACACCTTTCTTGCTTCTTTCCCATTTTTAAGAGGATTAACAATCATGATATTTCCATTTTCTCCAATGTAGTCCACAGTAGATTGCCCATTCGATTGCCCTCGCAAGAAGGGTCTGACTCTACAATAGACCCTGATTGTTCCTGCTCAAAAAACAGATGTCATAAAATGCATGAAGTTTTAAGTTACTTAGAACAAATCACAAGAAGTGGTCACCTTTAAGGTCTTGTACTTGATTGTAAAGCTGGCGATTTTCCTCTAAAACTTGGTGACAAGAAGATGATGCTACTTCAAGATCCCTGATATGTTGTTCTGAGACACAAAATCAAAATGTTTGAAGGCCTAACAAACCATTCTAAATAGACAAGGAAAATTCACTGAATATTATTAGAAATTTTAGTATTCTGACCAAGCCTGCTGACTTCTTCTTCCCAATCTGCTTGAATTTGTTTCACTTGTCGCCTCATTTCTTTGTAATAAAATCTCAGATCCTGAAAATAACAATCATGTCAATATAAAAAAAAACATATTATGTAATATAAGTAGATTGTTGTCGATAAAAAGACAGTAAACTCTGATGGGCTGACATTCAAACCTCAAGCTGTTTCTGATGAAGATCAATTACTTCCGTGTGACCGGAAGAGCTACTAACAGTATGCTGAATAGTTTCTCTTTTGCCACCACAGATGCAAAACTTGGAGAAATCACTTGAAGCCAAACTAGCTCTTTGACTAAGATATTGGGAAATGGCTTCTATGAATTCATTTTTTGATAGGGAACCGATATCACCCTTCAATATTTTCTTCAGAAATAGTCCAAGCTGCAAGTAGTGGTAAAAGGAGACTAAATTACTTTGCAGGAACACTGGATTAGTAATATATTGATCTTAGGAGATCACTTTTAGATGGAACTGGGAAAGAATACTCAGTGAGACTCCGAAATTCTTATTACCTGTGTGCCCTGAGAAACAAGCAATGCTGAGAAATCTTTAACTGCCTTTCTGAGCAAAGTATCTATTACCTGCGATTTTTCACCCATTTAATCATATATCAAATTCCTTTCAGTGATAGTATTGAGTGGCAACACACTGTCTAGTTTTCGATTCCCATTGTTGGATTTCATTCCCATATATATTAGGTACCTTGTACTCAGGTCTGCTTAGTACAATTGTAGACATATGTAACACAAACTCGAAAGGGTCTTACCTACCATTCCATTCAAAGGCAGCTCTTCAATCCCATTGATCTCCTGAAGGTAAGCTTGTAGAAGTCTGAGTCCAAAATGATCGAAAAGAAAGGCCAGAGCATTGGCAGTTTTCGTTTCTTCAATTGAGACCTCACTGGAAAGATGAAGAAACTCTAATACTTGTTCATATTGTGATGATTCAGATTCATCAACAGACTCATCAGCACTTTCGCTGCCGACCAGAGAAGATGGCGATCCCTTCTGGAATGATTCGATCTTAATAAGCCCTCCATATCTCCATACACCAATTCCACCAGCCTGCTTCCATTCATAATATCCTTTCAAACAGAGAATGCAATCTACAACCTTACTCGACGAGCCTCCCTGTATCCAAGATTTCAAACACAAAAATGCTTGACTATCAAAGGCAGAGGACAGCAAATAAAGCGCAACAGATGTAAGAAGATAGAATTACACCGTTATTGTCTGAACTCTGAATTACACTTGGACTAGAAGAGATGTGGAAAACTAGAACTTGATTAGCAAATTCCAGTGCACATAAACCTTTCTACATTGTATATTTAGGGAAGATTTCAGACCTTCTCCAAGTCAGATGCTTCAAAAGTCAAAAGCTTCATATCTTTAACAGCCACCAAAAAATTCCTCATGTTCTCAAAGTACTGAATCGCAGACTGTGCTGCTCCTTCCGTAGACTGCACTGTGAGATTCGGAACCACCTATTTCAATTTCAGAGATGAATCAAAGCTCCCATTATTATTAGAATGAACAATAAAGATCCTTGTTACAATTATGCCAACAGAATATTGTTAACTCATATCTAAGTTATAGAAACTGTCAGGTCCTGACTAGAATTATGCACCCAGAAGCCAGCATTTACCTTTTTGTCATAGTAGAAATAGAACATCAGTTTCATTCACGAATGCTAATAACCTAATGCTGACACTGCAAGCTTCTATCAAGTAAAAAAGTTTCTGCACTTGGCAATTACTGACACAAAATGAAGGGTTTGAAGAAGCAAGTACCTTGAGAACAGCACCAGGGTTGACTTTATTGAGGACATTGCAGAGAATGAGGCCATTTCTTAGAGCAAGGCAAAACTCTTCCTCTGAGGGTTCTTTGGGCAGGGTTCTTGATGCCCCCTTGTCCATCTGCCTCAGCCAATCTGCTGCTTGGTACCTCCTTGAAGCTGAGAGCCATGAACAATAGATATTGCAGTAAAATTCGCAAGCCCATTTTTGCACTTAGATTTCTAAACTAACTCGTACCGAATTCAAATCCATTAATCCACAAATGGGAAATAATGTAGAAAATCTGCCAATAATTTTCTTTTTATTTTTTGTTTCTTTTGAATTATCATTCTTAATAGAACATAAAAAATGATTTTAATTATAGGTCATGTTGTATAGGGAGGTTGGCTGGCTAAAATCATTTGAGCTTTGAAATACCCTCCAATTAGACTTGGGAAGATGTTATTTGAGCCACTTTCATTATTTTCCTTTTTATTTTTTTTTATTTTTAGCTTAATTTCAGATTTTATGTTGACTTTTCTATTTATCTTAGGATTTTTCTGACTTATTTAAAAAATCATAAATCTTTTAAAAGAACAAAATATATTAAAAAAAATAGTAATAAAATAGGAATTCGACCAACTTTATCTTTTTTCTTTGTGATTATTATTTTCTTGTGTTGTTTTCTTCTATGTTTTGAAAGTACACAATTTATACATTAAATCTTGGTGGTTTTTTCTTTTACCACTACAAACCTTGCCTTTTTATTTATGGTCCTAAGCAAAAGAATTCGCTAGGGACAGGGTTTTCGTCAGCATCCGCGAATATGTCATAATTCATCATCATCATCATTTCAAAAAGCAAACCTTCTGAAATCTAGTCCTAAGGATAGTCTCTTCCTACTCACTAGAGGAGACTATCACTGGGCTAAATGTTCATCAGCTTCAAATTACACATTTGTTTTCGAGACAAGAAATGTTTCAGATTGTGACAGAACATCAATGAAAGAAGAAATGATCCATGGTTTAGGCCCTGCTATGATTAATTGCAATGTTCCATTGCTTACACCAGAAAAAGGGTGACAATGAGGGTAGGTCTGTTTCCGTAATGAAAGCTTCTTTCGGCTACCAAAAACACAGGTAGGGCTAATTTGGACCCACTTCAACACAAAATGATGAATACCAGTTTATTTTCAACTCTATGGGATCACCCACATTCTTCCTTTCATCATGATATGCTGCACAATCTTTTATTCAAACTTTTTTCAAGCAAAGGCAAATAATTACTTGACCACTCAGAATTTATTGCATTGGACAAAAATTTAACAAAATTTTTCACAAAAAAAGTGTAGGAACCATGCATCAAACGCAAAAGAGACAACATTGGAGGAAGAATCTGTGTGAATTTGTAATGGTAGAACATGGAAGATTAGCATTTCTTACCTGCTTCTTCAGCTTTTCTTTGAGCTAATTCGCGGTCATTGATAATCTCATCAGTGTAACAAGCCTCATTGCTGGGAATCAAACCTCTTAAGCCTCTCAAGTTCTTGCAAGGAGAGGTGAAAAGGGAGCCATGGTTGGTTTCGTGTGGCATCTTTATGCCTAATCAGTACTCTCACCTGGAAATGCTACCCTACTTATCACTGCGGAAACAGACATAAAATTGCACAGAAACCTGATCAGAACATTTGAAACAAGTTGGTTAGAGATTCAAACCTAGAAAGTAGTAATATATTCCAACTTTATTAGAGCAGTAGGTTTGGTAAGAAGTTAATGTAATGCTCTTTAAGAAACCAAAAACATGAACATTTAACACAAAACAAATGTTGGTAAGAAATATAATGCTCAAAAAGAAAGAAAATCCAATAGAATTGGAAATGATACAGAGAAGATTAATAGAGAGAGAGAGAGAGAGAGAATTGGCCCAAGAAGCTACATAGAAAGAAATGGAAATGAGAGGAGCTACAAACAAGAAGTCTTGCAACAACTACACTTGATCATCACCACCACCCTAGAAAAAGAAGCAGCAAGCTTTTGCAAGGAAGAAGCGATAAAGTTCAGTTTCTATAAGGCACAGACCTTTAAATGGCCTTCTTCAAATTCAGAAAATTCAACAGGTTGCATAAGAGTTTGAGCTATATAAATGTGGAGCAGCACATCCAATGTAGTTATCCAGATATATTGGAAGGTGAGGGGAACAAGGTTCTCATGTGTAGTGAATATATGAGAGAGAATTCAGAAATAACATAAGATTGGCATTAAATGCTCCCCCCTCTCCACTTGTTTGTGAGAGAGACACTAGAGAAAGAGATGTTGTGTGAGCTCAAGAGGAGAAAATAGGAATAGACCTCGTCAAAATTGAAACGTTAGTGCTCTCTAGTCTCCCTCTTTTTTGACCCTTTGCCTTCATGTACCTTAAGAAACAAGGGCAATTGCTTTTCCCAACTCCCAGTTTCACTGATGGTGTTGATCACTACCATTTTATCAACTCTGTGAGTGTGAACATTTACTTGGAAAAACACAGTAGTGTTTTGAGTTGAAAATGTCCTTCCAAGTGGCATGCAGTGAGACCAAAATTAGATGATGACAAGTGTGGTCTCTTCTGGGGCCCTTGGATAGTTGGACTGGACGGCAAGATCTGGCCAAAATGATGGCATGAATTGCTTTACAAAACTTTGGACCATGATTTTGTTACGACTTTCTTTGATGTAATTGTCTTTTCCTTCATGATATATGTACATTCCATGCCATGCAACTCCTTTTTTTCCTCTAGCGGTATTTGCGATGTGTTTGTACAGGATATAGTGGGTGGTGGATCCAGACCATTTGATGTTCTCATTGATTCTTGGAGTTGGTGATGATAAGGTTGTCTATTGATATTTGATGGGATCTAAATTACTTTGATCACTTGTGTTGGGATCACCGTTGTTTAAATCCTAGGTTAACGAGTTGTTGGGTTAATTAATGGATTGAATGGAATTAATTCAGAATAATATTTAAAATTTTAAAAAAAAATCTTTTAAAATTTTTCTTACTAAATCTTATCTGGGTTTGATGGGATTAATTAACTTATTAGGTAAAATAGTTTGAAATGAAACCTTAATCAAATGAAGCCTCTGATTAATTGCCAGGTTATACCTGGATTAATTACTATAGTTGACTATAATTACTAAGTCAATATATATTTATATATATATGCTCTTTTACTTAAAAAATAAAGAAGAAGAAAGAATATGGTTTGGGAATAGCAATGTAGCATTATCAACCTCCCTTGATTTGAGTGACTAATCTAAATGTCATCATAAAAGTATAT
>Ga0325403_1001038_pt1 | contig 22228 bp, 10 predicted proteins | sample PopdelMetagenome_19_FD_205665 | JGI IMG/M metagenome (GOLD analysis project Ga0325403, IMG submission 205665) | Populus deltoides microbial communities from Bellville, Georgia, United States - Xylem-PdKOR-R4 | ecosystem: Host-associated > Plants > Phyllosphere > Stem > Wood/Secondary xylem... | reverse complement strand
GATTGAAATAGTAAAACAAATAAATCTGAAGATAAATTTTCTTGGCAGGGCATTCAAATTGAAATGTGCTACTATATTTTTAATAGTGCAGCAGTAAGAATTTTTAAAATAGCAGGTGAAAATTGTTTTTTAAAGTATTTTTTTATTTAAAAATATATTAAAATATAATATATTTTTTATTTTTTAAAATTTATTTTTATATCAGCATATAAGAATAATTAAAAAAACATATAAAAAAATAATTTAAATAAAAAAATTTCAATTGCAATAATAAACACTACATAAACTGTTTTTTTTTATTATTATTTTTTGGAGTTGGTGATAGTTTACAAATTATTCCTGTTACCTGAGTTATTTTTTTAAAAAAACTCGTACAAATACAGTAGCTGGGATTGCTGATCACAGGCTTCTTTCTAAAGAGAGTATAGTCAAAGAGACACAAAACGTGGCAAATATCGTCGTCGTTGAAGATACACAAGCATGTATATGGAGCAGGGTCTTAAACTTGGTGCAAGCTGTTTTGTGTGTGTGAGCAGGTGAGTAAGCTTCAGCCCCAATTGCTGACTCGTGGAGTTTGAACGAAACCATGCTTAAACAATCCCTCCATAAACAGACGAGTTTATCAGTGTTCAGTGCTAACGAATTGCTTATTTCTATTGGGAATAGAAAACAAGGTGGAATTAACAAAAGTCAAGATGATGAATTCTACGTTCAAAGAACAAGAATCGAGGAATTATGAGCAGTAAATCACATGGGGGCCATGCTGGGCACTGGCTGATACCGGTGCACCCCATCCCAGGACTTCTGCAGAGGCCAGGCTCGCACAATTCTCTCTCGGATTCTGGTCACCGGTTGGCTGAACCCGTTTTCCTATGTACTTAGGACAATGCCCGATCCTGTTTGCTTGATTTTTCAAGGATTTGTACTATGTATGCATGTGTCTAAGGTGCTCCTGTCTGTTTCATGCGACAGAATTTCATAGGGTAATAATTTTGAAAAACCTTCATCAATCTATGCCTATATGTAGCTAGAATAAATGGCCTTGCTCTCTGACATTCACAGCCATAGAGTATTAAATCCTTCTTACACTACGTGAGCATGATTGAAGAGAGTCATTAGCCGAGAGTTAATTAATAATTGTTGATTGGACCTTAGTTTCTTGGACTGATTAGCTAGGCTAATTCTGTTCTTCGGTTCAGTGAACTTGCTCATCAAGCAGACCCAAAAAGCAACAGCAAACCATCAATTATGAGACGGGGTCTTGTTTTTTTAATGTACCCAGCGACCCAAATAGCTGAAATTTACTGTATTTACGTCAGTAATGTTAAATGTAAAAAACACACGATAAAAAAAATTGAAAAATATACATAGATTATTAAATCATGATTTTAGAGTAAAATCCACTTAATTATAGATCTCACTAATTCAATAATCTACATGAACTGTTTTTTTTTCCTTTAGCATTATTTCTCTTGTGGGATATATAAATATTTTTGCTCTTTGATAATAATAAAAAATATATCAGAAGTATTTCATTATAAAAATTGGCCAGAGTCGCTACGAGCAGCATATTGGCCCGAGGGAGTTATGCTTCGATTAAGAAAAATCCCCCATCTTGCCTGTATAAACATTCTCTACTATAGCAAAGGATCATTTACTAACAATAAGAAAGCATTTCTGGCCGTGGCTAGATAATCTACGCGGTGAAAACTACACTTCAAGCTTACAATCATCAAATTTTTTATGCGTTCTGACTTGAAATGCAGTAGACAAATAGGCAACAGACGGCCTGCCTCTCACCCAACACGTACCAGTCTCATTGAACTTTTATGGGAAGTTGCCTTCCCTGATTTGAACCTCAAACTACCTATTTTGATTGTTAAAGTGCAAATAAACAGAGAACATTTCGTTGATTGCGCAGTTCCATCCACTAAAGAACTCTTCTTTTTTTTTTTGGTGAACACTGAAGAACTTTTTAATTTGTCAAGAACCGACATTGCCCTTAATTTCATGGTCTACATGCATGCATCGGACTCATGGCTGGTTCACAGCTACAATTCTAAGTCGCAATCATAGCCCCTAACTAGTGGTGTTATATTTGCTACACTACACGCACATAATGGAGTTCCTTCCTCACTGAATTCTAAGACGCAACAAGCTTGATTTAAGACAATAATACTGCAATGTGACTCCTAGAGTTCCTGTCTCTATGCAAAGAGAACTACTTTATGGTTACCATATTTTAATTAATGAAGATGGCGACTCATGCTTAAAAATGCAGGTTTTGCCGCAGCGTCAAACGCTACTTTAGATACACAGTACAATGCTATCAAATCCAGCAAGTCGATGGAGATTTAACTTGGATCAAACCTGAGTGACCCGGCAAAATAACCCATGAGATGGTGCGAACCTAACTGGGCTCGAGGCCCGGGTTGGATGTCGGACCGAGCCTCCCCCCTGCGGTTGCAAAATCATTGAAACTCACCAAAAAAATGCACGGGCATCTTTGGATGCTCTAGCAGCCTACGCCTAGTACTCGCTAAAAACTGCATGCCTAGATTTTGCGTATATATTTGTTCACAGGTAGCTGCCATGTCCATATCTAGGAAAAAGGGAACGACGATCTTGAAACTTGGAAACATTTGTCTAACAGAGTACCATTGATTGGATTGGATTATGGTATATCTAAGCAGTAATTTCTCAAGAACACCCTCCAAACCACCCTATAAGCAAGCAAGAAGACGACAGGGCACGGAGGAGTGGAGGGCTACTTCTGTCACTGAAGAGGGAGATTATTTGTCCTGGATCTGGCCTCTGGCAAAGGACAACGCACAGTGACTTTTATTTATGACTTGAAGATTTAAGAGGGTGAAAAATATCTTATGAAGATTAGAAAGTACCCTGCCCACGTTCTGTCCTTGCTCTCTCTACACGAAATTCAATTCTTAGTCCTTACTCTCTCTCCCCCGCCTTTTGTCTTCTTATTTTCCTTTCTCCTTTTACTTTCCTTACCTTTGTAATTGCCACCTAATATCTTTTCATTTTATTTCAGCGCAAAGTAAATTAATGGATTATAGAAATACTTATGGAGCTTTATTTAATAAATTAGAATTTTAATTTTACATTTTTTTTTATCTTTATAATTAAGTACTCATAAATTCAAATCTTATCATTTTTTTATTTAAGATAATCAAATTAAGTATAAGATAATTTGAATTAATAAGATTATTTAATTCTATCTCGAAAAGAAAATTCCAGTCTTAATAGTGATTAAAATAAAAGGAATAAGAGAAAATGAAAAAAAAAAGAAATTATAATTCGAGCTGAGTTTTGCAAGGGCGGCACGATTAGTTCTTATGCCGTCTGGAAAAACTACAGGTTGATGATGCTTCTGGGTTGCACATCCAAACATTCTCGTAGAGCATCTCAAGAGAAAAGTTTGTTGGGAATATTTTTTAAATACAAGTTTTAAAACAGTATAAATAAGAGTATTTTTATATATATGTATTTCAAAAACTAATTGTATTTTTGTATAAAACTATATTAAATCAGTTTTTAGTTTTTTTAACCAGCATATAAAAATTAGCTCTTCAACATGAAAATATTATTTTAATTATCTCATATAATTCTCCTCTTAGCTATAAAAATAAGGTATGAAAACTAAATAAATTTTATTTTTAAATTTTTGCTTTTGTTTTTACCCTTCCCTCCAAGATGCCCTTGGAATAAAAGTCACAAATCCCATGACTTGACATTCTAACCATTTATGATTACTACAGGAGGATAAAAAGATACACTTAACTTAATGTTTGTTTTTTATTTCAAAAATATTTTTAAAATAATTAATTTTTTTAATTTCAAATTAATTTTTTTTATTTTTTATATCATTTTGATGCGTTAATGTTAAAAATAATTTTTAAAAAATAAAAAATATATTTTGATATATTTTTGAGTAAAAAACATTTTGAAAAACAACTATAACCACACTCCCAAACATGCTTAATAATATTATTCTAGACTTGTAAATTCACAAAAACAATAATTATGAAATGCCGAAGAGAAAATTTATCAAATTTTGGTTAAAATTAAAAATATTAAAAAAAATTTCACAACAATAATTAATAATATAATAACGATCATGTCATAAATTATAATAATAATTATGATACTAATACTAATGATAATGAAAAAAAAATGATGATAATGGTATAACTGATATAATAGGATAATATTTTGAATTAATATATGTTAATTTTTTATGAATTTTTATAAATAAAGTATTTTTTAATAAATAAAAATAATTTATAAAATTATTATAAAACATTTTATATTGAATAGTTATTTACATATAGAAAAAATTACAGAAACATTTTATATTAAAATATTTACACAATAGATTCCCCGTTGTCAAGATAAAAAAAAAAAATAGTCACTCGAAATCCGGAGGTGGAAAGTGATGGAAAGCCGGAGAGAGCAAGCTCTCTCTTAAGCCGAGCCGAGCCGAGCCAGAGTAAAAAATGTGATGAAAACTGTGAAAAAAAAAGGTAAACGGTTAAAAGTAAAAAAAAAAAAAAAAAAGATGACGGAAGCTAACTAACGGCAACAATTGTCAGTTAGCCTGCAGCAAAAGACGGTTGTTAGCGCCCTTGTGAAGAGGCGGGAATCTTTTCCATGTACGGTTAGGTTTACACTGTTAATTATGGGACCCACCATAAAGAAAACTCTCTTGTACAGTACACATCACACCACCATACCCTCATCATTACTCTTCTCTTGTACTGTATATATGTACGTACACCCATACGTACAGTACACGTATGCCTTTTTTTTAATGATAATTTAATTATCTTTTTACTAGCACTTTATTTTAAAATTTTTAAGGCTGTGATTGGTGTTATGTTAATTTTTATAATTAAGGTATGAAAAAAATTATTTTATAAAATCATTTTTAATTAAGTTTTGTCTTATAAAATATATATTTGGTTAAAATTATAGTTAAAGTTGAGATTCAACAAAATAATAATTAATTATTATTACATCATATAATTAATAATCTTTAGGAAAGTTTTTTCTTTTATTATCCGTGTCATAATTAATTTTTGAGTTATTTCCCGAATTCATTTTCTTTCTTTTCAAAATAAAAAATCAAAAAAATAAAATAGTAATAGTAAAAAGATTGGCATTTTGGCAAAAGTAAGTCGAGAGGATTTTAAATGTAGAAAAAATCAAACTGCAATTTTGGATGAAACCAAGAACCTAATTGTACCATAATTTCCCCAAATTAAAAAGATAATGCAGATTCAAGGTCAAGTTACATGATTATTAGATGAATCTGTATAAAAGTTAAGCCTAGGGATATAATTAGATTTTTAATAGGCCAATTTGATTTAATCATGGGCCAAATTAAAATTTAATTATGTTTAAGAATTAATTTGGGTATAATTGAAAATTTTAATTAGATGAAAGGACTTAATTATACTTTAAATGGGTCAAAATAATTTTATTAGGGGTTTATTTGGTTAAAATTAAGTTTGGGACCCCAATTTGGGCTTAATTGATAATATTAAAATTTTACGAGACCAAATCTAATTTTTAAAAAGTCAATCGGTTCAAATCAGGGGTAAAATCACAAGAAAATCAAAGTTTTGGGGTCAATTAAGGGCTAAATTAAAAAAATTCTTAGCTAAGAATTATTTTGCAAGAGGCACCGAACTATGAAGACTCAATTGATTGAAATCAGGGGTGAAATTGAAGAAAATTAAAAGTTTAATGGTCAATTGAGGGTCAAATTGCATAAAATCCTGGACCAAGGACTAATGTGAAAAAGACACTGAAATTGAAGTTTGGTAGGGGAAAAATTGCATAAAATTAGAAATTTAAGATCAATTAGGGGTGCAATAGAAATAAAATAAAAGATGGAGGATCAAATTGAACTTTGACTAAAATCTTAAATTAAAACCCTAAAAAGTCCAAAACGACTCCATTTTGAACAGTAAAAAAAGGAACCTGACGACGCGTCATCTGTCGACTATTCATCTTCTTCATCATTTAAGCTAGAAAAGCTGCTCGAGTGGCCTCATTTCCAAGATATTTAATGATTCATCTCTCCACTAAATTACGCGCAAACGATGGCTAACATCTAACTACACCTTAGTATGGTCCTTTCTGGCCCATTAACACCACAACGGTCACGCCGCCGCCTTAAAATAGCCAACCTGGCCAGCCTTTCTACAACAACTTTTTCAGGCCATGATGACAACTTTAAGCCAACAGTTGGGTCCTTCCCAGCTGAATCAAGGGCCAATATTTGTCCTCAAAAGAGACAAAGTGTCCCTCTTCCACTCCCTATAATATACGAGTGGATTCCATGCCCTAGGGGAGGAGAAATGTTAGCCCAAAGTTGGTGAAAAATTAGTTTTTCTTCTTCTCCGCCACCCATCTTCTTCCTCTTCTTTCATCGCACCGCCACTGCCAGCGCTACCACCAAAAACAGTTTGACCTTCCCAGCACCGTCAGATAGTAATTCCTCACGGCTGGTAACCTTCTTCTTACTATTTTTGGTTGCAAACAAGGTAGCCATTTGTATGCAGAACATTGGTTTTGCATGCAAAAATCAACCAATTCACATGGTCGCTAGGTCGGGCCAGTGACCATTTGAAGATGGGTTAGACCCATTCCAGCCTAGCATGTGATAGTTGGGTCGAGTTCAGCCCATAAAAAAAAAAGCTTGTTGGGTTGCTAGTCAGCCCTATATATTTAATAATAATATATTAATGTAATGATATTAAAATATTAAAAAAATATAGAGCCAGCCTTATATATTTAATAATAATATATTAATGTAATGATTTTAAAATATTAAAAAAATGATAGTAAAAATGCAAGCTACAGTAGTAAAAATACGAGTTAAAATTAAACAAGCCAAAACAAATAGGCAAACAATTAAACCAGCACAGCTTAGTCTAACTAGACAAGGTGTTTCCTAGTGGAGTCATCATCTTATCGTGGGGCAATGTCTAATGGTGCGCTAAGCCTCCTGAGAGGTATTTGGAAAGGAAATGGTTTTGAGTATAATCATGAATTTATGATTATGAAATTCAGGAGTCGTCACCTAGTATTATGGTTACTAAGAAACCTATGGTCTGTGAGAATAAGGGTAGTGAACTGGTTGTGCAAGGAAAAGACGTATCACCTCTAGTGCACCCTACCTGAGGTAGGCTGCATTGTTGTTTGATTGTTTTTCTAGATTAAGTTTCTATTTGTTGGTCTTTTTCTAAGGTCCAATGTAGATCTCTCTTCGTGAGATAGTTTCTACCTTATTGGGTTAAATTCTAACCACTCTAAATTCTTGTGTAATGGAAAAACGCATCACCCCCAGTGCACCTTACCTGAGGTAAGCTGCATTGTTGTTCGATTGTTTTTCTAAATCAAGTTTTTATTCAATTGTCTTTTTCTAAGGTCCAAGACAGATCTCCCTTTATAAGAGAGTTTCTACCTTATTAGTTTAAATTCTATGCACTCTAAATTCTAAATTTCAGCATCGCATTTATTTATTTATATTTTATATTTTTATATCTTTAATATATGAGAGTATACTCTATTGTGTAAATTTGCACCCTCAAGTATTAAAATCTATAGCTAAACCCTAATACTTTAAATATAAAATGAACAAAATGATTGGTGAGGGATTTTTGATATTTTAGTCAGACCCTAATGAATAACCATAAACTGGTTACAATATCTTTTTTTTTTTTTGCATTTTTAGAACATGAGAACTTGTTAATGCATAAGTACATTGGGTATGGATTAATTCCCTTATGCATTTTAATTTCATGAATAAACCCAATTCTAAGTTAGGTCGGGAGTAGCGGTCTATCTCATGACTTTCAGTTGGGGTTCAGATTCGCGAAACATCTAACAATGAGCTGAGTGCTCACTCGATAATGGCGGTCACATTATGCCACAATCATTCCTTGTAAACCTATATACTGCCTTCATGTAAGGTGATCATTGGGCAATTCATAGACCTTTTTAAGACCAGGTAGAAAGCCTACCCATCATGTAATGGCATAAAACTTGCCTTTAGAATATGAACTCCTTAATAATTCATTTTACATCAAGACAGACATTATCAATAATCCATAATCCTAAACTCTGCAGCATTTTCTAAGTTAAAACCACAGCTTTCCTAAAAAGAGTATGAGATGATCAGATTATAGGTTTTTGTCATTTATACCCAATATGCATGTACATACATTTATATCCATACACATACATCTATTAATTTTAAATAACATACATACATGCACTAGGTTGAAATATAGGTCCCCAAAGAGTCTACAACACCCGACTTTGACTAAGAAATATGGAAAATGAAGAGCGTGCTCATTGTGATGCTTATTTCCAAGAAGAGTTGGGGAGTCTCTACAAGATAGCGTGTCTTGCCTCACTAGCTTACTTGAGCAAGCATTTAGAAATGCCTCTGGTGAAGGTTCTTCCAACCGATCTGTAACCTTTGCTCAAACCCCATCAACAACTCAACCCGAAGAAAGAATGGGCGAACATGGTCAGGAGCCCCAACACAATCCAATATTTGCATAGTCAACAGCACTAGCGCCAGCCCCTGCATTTATAAATGCATTTGCCAATGAGTCCCACAAGACAAAGTCATCTAATGATATTGATTAAGATAAGATGACAGCACTAAAAGCCAAAGTCAGTGCTATTAAAGGGATAAACTTATATGACCTAGTACAGGCCGTCGAAATGTGTCTGGTCCCGAATATAGTTGTACCAAAAAAGCTCCAAGTTCCTGAATTTACTGAATATGCTAGAACTCAATGCCCCATGACTCATCTCAAGTCCTACTACAATAAAATAATAGAAGTAGTACACGATAAGAAACTACTGATGCACTTTTTCTAGGATAGTTTAAGTGAGACAACATTGAATTGGTACATAAGATTAAACAACACAAAGATCTGGTGGATACTTTTGTCAAGTAATACAAATACAATATGAACATTGCTTCCGATAGAACCAACTTGTCCAATCTGGAAAAAAAGGATAAAGAAAGCATAAAGAAATATGCGCAGAGATAGAGAGTCTAACTACTTAGGTGCATCCCCCTCTCTTAAATAAAGAAATGGTTACTCTATTTGCCAACATGCTTAAGGCGCCATACTACAAGCATGTGATTGGTAGTTCAGTATAGCAATTCACTAACGTTGTGGTAGTAGCTGAGCGCATAGAGTAAAAGTTAGGAGTGGTAGAATTTCCATGCCCACCAAGAGAAGAAGTTTTGAAAGGAAAAGGAAGGTGGTCGACTATATTGAAGGTAGCTACAGGGGCAAGAAAAACCAATTTCAAAACTACAACACTCCATCCCTTCCATCCCAAAATGCCAGCATCAACTCCCCATTTTCTACCAAAAAACCCGAGCTCCAAAACCTTTAAGCCGAAAACCAAACTGAAAATTTCCAGAAGAGGAATTACAAAAAGGGTTTAGGAAAAACTACCTTTATTACCGCTGCCCCTAAATGAGATGTACCAGAAGCTACTGAGTATTGGATATGTAGCTCCTAAACCCTTAGCACCTCTGCAGCCACTTTACCTTAACTAGTATAAACCCGACCTCACTTACGAGTACCATGCTGGCACTGCAGGACATGGTATTCATACTTAATGGTCAATTGAGGGTCAAATTGCATAAATCCTAAACCAACGACTAATGTGAAAAAGACGCTGAAATTGAAGTTTGGTAGGGGCAAAATTGCATAAATTAGAAGTTTAGGGTCAATTAGGGATGCAATAGAAATAATTTAAAAGATAGAAGACCAAATTGAACTTTGACCAAAACCTTAAATTAAAACCCTAAAAAATCCATAACAAAGTCGTTTTGAATAGTAAAAAGGGGACCTGACGATGCATCATCTGCTAACTGTTCATCTTCTTCTTCATTTAAACCAGAAAAAGCTGCTTGAGTGGCTTCCTTTCCAAGGCATTTAATGCTTTATCTCTCCATTAAATTTGACAAAACTTGCATGCAAATGATGGCATGACATCTGACTACATCTTAGTATGGTTCTTTTTGACTGATTGAAACCATAATAGCCACAATGCCACCCCAAAATGACCAACCAAGCCAGCCCTTCTGCAACAATTTTTTCAGGCCATGATGGCAACTTTGAGCCAATAATTGGGTCTTTCCCAGCAGAAATAAAGGCCAAGATTTGTCCTTAAAAGAGAAAAAGTGTCCCTCTTCCACCCCCTATAAATAGGAGTGGATTCCATGCCCCGAGGGAGGAGAAAAGAGAGCCCAAAGTTAGTGAAAAATTAGTTTTTCTTCCCAGATTTTTTCTTCTTATCCGCCAACCATCTTCCTCCTCCTCTTCTATCACGTTTTCACCGCCAGCGCTGCCACCAATAATAGTTCAACCTTCCTAGAACTGTCAGCTAGAAATCCCTCACGGCTAGTAACCTTTTTCTTCCTTTATTTGCTGTAAACAGAGAAGCCATTTGCATGCAAAACCAATGTTCTGCATGCAAAAATCAACCAATTCACATGGTCACTAGGTCGGGCCAGTAATTGTGTGAAGATGGGCTGGACCCATTCTAGCCTAGCTTGTGATTGGTGGGCCAGGTCGAGCCCATAAAAAAAAAGAGAAGCTTGTTGGGTCGCCAATCAGCCCAACTTGGCCTGGTTCGACCCAGTTGGCCAGGTTAGCCCCATCCCATATATTTAATAATAATATAATAATGTAATGATATTAAAATAGAAAAAGACCTTAAAAAAAGACCAACGAATAGAAACTTGACCTAGAAAAACAATTAAACAACAATGCAACTTACCTCGGATAGGGCATATTGGGAGTGATGCATCTTTTCCTTACATTACTAATCCCTTACCCGAACTTTCACAGACCATAAGTTTTCTAGTAACCATAATACTAAGTGGCGACTCATGAACTTCATAATCATAACTTTATGATTATACTCAAAACCATTTCCTTTTCAAATACCTCTCAAGAGGCTTAACACGTCATTTCATTATTATATACAGGAAAGACAACAGAAGACAACATCAAATTCTTAAACATAAATAAAATTGCATTTGTTATCATAGTTTTTCAATATGAACTTGTGTTTTGTTTCGAAGGTTTTTACATGATATTAACATCCAAATTTAGAAAGCATAATTTCACTAACCAATTTGAAAACCTATGCTAGACAACTTATGATCAACATATGCATGTACAATGCTCATCTTCAGTTATGGTTAGATGAAATGGATATTAGAAAGAAACCAAGAACACTTTCATTCATTATTTAGATACCTTATATTTGCTACCTAATGTAAAAAATAATTGTTGAACTTTCATATTTTAGATTATTTAATACAATCTAGTCATTAAAAAGTGTTACACTAAGCTGTTGAATCAACATATTTAAAAAAGACAGATTAAAAATGGAAAGAAAATGAAGTTTACGATACACCTCATATTAAACACACACATTAATAGCACCCACAAACCCTTATTCTTAATCTGGGATTAGAAAGGACTTGTTAAAATTGGCAACATCTAAGATTCATATAAGGTTTGGTAGCAAGAATTAAAAGAAATATATGAATTACTATTTATTTTATCTATTAAACACCGAAAATAAGAAAACATTACTCAATGATGCTGACAACTTTAGCTATTGTCGTTACTCATTTTTGGGCCCTCATATATATAAAAAATTAAAAAACAAAAAGAGAAAATACAAAAAAAATTGAAAAAAATGGTAGAAGAAAATAAAATTATATATTTATATATCAGTGAGAACAATATACCAGAACACCCAGAAAATCACCGAAGACTAGTTGAGAAATATCAAAATATACAAGATTGAAAATTTTGACAATGTATTTTTGACTGATGAAGGCCCTATTGGCAAAAGAAAATTCAATTTGAGGAAAGAAATTCAAATTTAGGTATTCAAAGACTCAATTCGAATTTTTCAAGGTCTAATTGAATTTATTGAGGGCTTAATTGCAAGAAAAATTATTTTTTTAAAAGTCAATTTAGGCTTTAATTGGAAGAAATTAAAGTTTGGTGTTGAATTGCAATTTTTAAGAGTTAATTTGGTCAAATCAGGAGCTTAATTACATAAATATTGAAGTTTAATGGGCAAGTCTTGATTGAAGAAATTCAAAATCAAGGACCAAACTTAAAAAGGCACATGAATGTAAGGGCTGGAATTGACAAAATCAGGGGCCAAATTAAAAAACTTGGAAGTATGTTGGTCAATTGAGGTCAAAATACATAAATTCAGAGCAAAAAACTAAAATGAAAATATCAATGAACTTTAGGGCAAACAATTGAGTTTGACAAGGGTGAAATTACATGAAATTAAAAGTGTGGAGGCAATTATGAGTACAATAAAAAGCAATTGGAAGAAAATGGACTCAATTGAAATTTGTCAAATCCCAAATTCAGAACCTTAAACGACGTGTTGTTAAGACTTAATGAAAAGAAGGTAAATGACAGGTTGTTCGCCAGTTTGCACCTCTAGTTTGATAGTTTTTGCTGATCGAGTTGACAATTTTAAACGCATGAATGTGGAGTTACAAACCTTCAAATTGAGCAATGTTGGATTCAAATAAAAGGTGTGCATCACCTCTACCAATTTCAGATACTCTTAGGCGATGATGATGTCAGAATTGCTCCGACGAGGCCTTAAAAGTGGGTAACTTAGTCAGCCCCGATAGTGTAACCATTATGCAAAACACAATATGGCTTCCGTGTGTTCACACACAAAGGCTCCTCAATAGGTTCTTATCAAGAGTTTATAACACTTTCCTCAAGATCAAGAAGTCAGAAATGGATTCAAGACCTCCTCAAACCCTAATAAAACCCTATAAATACCCTTCCCAAGATCAAGAAAAGGGGGTTGAAAAAAAAAGAAAAAAGAGGAATAAGAAAACAAATATTGACAAGGAAGCTAAGTGTGAAGGTTTGAGAGGCTAACACAAAGTTTTCTCAAGTTTTTAAAGCTTAACAAGTTTGTGAGAGGCAAAACTTTCCAAAGAAAAGAAAAGAAAGAGAGTAGTTGTTCTAGGTTTATCATCTAATCCAAAAACAGGCCCTTATGGCCCGCTTAAGGTGTTTTTTTATATATTTGTTTTGGTTTTATATTAATATTTACAAGTATAGAAAAAAGGTTTGAAATGTTTAACAAATGATGCATTCACCTCTTTGTTTGTGATTTTTATTTAATGAATTTATATTGAAGTGTTTTTTTTAATGTTTTTGATACATTGAAGTTGTTGTTTAAGTTTGTTTTTTGATATACAATGTTGTTTTAGGTTTTGTTTAACTTAAGTTATTTATGTAAAGCAAGAGTGTTTAACCTGAGTTTGTTAGGCTTGTTCACGCATAAAATGTATTCAAAAAACCAATTTTGAATCCATGTTGCATGAACATATAAGTTATTTTATGTTGATTGTAATTTTTTTATTTAGTGCCTTATGCTTGATTTTGATGCTTTGATGTTTTTATGTTAGTTTCTTAGTTTAAATATGTTTGTGTCTAATATTGTGATTTGTTGGGATAAAAAGAGCGTGCTTTAGAAGCCAAAAATTCTATTTTTTAAGATTGACAGTGGTTGCCTTTACTGGAGATATTTCTAGGTTTTTTAGGCATGTTCTTCGTGTTTTTGGAAAGAATATTGCTTTAGCCCCTAAATTCAGACCATGTTTGGTCCATTTCTTTACACAAAAACCTTAATATGCATGATTAGTAGATAATCTAATGTTTATTTGCATCAATAACATATTTTTTTTTTACGTTTTAATCCTAGGGTTTTCATTTTGAACCAAAACTCATTTTGATAAAAACAAATCATGATATTTTAGTGATAATCGAAGTGAATAGATGCTGGATCATTGATCCTTGCATAATTTTCAACATGTATGTTCCTTTTTTTTTTGATAAAATCTGATTTGTTTTAAAACCGATGTTACTGGGTATATGTTCGGTGTTCTTGATGTTCTTCATCTTTTTTGTGTGTTTGATCTGTTTTGTTTAAGACTTTTTAAGTTTTGGTGTTTATTTGGGTGTTTAATGTGTTTTTTGGCTTTAGTTTTGTTTTTGGGTTATTTTCGGGTCAAATCAAAATTTTTGGTTCGGTTTATGGTCTAACCAAAATTTTTGGGTCGACTTGGTCGAATAAAAAAAACTGGGTCAAATGGTTTAATACCCTGTTTGGTTTTCCATAGTTTTTGTTAAATGGTTTTTGGGTTTAAGAATGTGTTTGACAAACTCTCCTTAAGCTTATTTTTAGTAGTTTTATTACAAAGAAAAATGGATTTTTGTCAAATAAAGCCTTAAAAAAATTTCTTTTTTCTTGCATATGACTAAAAATCCTAAAGTTATTTAAGCATTTTTTTTTAAAAAAATCTAAAATACTTTCACATGTTTTTATTTAAAAGATATTGTATGGATTTTACAACAAGTTTGTTAAATTCCAAAACAATTTTTATTTTATTTTAATATATGGTATTATGAACTTATACGTAAAGTATATTTTTGATATTAAATAAAAAGTCACTTTAATTTATTTTTTTTGTTGGCATTAGAACGATTAAGTTTTTAACCTGATAAGATAAACACCATCTTATTTAGGAGAACTTTTTTAAAACCTTAAAGTGACCAATGGTTAGAAAATACAACATTTTCATAGCTTATATCAGATAAAATAAACAATGCAACTTACCTTAGGTAAGATGTATTGGAAGTGCTAATACCTTTTATTTACGCAATCTGTCCCCTAACTTAAACTCTAAGACTAATTAGAGTTTCTAGTGACCAGAATACTAAGTGTGGACTCTCATTCCCTTCTTTTCTACTAAGAAAGATCAAGAATTCATGGTCTTTTCCACCCACATCATTCCTGACAATCATGATCCGGATGGAATCGCCGTGACGCCGCACGTGCGATAAAATAACGACTTCACTAAGGACCTGTGGATTAAGCTATGTTTGTTTATCTAATTATTGTGTTTGATTTTTTTGTACATTTTTATGCTTTAATTTTATATATATCACGCATGCTTTTATATATTGGATATGGATTAATGCCTCATGCATCACCTACTTTAATTTTTGAAAAGCACACATACACTTCGAGGTTAGGTAGGGGATTAACGATTTGCCATATGACTATTGGTCAGGGTTTAGATGTATGAAACACCCAACTTATATCTGAGTGCGTGCTTAGTAATGGTGGGCATACGTGCCTTAACCATTCTTCGAAATGCCTCCATACTGTCATTACAAAGATTGTCACTGGGCAAATCTGAAATTCTTTTAGAGAACAAGTAGTAAATTTATCCCCTATCTCATATAGAAAAATTAAAACCAGCCCTTAGGGTGTATGCTCCCTACACATGTTTTGCATCAAGGTAAGCCTTTTATGAAGCATCTTAAGTTCAAGACTTACAGGTGACATAATGGTCATTACTTAGGAAATTTATGTTGTAGAGTTTAGGAAAGAATTAAAATGCTTATTTATTATGCAAGAGTTATGACTGTGTGTTACCCCTTGAACAACGAGCGCATCATAACAAATACATACTCATACATTTAGCATGCATGTTCACAGGTTGAAACATAGGTCCCTCATTGAAGGTCTATTACACCTGACTAAGAGAAAGTATGGAAAATAAAGAAAGGGCTCATATAAAGGCTCATTATCAAAAGGAAATTGAAAGCATCAAAGTTAAAGTGGCTAAACTCATAAATTTGCTCGAGCATCTATAAAACCTCTTGTGAAGGCACCGACAGCTCATGTCCCTCATACATCTCAAAACTTGGGGGCAGATTCAATGATTAATAAATATTTTATCCCTATTGCCCCTGTTGCCCCTGTCCAATCAACTCAAACTCCGGTTATTGTAGTTTGATAACTAAAGGACCCTTTGATGATAGATTTGTTGGTCATATGGACCATGATAAATGGATTGCTTTAGAAGAGAGATTGAGAGAAGTTGAAGAAAATGATTTTATTGACCCTGTATAAGCAATTGAAGTTTGTTTGGTTCCAAACATTATGATGCTAAAATATTTTAAAGTGTTAAACTTCATGAAGTATACTGGAATACAATGCCCAAACACCCATCTCTGGTCATACTACAACAAGATGGATGAAGTTAACCACAATGATACAATACTAATATATTTCTTTCAGGATAGTCTTATAGGATCTACCTTGAGTTAATATATAAGATTGGATAATGCCAAGATCAATAAGTGGAAGGATATAACAGATGCCTTCTTGAAGCAGTATAAAATCAATCTGGAAATTGCTCCTGATAGAAACAACCTTATAGTCATGAAGAAGGGAAACCAAGAGTTTGTAAGAGCATACACATAAAGATGGTGAGATAAGGAAACACATGTCTAATCTCCACTAATAGAAACAAAAATGGTGATATTATTCGCCAACATCTTTAAATCCCCATATTATGAGCATCTAATGGGAAGTTCAGCTTAGCAATTTTATGGTATTGTGAGGATCGCTGAAAGAATTGAACAAGTTATCAAAATGGAAAAAATTGAAGGTCCTACCATGGGTTCCGGAACAATGATGAGAGATGAATTGGAAGATGGCTCTCAGGTGGGAAATCTTAGTTATATGGTCCAACCAAATCTCGTTGTAGCATCATCTACTCAAGTGTCTTTGTCAAAGATTGACATACCTCTGTCACTCGAGTATGTCTACCAGCATATGTTAGACTCCAGATAAGAGATGTGAATATCATGTTAGGGTCTTGAGCTATTCGATTGAAAATTATAAAAAATTCAAGTATCACATCTAGAAGTTGGTGAGTGAAGGACAAATTGAGTTTGTGAAGAATGGTGATACTTACCACATAAACACTTCAATCTTCAACAATGATTAGTAGCTTGCAAAATGCTGATAAGACATAGATAATATGCAGTTACCCAGAGAATGATCATTGTATTTTGCTTCAATATGTTTTTCATGTATCATGACTGCATCACGCACTTTCAATTAATTGTACTTTGTTCTTTGTCTTATGATTATTTTGAAAGAGATGCTTCTTTTAAAGGGTATTTTAACAAAATATCTTGATTAAACTCCAACATGTGAAGTTAAGGCTAGTCAATCTTGAAAAAAAAATATTATAAGAGTTTTTGATTGTAGAAATGATTTGATGTTTGTTAAAATGACATGGAGTGAATAAACAAATATTGAACTCACATATGAAATTAAACCACATATCATATGAGCTAAGTTTAAACAATATACATATTGACATGTAATGGATTCAATAGTTATGGACTCGTAAATCATGGTTCTTTGCAAGTCTAAAATATTATGCTAGACGAGATCAAAATTTATCGGTTATAACTGACCTAGCTTGAAATGAGAAAATACCATCTTTGGTTATTCCTTTCACAATTCTTAAAATATATATCCCTTGAAGTCCTAATCTACGCCTATTGGAATATTTGTTTTTTTAAAAAAACTCTAACATGGATCACACCCCACATTAGGAGCAAGTGAAAGATTTTTTATTGAAAGGATAAAGATAATGATAGAATCAATGGTGAAGGAAATGCTAAAAACAAAAGACTAAGAAAGGGCTAAAAGAAGAAAAAGGCATAAATAGAAAAAGACGAGAGATATTTTAATTAAAGAAAGGCATAAAAATGCCAAAAGTTGATGATTGAAGGGGCATGAATGAAAAAAAAAAGAAAGAAGAAATAAAATTGATGGAAAAACACACCCAAAAGACCGAAAGACAAGAAAATAAAATACCATGTCTTTGAGTATCTATGATAAGCCTCTTGTTAAGGAAAATATGATTGAGATTATTGTGTCTTCAAATAATTAGATAAAAGATAAGTTATCCATCAAATGAGGAGTAAGAGTTGCTTTATGGCCTATATTAAGATAACAAAAAGATGAAAAAAATATTATGAGATAAATGATGAACAATTAGCTTTACTCTTCTCTTTAAGTTTGAAATTGACAATGAAAGGAATGACATGGTTATGAAACTTCCTAAACCATTGATTGATCGAGGTGAAAATTCTGGTTGAAATGAATGACAAGATTAAATGTCATATTTCTTACAAAGACAACAAAAGAAAGAGTGAAGTGAATAGTTGATGGTGGTCTTATATCATTAAAACCCTCAAACACCTTTTTAGCCTATGAATTTCCCTTCATTTCATAACCATGAGTCATAGCCTGTATTATGATTTGAATCTATAAATGACGCTCTCAAAACATGAAGAGCTTTTTCATGAAGGTCATGGTTTCACGAACTAAATTACTGATTATTATGCATGTCGATAAAAAATTTGTTCAAAAGAGACAATCTTTCTCGATAGAACCTCGAGTTTTGACTCAAACCTTTTGCTATTGAAATCTATAAAAGGTCACCTTATCGTATACCATTAAATGATATACCCAAAATGAGAGAATAAAATTTAACACAAAGAACCATAAAAGAGCCAAAGAAGTTGTTTTAATCTTAAATCGAGTCAATATCTGTTTTCAAAATGCAAAATAATCAAATAATTGCATGTATTGAATGGTTTGTGTTGCATCTTTGACCAAGTTAATTTTTAAAATATTTTCAAAACTAGCATCTCTTTGGTTTCATTTCGAAAATGAGATAGGAATGAAGAAATTTTTTGAAAGTCCATGGTTAGCTCTCGAGAAAAAAACGATTATTTGAAAGCAAGTGCTTCATTGATAGGTTGCGTAACATCCTTTATGAAGATAGTACAAAGGAGCTTGGTCAAATGAGTTGATAATGTTCAGATCAGAAAAGAAAAGTACGGTTCAACTAAAAGAAACTTCGTGACTGATTGACAATTTAAAATGAGGTCGAAACCGTAAAATATTTTGATAACTGTTGGCACGATGCACACAACTAATTAGAGGGTACCTTTTGAAATAATCCAAGAAGTTGAATGATTCGTTGAACTTTTTCATGATAAAACAAGCAATGTCATACCTAGGGGCATGGTCAAGCTTTAAATAATGAGAGCAATAATCATTACAGATAACCCAGGATGGGCACTGTATTTATATTTAAGTGAATGATTGACATACCATAAACTTGAATAAGTTGGTGAATCAGAAAACCAAGAAAGCTTTAGATAGCAAGTAAAGGCACCTTATGATGATGAAGTATCGAAGAGGGGGGGATATATTTCAAATCAGTTAAGGATGTATGCTTATCATCTAACCTTAAAGCATTGCATAAATATTTTTTCAGGAAAAATCCTCAATGACATCTAGTAAGATTTTGATGAATCTAAGTTTACAAATAAAGAATCCTTGAGCTATGATAGCAAGGAATCTCAGTTAAACCCTGCAATCAGGAAGTATTAATTGTTAAACCTTGCAATCAGGAAGGAAAGTGAGGAGAACCCTACTATTAGAAAATTCTCAAGAAAATAAAAAGATTAATCTTGTCATCAGGAAAAGTCTTCAGGTAAACCTTACAATCAAGAAACACCAAATTTTCAAAGCCTACAATCAAGAAGTATTAGTTAAACCCTACAAGCAGGAAGCACTAAGTTCAAATCTTGTGATTGAGAAGTAGTAGTTGTTAAATCCTGCAATCAGGAACGAAAGTGATGAGAACCCTACTTTTAGGAAATTCTTCAGAAAATAAAACAGTTCAATCCTGTTAGCAGGAAAAGTCTTTAGGTCAACCTTACAATTATGAAGCACCAAGTTTTCAAACCCCGCAATTAGGAAGTATCAATTAAACCCTTCAATAAGAAAGCACCAAGTTCAAACCCTGTGATTGGGAAGTATTAGTTGTTAAACCCTGCAATCAGAAAGGAAAATGAGAAGAACCATACTATTACAAGAAAAAGAGAAAATCAACCTTGTCATCAAGAAGAGTCTTCAAGTTAACCCTGTAATTAGGAAACACCAAGTTTTCAAACCTCACGATCAGGAAGCATCAAGTTTTCAAACCTTGTGATCAGGAAGTATCAGTTCAACTCTGCCATCAAGAAAGATAGGTAAACCCTGCAATCAGAAAGCATCAAGAAATTCAACCCTATCATCAGGAAGGACAGATTTCAACCCTGCAATTAGGAAACACCAGGAAAGTTCAAAAAGAGCTTGATTAGACCCTGTCATCATGAAAGGAGAAAATGAGGAACCCTACCATTAGGAATCCTAACCCTACAACCAGGAAGAAAAGTGAGAAGAACCTTATTATTAGGAAATTCTTAAGAGAAGAAGAAAGTTCAAACCCTATCATAAGGAAGAACATGAAAAACTACTATTAAGAATCTGAGTTTTGGGAACCCTACCATCAGAAATCTCAATTTTTAATTCAATAATAAAAATGTTTTGAATTTAATCAAAATAGTTAAATACACCCTTAAAAAGCTCCAATGATCGTTGAGATTCAAGATTTCAGGTCAATTGAGTTGAGAAAAAAGATAGTTGTACAGTAGAATAGCTATGAGCATACGATTCTTCTAGTAGCTGTAAGATTTTGGTTCTGGTTAAAGGAAATTAGAAGACTGAAATTTCAAGTTAACCGAGCTGCAAACAAAGATTTTGGTTCTAGTTAAAGAAAATTACCAGATTAGGGATTGAAGTTGACCAAGATGAAGGCAACTTTTGGTTCGGTTAAAGGGAATCACTAGATTGAGATTTTAGGTTAATCGAGCTGAAGATAAAGATTTTGTTTCTAGTTAAAGGGAATCACTAGATTAGATTTTCAAGTTAACTGAGTTGCAAATAGTGGCTGCCTTTATCTGAGATTTTCTAGGTTTTCTAGGCATGCTCTGGAGAAAAGTATTGTCTTAGCCTCTAGATTCAGACCATGTTTGGTCCATCTCTTTGCACAGACACATTCGTTATGCATGATTAGTAGATAATTTGGTGTTTATTTGCACCAATAACATGTTTTTGATAGGTTATAATATTAGAATTTTGGTTTTGAACCGAAACCTATTGTGACAAAAATTGTGATGTTTTAGTGATAATTAAAGTGAATGGATACTAGAATATTGACCCTTGCATGATTTTGAATATGTATGTTCATTTTTTTAACCAAATCTGGTTTGTTTTGGAACCCATATTGTTGAGTCATGTTCGGTGTTCTTCATTTTTTTTTTGTGTTTGATCCATTTTGTTCAAGAATTTTTGAGTTTTTGTGTTTATTTGGGTGTTTAATATGTTTTTTTTATTATTTAGTTTTGTTTTTAGGTTGTTTTCGGGTCAAACTAGAATTTTTGGTTTCGTTTATGGTCAAACCAAAAATTTCAGGCCAACCTAGTCGGGTTGGGTAAAATAAAAAGGTGGGTTCAATGGTTTATACCCCGTTTGGTTTGCCATAATTTTTTTAAAGGGTTTTTAGGCTTAAGTGTGTGTTTGGAAAACGCTCCTTAAGCCTATTTTTTATAGTTTTATTACAAAGAAAATTGAGTTTTTGCCGAGCAAAGCATAAAAAAATAAAATAAGAATATTTATTTTTTTCTTGCATATAACTAAAAATCCTAAAGTTATTTAAGTATTATTTTAAAAAAATCTAAAATAGTTTGACATGTTTTTTTTTAAATATTGCATGAATTTCAGACACAAGTTTGTAAAATTTCGAAAGATTTTGGCCTACATTTTAAAAATACCAAAACAATTTTTTTTTGTTTTTTTAATATACAGAATTACGGCATAAGGGATAAATTTTCATTATTGCAAATAGGTGTGATAGAGATCAGCTAGGAATGGCTATGCAAGTATGATAATCTCTTATATTGTCATATTCAATTTTGCTCTTATATTCTTTTTAAATAAAATTAACGAACTCTTATATTTTTTTTAAAGCAATCTAGTGAGTTTAATGTGATTCTTTTAAAAAACTTTTGGATGAAAATTTAAGAATAACTTCGTTTTCAAATGATGGTTCAAGAAGGTCAAATCTAAAAATATAAATTTATGCAATTAATTCTCAAATGAGTTAAAATTCTAAAGACACCTAACCCATTTAAACTTTGGATTTGATTTTGATATAAAAATTATTATTCTTAGAATAAAAAATGCTTATCGATAGGTTAATAATCTGAGATTTTTATGAGTCTCAAAATTATTTTTTTATGAAAATAATATAATAAACATAAATATCTAAATTAGTTTATATGTACCTTATATATATATATATATATATATA
>Ga0325403_1001037_pt1 | contig 22244 bp, 11 predicted proteins | sample PopdelMetagenome_19_FD_205665 | JGI IMG/M metagenome (GOLD analysis project Ga0325403, IMG submission 205665) | Populus deltoides microbial communities from Bellville, Georgia, United States - Xylem-PdKOR-R4 | ecosystem: Host-associated > Plants > Phyllosphere > Stem > Wood/Secondary xylem... | reverse complement strand
AGGAAAGATGGTAGAGGGAAAGGATGTTGGTGGCCACCATGGCTAGGAGAAGCACTAAGTTCAAGCCCATGGAGAAACCCATGCTTTCTTGCTAACTGCAACTGCTGCTAGCTCCTATGATTGTATATGTCTTGCTAAGTGAAGCTCAGTGTAGTGTTAGTTGACCAGGGGAGCAAGTCTTAAGTTCTTTTGTAGTAAAAAGGAAGAGACTAGAGATATTTCGCTATGTTTGAATGCGTGTTGTTATGGTTAATTTTTAAAATATTTTTTATTAAAATATATTAAAATAATATTTTTTTATTTTAAAAAATAATAAAAATATATAAAAAATTTAATTTTTATAAAACACAGTTTCAACATAATTATCTAACGGTGCTGCGTGCCTTCTGTTGGTGATGATCAGATTTGTGGCCGTTGAATAAGGAATGTGTGGGTCCTCCTCCTGATTAATGTTTCGAATCACATGAAATTATTCGGAGACAAAAAAGTTGAGGGCTACTCGCTTTTTCCGTGAGGTGTTCACATGAAGGATTTGACGGATGGGTTTTCAAAAAAAAAATTATATATATATATACACGTCAAAAAAAATTTTGATGGGTTAATATAAAAAAATTAAAAATTTAAAAAATATTATTTTAAAAGTATTTTAAAAATTTTTTGAATGAAAAATATTTTAAAAAATAATTACTACAACACTTCCAAATACTCTTAAAATATTGGAGAGCTACCATAGTAAAAAAAACAATATATTTTATTGAGTTGAGTTGATAATAACAATGTAATTTACTGGTGTTTGTTATTGTGGATTTTTTAAAAAATTTATAATTTTTTAGTTTTAAATTATTTTTTTAATATGCTTTTTTATTGTGTGTTAATATTAAAAATAAAATTTAAAAATTATTTTGATGTATTAAAAAAAGACATTTTGAAAAGTAACTTATATTACATTTCCAAATAAGCACTTAGTTGATTATGGTAACATAAATCATTTTTTTATATTTAATTATGTCATTAAATTAATGACATATCAAATAAATTTTATAATTGCATTTCCTAATCAAAATTATCTCTTCACGCATTAACATTAATAATGTATCAGATTTATTTTATTTGTTTTATATTTTTAATATTATATAGATTTAAATGAAATTTACTGGTGACATGATAATTCAGTTTCTTGTCCATAAATCAATTGTTTCAATGACACTTTAATTATTAGAACCAAAGAGATATTCCATAGTACAAACATCTTTATAAATCTTGTCAGGTTAATTCAGAAAGTCAAAGATGAAACAAGAGAAAGAGATAATTATTTTCTTTCAAAGTAAAAACTTATGTCTTCATATGGGCCATGTCTTTATATATATAAGTAGAGGAAGTAGTTACTTCCTTTAGTAACTCCTTTAAATATTTGGACTAAGCACATTCTTTTCTGGGCAGACCAAGCCTAACCCAGTAACCAACATCTCTTACTCGCTCATGAAAAACTAGATCTATCTAATATATTATAGTTCAAACTTGTACAAAAATTTCATACTTGACGAATAGATTATGCGACCTGAAGCACACAATGAAAGGAGCTCCAATATGTAAACCTAACACAAGCCATATAAGAGACATTAACCTCATAATTAGTTACTCCTTAAAGTGTACTAATATACCCCCAAGCATTTTTAATCACACATGACTAAATATAATTCAATCCCTCAAGAATTTCATACTCAAATCATCCTTACAATTACAAGTATTCTAAATCATATCAAATTTATTCGAGTGATATGATCCCGGCCGATGAATACAAGTAACAGATGTAGAATTAAAATTACCTTTTCTTTCACTGTCATATCAATCAGATCTGAATTAACTTGCTTTTCTAGGAGTCTTTAAGTCAAATCATTCCATGATCATAGAATATACTCCTAAAATAGCGATCATTTACACATCACCTCATGATATAGTCAAAAGTTACAAAGGGTAAGATATTGAGATCTTATACATGATCTTCAAGACTCACATAATAAAGAAACAAAGATCTATTTTTTATTTTTGTAATGGTGTTAGCACATGTAGTATGAAATACATGTTATAATGGAGCTTACTCTTTTCTTATATGAAAACAAAAGGTGTATGTCGTTGCTCTCTTTATTAGAAAAATACACCATACGAATCTTAGTCTTGTCGCCAAAAAACACAAACTTCAATTAGAAATTCTTATTTGCTCATTGTCATTAGTAGCAGATGAATAATTTCATACTCGTCTTCAATCATAATAGACACATGAATAGTGAGAATTCATTCATATTGATTCTTTTACTTAAGAACCTCATCTTGGTCCCAACCAATGTGACTTTTTAATAATTACTTTGAGTTAAAATTGCTCTCACTGGACCCAAATCGCTTATTGAGCATTAAAACTCAAATAGTCTAGACTCACCTTACAAATATTAGAGGAGATTGCTCATGTGAGTAAGCTAATATAAGTCTATCGACATACTTTAACAAATTATATTATATAATACTCATAATGTATTCCATAAAAAAGAGTAAAGAATAACATGATATACTAATGATATTTATTCATTATTCAATTATTGTAAGCCTTTGTATGATTCTTAAAACTAGTTATATTGTCAATTATATTCTATATATGCCACAGGATCGCACATGTCTAACAAAATCATCCCTTGTTATTGGTTTTGTGAGTGGATCTGCGACCATAAAATTTGTAGAGATATGTTTTGGGATCACATCATCTTCAGTAATTGTTTCTCTAATATAGTGATATCCCATTTTGATGTGTTTGGTATTTTCATGGTGTTTTAGATCTTTGGCCGTAACTACAGTGTTATCATAGTAAATTGTCACCAAGTATGATGTTGATTTGATAATTTTCAAATGATACAACAAACTCTTTAACTAAACAACATCTTGTGTTGCTGCAGAACAAATTATATACTCAACCTTCATAGTAGATAAGGGTATGCAAGATTGTTTCTTGCTCCTCCATAGTATTGCACTATCATTAAGTAAGAAAGCATATCTTGAAGTTGATTTGGATTGGTCGAAATCTCCTCTTTAATCAGCATTAAAGTAACCCAACAATCGTAAGTCTTTCTTTCTTTGGTAACATAGCATGCAATTCGAAGTTCCTTTCAGATATTATAGAATCCTTTTGATTGTCTTCTAATGTTTCTAACTAGGATTTGATTGATATCGGTTAACCAATCCAATAATATAACATATATCAGAATGTGTATATATCATTGCATACATCAAACTACCGACAACACTAGCATAAGGTACTCTTAAAATTTTCTCTTTTTCTTCTAGAGTCCTATGACACATATCACGGCTCAGGCTCAAGCTTTTATCAATAGGGGTGTTCATTGGTTTGCTATTTTGCATGTGGTAACGCTCTAATATCTTATTGATGTAAATCTCTTGAGTTAAACCTAAAAGCCTTTTAGCACAATCTTTTATGATTTTCACACTAAGAACATAGCTGGCCTTACCCATGTCTTTCATTTCAAAGTTTTATGATAACCACTTTTTAATAGTTTCAATCATCTTTTTGTTATTTCCAGCTATTAGGATGTTGTCAAGTGTGGATTAAATAAAAATGACCAAATCATGTGAAATCGTCTATAATTATGATGAAATAATTCGCATAATATGTTGCCCTCGCATTCATTGGGCCATAAATGTCTCAATGAATAGGTTGTAATGGACTACTTGCTCTTTTAGCTTTGCCAAATGGTAATCTAGTTGTTTTTTCAGCAAAACAATACTCACAAATGGACAATTCTTCTTTGGTAAGTGATCCTAAAAGACCAGCTCTTGCCAATCTATGTAATCGGTCTTATTCAATGTGTCCTAATCTAGCATGTCAAGTTATGATATCGTTATTATTAGTAGTGCTAGAACTTTAAACAACATAAATAGAAGCATAATTCTTAATAGATACATTAACGATGTTTTACACCATAAAATCATTTTATATAAAAAAAAGAACCATAAAAAATATTGTTCAAATATATTTTCACACAACAACTAACAAAAATAATATAAAAGCCCAATTATAGTAAAGCAAGAATAGACATAAGATTTTGTCGAACTTCAAGAGCGTAGAGTACATCGTGAAGATAAATTATGTGATCGCACTGCAAATCTAATTTGCAGGTATCGATCCCAAGCACAACAGTAGAAACATTATTCCTCGTGTATATACAAATTTCATAAAGGTTGTTTGATCCCTTGTTAATGGTTGGTTGCTCCTGAGTCTATAGTCCAAAAAGAAACAAATTTGGTAAAACTACTAACGTATAAGTTAGAGGGATGATTGTGGTTAAATATTATCTTTGGCTCAGTACAATCACGAGAAAAGTGATCAGGTTTACCACAATTAAAATAATCCATATTCTTGTTTTTCTTATTGTTGTGTTTGTCATGCTTCTGTTTATATCCATTACTACTTGCTTTTATTCCTCTCTTGCCATATTTAGGACTCACCCTTGCCCTTTTCATAATTAGAGTCATGCTCCTTGCATCTTCATCTCATATATGAAAGCTTCATTTACAAGCTTCTCAGCAAGAAATTGATCTTCTTCTAGTTTAACATGGTATGTAACATCATTAAATGTCTTGATTTTGTCATTATGGGTAAGGTTAACATACATGTGTTCCTAATTGTTTGGCAAAGAGTGGATCACAGCTTAAACTTATTGTTCATCAATCATCTCATGCCCAACATCCTTTAGTTCACTAATCATGTTAGATATGACTGTAAGATGTTGTCTCATTGTCTGATTTTGACGCTTCTTGTAACCATTAATTTTGAGGGTTAACTAACGAAATATATTAGTAGAGGTTTCCCCATACAGAATCTTCACTGCATCCTAAACTACTTGGGTTGAACGATGCCTTTCAAAATATAACATTATATCATTTCTTATGCTGCTCAACATCAAAATACGAGCTACATGATCCTTGCATTTATAGGTTTGATATGCTTCCATATCAAGCTTGTGATGAACAATGTTTCCTTTCTCAGGTTTAGTCATTGGTTATGTGATTATTTATAGCATTTCTTACTCTTTTAGGAGATACTCAATTTTACAATATGTCAAATATCGTAATTTTTTTTCACTTAATTTGTCTTCATAGTTTAAATCAACAATAATACTCTTAGATGCAGCTATATCAATTACTATTGACACCAATTATAAATATTAGTATCTCAATATAATTTAAATGACATTTATTGCCACTTTATTCTAAATTAAATAAATAATAATCTAACACATATAATAGAAATAAAAATAATATTAAACACTTAATCAATTTCTATTTGTATGGTCTAATTATTATTGGAAATTTAAATGAGTGAAAAAATTATAGTTATTAGTTTCAACTAACAACTCTCACTGATCAAATTGCAGATATTTTCAAATATATGCATATAATGTAATTAAAACTTAAATTACATAAAAATATGTAGTTCATAACTCAAATTATTTTCATACAAATAATAGTTTTTTTCTCAATTGTTAAATGACAATTACCAATTGACTAGCCAGCACTGTAAAATGACATTTACTAATTCTCGTGATTAATTGGTGGTTTTTTTTAATTAACAAATGGCAATTACATAACTGTCATTTATTTGGCGGAAGGGCCTTTCTAATTAATAATAAAAAAATAAAATCTTAACAAAATTATAATTTTCTAATGCACTTCTTTGAATTTGAATAACAATACATCAAATGAAGTTTTGTAAATATAAGACTCAACGAAAGCATTCTTTCAACATAAAATGTATAATTAATGTTTATGCAGTAATAGATGTATTGCATAAAAATAACAGAAGGCATTTATTAAAACCATGTTTTGATACCATTGTAGATTTAAAGGAAACTTACTAGTGACATAAAAATTCATTTCTTGTCCCTAAATTAATTGCTTCAGTGCCACTTCGATTACTAGAACCGAAGAGATATTTCATAATATGATCGTCATTATAAATCTTGTCACGTTAATTCAGAAGATGAGAGAAGAGAAATATAAAACTATTTTCTTTCAAAGTAAAAACTTATGTCTTCATATATATATATGATTACTTCATTTAGTAACTCCTCTAAATATTTGAACCAGGCTCATCCCTCATGAGTAGACCAAGCTTAAGCCAATAATCAACAGGTTAAAATTATAGATGACAATGGGTACTCATGGGTCGGTTTTTTCAATCCATTATATTATATAATACATTAAAACATGTGGAGTTTTCATTATAGCAATCCATTGTGAAAACCCCATTTTGACCTTATTTGCACAAGTGTTTTGTTTTTTTTCCTTCTTTGATTATTTTTCAATCAATATATTTTTTTTAATTTTACCCTTTAATATTAAATTTGTTTTTTATTGAGTTATTCTACTCTCATGACATGGATCACAAGTTTGACAGGTTAAACTGGTTGGGTCGAGTTTTTTTTTAATTAACTTCTTTTTTCCAATTTCTCCCTTTAATATTGAGTTAATTGGGAATTATGCTTCATGATTTGATTTGTTTGCTTTCTATTGGGTTATTCCAACCTCATAACCTGAAAATAGTGTTTAACAAGTTAACCTGCGTTGATTTAGGTCTTTTTTGTTTTTTTTTAATTGAAACCTTTTCCAATGTTATTATTCAATATTGAGTTAGTTAAGAATTCAACTTCATAATCTGTTTTGATTTGTTTTTTATCGGGATATCTTGGTCTCATGACCAAATGCACGAGTTTTATAATTTTAATCTTGGTTAAATCAGGTTGTTTTTTTTTTAAGAGTTTATCTCGGTCTCATGACTCGGGTCACAGGTTCTTCAATATTGGATTTGCGTTTTATTAGGTTGTCCCCGACTTATGATATGAGTCGCAGGTTTAACGAGTTAACTTGGTTTTTTTCTTTTTTTTAATTGACTTTTTTCTCTTCCCAATCTCATCATTTAATATTGTGTTTTTTTGAAAATTAGGTTTCATGATTTGTTTTGGTTTGTTTTTTATCAAGTATCTTGACCTTATGACCAATGAACAATCCTTAATAGGTTAATCCAGGTTGACTTGACTTATTTTTTGTATTATTTTTAAATTAATTTTTTAATAAATTTCATCATTTAACATTGAGTCTGACATGGTTGATTAAGAATTAAACTTCAAAATTTATTTGGATTTGCTCTTTATGAGGTCATCTCAATCTCATGACCAGAATCATGAATTTAAAGGATTAAATCAGGTCATTTTTATTTTATTTTCTTTCATACTATCTATTATATCTATAGATAGATTAAGTTTGGGTAGTATGGGTGTGAATGTTATAAATACCATCGAAGAGTGTATTACATTGCATGTGAGATTCTAAGTAAATTCCAAACATAAAAAAAGAAAAAGAAACATGCATTACATATGTATTTTTTGATATCACAAAATTTATTAACTCAAGAATGGAAAAATAATATACATTTTTAATATTATAAATAAAAAAATATTAACTAATAAATATTAAAAAAAAAGAGAAGAAGATAATAACATAATGTATACATTTGTTTTTTTTTGGTATCATTAAATTTGCTAACATAGGAATGGGAAAATGATGTTGGTGTTTAATAAAATGAACTAGAAAATATATTAATTAATAAATTGGAGAAAAAATTATGAATGATAATTAAATTCAAAAGTGTGAAGTTATTTTTTTCTAGTAAGAATTAAAAGATGGATATAAATATAAATATTTTACTTTGTTTATTCTTTTTATTTTATATATTTTTTCATTTATTTTGGAGATTTACTTTGGTTGCTAAATATATATGATTTTTGTTAAAAAAAACAAGTCATACCCGCACACCTGGTTAATTTTTTTTAATATAATGAATGATATGATGTTCACTTAGGTAGATGACATGCCATCCACTAATTTGTTTTTTGATCACATTTGGTGACCGTAAAATTGAAATTCAAATTTTTAGATCAAAAATTCAATTTTCAACAATTCTCACCTAAAAATACCTTAAGAACATCTTAAAAACCTCAATAAACTTATTTTAAGTCTTGAAACACCATTTAATTATCTTTTAAAAAATTGAATCCAAAAAAACTTCATCAACCCTAACTTACAATTTTTGGCATGTTTGAAGAAGAAAAACAACTTTTATTGAACTCAATTCTTGAAAATAAACCATTAACACGAAGTTTGACTTTTTTATGATCAAAATATGGCCAACTAAAATTTTTCTCATTGCTCTTTTTTTCTCTGATAAGGGACTACAATGTAAGAAATTAAAGCTTAGGAATAAAGCATAAAATCTAAAAAAGGACTATGTATATATATATATAAAATAAAAGAAGGCTAAACCCGGTCCAACCAGCTCCGATTGCTTATGGATGGATGTGTAGCTTTGGGCCCATTAGCCAGTAGCCCGTTAGGGCTCACAAAATCGCGTCTACCAAACGCTAGGCCATGTCGTAAAGCATCCACCCAATAATATACAAAATCTCTTTGGAGAAGGAGCAAAGAAAAGCAAAGCCAGGCAGGGCAGGCAGATTCACAATCTTCAGCAAGAATCTAATTTTCTCGATCACTCAAATCAATCAATGGTATGCTCTAAAGGCCTTTTATTTCCCCTTTAATTTCCCTCTATTCTGTTTTAGTTTTTTTTTGCTCCTTTTAGTTACCTATTACTTAATATTTCTTATCCACTCAATTTATAATATGAACGTTTAATTTCATATAAGTAGGTATTATATGAACTGATCTCATGTGGGTTTCCATTATTTTTGCCAAACACACTTCAAAGTTGGAGTCTTTTTGTAGTTACCAACAGTTAAGGAACACCACTTTTTTTTTTCCGCTCAACTCTTCTTATTGTTGTTATTAATTATAGGCTGATCCTGAGTTAGAAGCAATTAGACAAAGAAGAATGCAAGAGCTCATGGCTCAACGAGGCATGGTAATCATTAATGTTGTTGTTGTTACTACTGCTACTTTTAGTTCTCTTAATTTAATTTGTGTGTATGAATTATTCGTGGCATTTTAAAATTTATTTCTTTTATGATGATGGCATTGCTGAAAATTTACTACTAATTGAACAGGGAAATCCGCAAAATTCTGAACAACAGAAGGCCCAAGAAGATGCAAAGAGGTCGGTTTCTGAAATTCTACTTTTGCATTATTACTCAACAGAGGGCCTCTTCTGGTTTCTGAAAACTTGATTTGAAATGAGAGCATAAATTATATTCTCGAGATTTTATTTTTTTGAAATGGTGTGTTCTAGTTTCTGAGTAAGTGAGGGATTAGCAAAACCTTGTACAGATGTTTGAAAGCGGGGTTGTTTCTGAGCTGTTTTTAAAAAGCTACTTTTGAAAACAGTTCGTAGAAAATCAGAAATTGAGGTTCTGTCTAAACAACTTCATGGGATTTTTTGTTGCGACATGTGACTGTTATTCTTATACAGAATTCTCAAGATGGACTATTAATATGTTTAATGCAGTGATGCTGAGGAGCGAAGGCAAATGATGCTTAGTCAGATTTTGTCTTCTGAAGCACGAGAAAGACGTAAGTTCACATTTGAGATCATCTCTAGAAGTTCTTTTATTGGATCATAATTTATCTTTCAATTGTGCATGCTTTCTCTTGAAAAATTTGCTTCATAGTTGCCTTCTCAGAAAGCATCAAATTACCACACTGCTTATGTTTCATTATTCAATTGTTAGTTAATTTTGTTTTTGGTTTGGCACTCTTTTTTTATGATGCAATAATGTAGCATGGTATTATAGAACATTATGTCTTTTGGTGAAATTTTGCATGGTTAGAATGGAGTTGGCCAGTGAATTCCTTGTTGGAGAATTTAGACTCTATAGGAATTTCTTTTAATCTCGTTCTATAGACTTCTTAAGGGTTTGCAGTTTCTCAATCATTCTTTTTCGGTGGAGATACTGAGTAACAAGTATCTTGATTAGTATCCAGTTTCAGCATGAGCATTCTTGAATCCCTGTGGCTTGTAATTTTAACTTGTTTGGTTTATAATAAGTTTCCATTTTTCTTCTCTTTATTAGTTGTGGACATGTTCATAATCATGTATTTAAGAATTGTTAAAAAAACAAATGTATTTGTCTCATTTACTGGGCTAAGTATTAAGCTAGTTAAATAGGATATTGTTTTATTAGGATGTTTGTAATTTCCTTGGTGATTGTACAGCGGTTCGGCCCATGTGTGGATAATCTGTTTGTAGGTTTGGAAAGTAGAATCCTTGCCAATGAGATTTTCCAACTGCTTTTCTGATAATGCTGGCTTTCTCAAGATTTGAATAACCTTTTATCTAAATTTAATTAAAATACATTCACTAAAACCAAGCATGTGATAGAAATGCTCATTGAATGTATGGATAGACTATAAGCCTATAAGCTATTTGGATGTTATAGCAGAATGATATTCGAGGTATGGATGACCAATAAACACCAAAGATATACAAACAGATGTTTGATATGCGAAATGGATTTTCGAGAACCCAAAGTCAAAATATTTTTGCAAAATTAAGCTCAGATCATTCATTTTTTGGCAAATCAAACTCCAAATCAAAGAGTGATGTGCTGAACTATCCTCCATTGTTTACGATCAAACATGGGTGTGAATTGTGTCTCGGGTTTAGTGTTCCCACCAACTTCCTCAAGGTTGAAAGAACTCGACCTTGTCAAGTATAGCTCCAAGCGGCTTCGATAATACTTTCAAAGATCAAGATTAAGCAGCTGCAATGTTGCTTTATTGATCCAAGTACAGTTTGAAGCAGGCAGCCCTGCCCATGAACTAGGATTTGTTGAACCTAGCCATCTTGGTAAAAACAACTTGGGCATCCAAAATAGCATTAATATATTCCTTTTATGCCAATGATAAATATAATGCTAGTTCTCGGTTTGGTAGATTGATTTGCTGGTAGATCGGGGCGACGTTGTTAGGGCTGTTGCTGGTGGCTGCTCTCAGCATTATTGCTGTTGTGGTTTTATGTGGAAGCTGGTGGTGGTTGGGGGGGGGGATTTGACTGTTGAAGGGTTATTATGTTTGGGTGATTTGTGTTGTTAGGGTTGTTTCAGTGAGATGCCTAGACAGTGGTAGTGTTATTTGGATAGCGAATTGTGTTGGTATTTAGCCTGTTACAATTGCTATAAATTTGGAGAGGTAACATGTATTTGCTTGCTGGCAAGTGAATGGTTGATTTGGGCAGTGGATTTGAACTCTGCTGTAACGGTAAACAGAGGAGATTTCAGGTGGTTAAGGTATGTGGATTAATGCCCAATTTGTAACGGAAAAATAAGAGAAAATTAGGTTGACGTGGGAAAAGAAGATTAGAAGAAAATAAAGGGGAGAAAAAAAGGGAAGAAAGGAGGAGGAGAAGAAGAGATGAAGCAAGAGAAGAGAAGGGAAAGGGGAGTAGAGAATAATTTGTAGCTTTCCTTATTTAATAAAAAAAAAACGGTGTGAGATGTAAAAAAAAGAGTACATATAATTGGTAAAACCCTATAACACCAACAATTGGGCCTTTAGCCCACAAAAACAAAATGTCTAACAATAACATAAATCAAGTCCAATAATTAAACGAAATGAACCAAACTAAAGAGTGACAGGTTGGACTATCCTTCCTCTTCTACAACCGAACACAGTTGTGAAATGTGTCTTGGGTCTAGTGTCTCCACCAAAGCCAAAACCTGTGTGTTCAACTAGAATAATAAGCCAAGGGAATAAATTTTCTTGCAATTCAGCAGCAGATCCAAATTGATTCGCCGAGTGCACAGGAACATGTATCTGTGTTAATATGACCTTTCATTGTCTTATCAACTATTGGGGGATCAATTGTGTTACTTTACTTTCATGCTATCTGTGCAGTTGCCCGAATTGCTCTGGTGAAGCCTGAGAAGGCAAGAGGTGTTGAAGATGTCATCTTGAGAGCTGCTCAAATGGGTCAAATAGTTGAAAAGGTATGACAGAAGGCCGTGGCTTGGTGCACTTTGGTTCATTCCTAAGTATATTTTGGGTGCTTATGATCTATATAGGAATTTTCACCCAGAGCATTTACAAAGTATTCAACCATACTGTGTTGAATTTTTTATTTGTAGGTTTCTGAGGAGCGGCTCATATCAATGCTGGAACAGATTAACAACCAAACAACCAAGCAGACAAAAGTCACAGTAAGTCGTGAATGATTAAACTGTTTTTTGATATCCTTTTGTGTCTGGGGGATATATGGATTTTTGACCTTTTCATGTAATTCTTCAGATCCAGAGGCGTCGGAGTGTTCTAGATGACGATGATTAACTCAGATATGCAACCTGTGTTTCAATCGGTGTTTTATATTGGTAGTATATTTATCCTAGACACTTTTTGTGTGTTTTGTATGTAAAATGCTCATCTGTATTCCTTGCTAGACCTTGTAGTCATAATCCTCATGTTCCTATCAATCCTATTTCAAAGACTCATTCTGAGTTTGAGTGATGGATCTGGCTTAGCATTGACAACCACCAAATTTGCCATTTGAAAAAGTCAAAATTGGTATGATGATGTGAAAAGATTCATTTTGGTCCCGATGCGGGGCTGGCATGGCTGTTGGATCAATGTGATGGGATGTATTGATCAGAAAGTAGGATTTACCATGGCTACAACTGTGAAACTTCGGTGTGTAACTGGCATTTTCAAACTATTGGTAACTATTTTATTTTATTATATATATTTCTTTCTGGTGAATTGCTGATTTGCTTAGATGTTTGTAAGATTGTTCTAGCTAAAAGATTGTAGTTCTCCTTGGTGTCTTGTCGCACTCAACTTCACATGTGACTTGCCATACATGACGAAACATTATTCGTGGGAATCCAATTGTTCATAGCTCACTAGTTCTACCCTTTAATTATGGTATGGTCACCTCATAGGGTTTCTTATCTCTTGCATTAAATGGAAGAAATATGACATACGAAAGAAAATGGTAAACGGGGCTCTAGAGTCTACATGGCTCATGGCATGTTCTGTATATAGCTAGACTGAGACCTGGGATGCTGCAGGCAACCTGTATCCTACAAAGGGGGTTTCCTGGCTTATTAAAAATTCCGAAGATCATTGGTTAAACGATTGGTTAAATTATTATCCTTGTCTTGCGCTCTGTTTGGAAGAAGGGAACAGGGGATGTGCTGCAGAAGTTGCAGCACACCCAACCAGAGCATCTAGAGGCGCAGTGGCTGTCGCCAAATTTGCTGGTGTTGATTTGTATAGAGTATTGAACAAGATCTAAGCAATGAAAAGGGTGGCTGGTTTCTGCTTTCTGGCATAGTGTTCCAAACCAATACAAATAATCCACGGAAATGGGACTGTGTTCAATAATTGATGGTGGCACGCTTGTGGCAGCCATTATTCGTTTTCGTTGCATGTGGATGACAGACAGACAGACAGACAGACGAGGTTATCCATAAAAGAAATAAAAAATAGTGTTCGCAAAGCTCCAAATTATAGCTTCTAAAAATTACATATGAAAGCTGAAAAGCTACAAATTATAGCTTCTCAAATTAACACATAAAAGCAGCTTTTTATATGTTAAAGTCACAGTGACAACTAAGAGCAGTGGAACCGAAGCTTCTCTCGAAAAAAGATCAAATTTCTCTTGGAAAAAGATGTTTTCATACTAATCATTGACACGCTAGCAAATAAGTTTGCTTTTCCTCTTCTTATTTTAGATTTGAATCCAAATTTTGATGAGTGTACCGATTCAAGTGTGGATTGTTTATTAAATATTCTAATTGTGAAAGAACCACTTGTCATGGCAGTGACAAAGGCGCGTGAAGATGCGTAGCTTATTTCTCGGCGGAAATGTGGAATCATACGTTATTCATATGCATGCAGCGAAACACACGTCAGTTTCACACATTAAAATCTTGGAGCAAATAGCCCCTGAATTCTTGAACACAGTATAACTTAGGTTTCATATTTGACAAAATCTATTATCTTAATCCTTTATTTACGAGCTTAATTTTCTCATAGCTCTTGCTATATTAGTTTTTATTAAGTTAAATTAAATGATATATTTGGGATTGAGCAAGCAACAAACATAGCTGATATCAATCATGTATAGAAATGATAGTTGATTTTGTATGCATGTTAGTTTTTTTCTTTCTAGTAATGAGTTTACTTTGAGCTAGTGGTATGACTAAGATTATTTTTAATTCGTATTCTATTGACTCTCTCGGACTCATACAACAGGATTCCGCAAGCTCCCACAAATTTGATGCTATCATTACATGGATCAAAGGTTTGTTGTCAAGATATAAGTATCCAACATACTCTAAACGAATATAACTTATGTGCAGATTACCTAGCTAAACTGGTTGCTAAGGGAGATGAGCGTTTTTAGATTTGGGAAAGCCCACTTTCTAAGATGTGATATTTGCTCGAGGCTGATATGATGGCTATATTTCATTTTAGATTTTAGTTTCTTTTTTTTTTATTTCTACTATATTAAAAAAAGTAAGAAGAAGGTTAACGTTGATTAAGAAAATATCCATATCACGGTGTATGTATGTGTATGTAGAGATGATAAGTTCTCCCCTTGAAGTTCCGTTTGAAAAAAAGAAGAACAAAAACAAAAGAAGATAGCTTTCAGCGAAAGATAAGGGATTAAATTATAAATTCTTAAAATTAGAGTATTAAGCTGTAACAAAGTTGAAAAGGCATAAGGACCGAATTGAATCAAATCAAATTTAGCATCTGTCTATAAAACTACCCCTACCTTTTGGGATCCTTGAAACATTATCCCTCTGGTAACCATTTACCGGCAAACAGAATCGGCGATATGGAGAAAGAGCATCTACTTCCATTCCTAAGCCCAAGAAAGAGAACACCGCAACCACAGCCACCCCTTTTTCCTCTCCCTGAAGACGACGAAATCTCTTTGCCTCTCCCTCTAACTCCTTCTGAACTTAAAGACCGCCTTATTTTTGGACCATCGTCCGCCTCTCCAAGAGACCCTTCACCTCTCCTTGAAGCCTTGACTCTTTCTCTCAATTCACCAAGATCCTCCACTCCTAATCTAGATTTTAGCTCATTTCTTGATTCTCCTCACTTACAACATCACCATCAGCAGCAGCAACAGCAATCTTGGCTTGTTGATCCTGATTGTCAATGGACAAAAACCAATCTTCACAGGTCCAAAACTGCACCTGCTATGGCTGTCATCAATGATCTTAACCACCCTGCCATTACCAAGCCTAAGTTTGGTTCTCAATCAATAGTACGCCAAGCATTTGTTCTCTTGGTACTGTATTTATCTCTTGGTGTGCTTATATATTCTCTTAATCGTGATAAGTTCAAAGGAAATGCAACGAACCCAGTTGTCGATGCTTTGTATTTTTGTATTGTGACCATGTGTACTATTGGTTATGGGGACATTACCCCAGATAGTACTGCTACCAAGCTGTTCTCCATTTTGTTTGTTCTGATTGGTTTTGGTTTCGTTGATATTTTGCTTTCTGGGATGGTTAGCTATGTGCTTGACTTGCAAGAGAGTCATTTGTTGAGGAATGTTAAGAGAGGGGTTGAAAAGGAATCTGCTGGTTCATATATAATTGATGTGAAGAAAGGGAGGATGAGGATAAGAATGAAGGTGGGACTGGCATTAGGTGTCGTGGTTCTTTGTATTGGAGTTGGTGTTGCTTTTATGCATTTTGTCGAAAGGTTAGGATGGTTGGATTCACTTTATCTATCCGTTATGTCGGTTACAACTGTTGGATATGGTGATAGGGCATTCACTTCCTTGGCTGGTCGTATTTTCGCTTCCATTTGGTTGCTTGTGTCGACGCTTGCTGTTGCTCGAGCATTTTTGTATTTGGCTGAGGCAAGAGTGGATAAGCGGCATAGGATGTTGGCAAAGTGGGTGCTTGGTCAACACATGACTGTCTCTGAGTTTCTTGCTGCAGACATTGACAACAATGGGTTTGTGAGGTATGCTTTGTTACTGTCTTTTTCACATTTGCAGCATGCATGTTTCCACTTGTTTGCTTTGAAGGTCATGGGTTAATAAAATTGCTCTCTTAAAATCTTATAATGATCCGGACTATCTTATTTACCCTTTCATAATCATATTGGGTATTCCCTTTTGTTTTGTTAGTATATGTATTGACCTTGAATTACATAGAATTACAAGTTTTTGACATGCAATTGCGCTTTAATTTGCTGAAAGAAACAGAAAACCATGTACAAACTGCTATTAGTACTTAAAGGCTTAAATTGCGATGTTTTCTGTGAAAAGTTGAGCTTCTGAGATTTGTGTTCACATTGTAAGAATAACTTGGTAAAGAATGAGATTTAGTTTGGAGGTTGTTATTAAAGCTCTGTGTTTATGTACCTAGTGCTTGCAAAATTTGGATATTGATAATGAGGTATTAACCTTTTCAAACACTTTGTATAAAGAGCCATTAAGAGCCACAACTTACAGTAAACTGCTTACAACTTAACTTGGTTACATTTACCTTTTGCTATGCATTTTAGGCTACTTGCTCAACTGCTGCATAATTTGTTATAATAAAGCTTTTTTAATTGAAAAGTGTATGTGGCCTTCAGGTTTCCTAAAAGTTCAGTAGGTTATAGGTGAACTAGAAGAAAGTTGAAGTATTAGTTGATAGGGTTTAGACATATTTAAGCTCACTCTTAGTAGTTCATTTATAAAGAAAAAGAAAAAATCAATAAAATACTATGTAGGAATAAAATTTGAATAAAACTATCTATATATAACGCAAATACATAAGATACAGATGTGAATAAAAATTTATTCAATGCTTCACTAAATTATAACATGATTATATTAGCAGTATAGTTTTTACAAATCCTTTTATTTTGAAGAATTACTTTTTAATATAAGCGAGACAAATATTAAAGATATAGACATGAATAAAAAAATCAAGGATTTAATTTAATAATTTGATAAGTTTTGATAGTATTTTTCAAATTTTAATTGTTGAGTTTTGCTGACCTATTTTAAAGTATTTAGAGTTTTAATAGGCAAAATAAAGTGCCAATAAGGTACTATATAGGTTATGAATTATTCAAAAAGCTTGTTTTATGATATTTAAGGTTTTATGTGATGTATAAATAGAAATATAATGAAAAATGGGATTAACATATTTTTTTAGAAATCATATTAATATTTTAATCTATTTCTTAATTGGATATAGAGTTTAATTTACATATTCAGTAATGCCATATATTTTGGATTGTCCTATAAAAAGAAAGAAAATCCTTTTATATAAACAGGACAAAGGTCTTTTTTGTTTTAGCAAGTAGAATTTAAGGTAAGACAATATATATTTGTTTTAAAAAGACAGTATATTTGGTAGTTACTAGTAAAATTTCTTAATATATGTGATAATTCATAAAATTTAAGGGTATTTTTGTCGAATCAAATATTTTGACACTGAGTAATAGTTATGGATTTTTTTGAAAATATACACCTCTTTGTTCCCTTGAGTTGAAGCAACCTCCAATTTGGCCAGGTACTTCATTACCTTGCCATGTATAAGCCCCTGTCCTATAAAATCCACAGTTTGTTAAACGTGAATCCATGCTCTTAGGGTCAACTGTAAAGCAATTGTAAAGGTCTTTTTAGTTTTAGCAAGTAGAATTTAAGGTAAGACAATATATATATTTGTTTTAAAAAGACAGTATATTTGGTATTTACTAGTAAAATTTCTTAATATATGTGATAATTCATAAAATTTAAGGGTATTTTTGTCGAATCAAATATTTTGATGCTGAGTAATAGTTATGGATTTGTTTGAAAATTTACACCTCTTTGTTCCCTTGAGTTGAAGCAACCTCCAATTTGGCCAGGTACTTCATTACTTTGCCAGACTCCATATTGAACCTTATTCATTCCTTGAATCCCAAAAAAATTTCTCAATGTTATGTATAAGCCCCTGTCCTATAAAATCCACAGTTTGTTAAATGTGAATACATGCTCTTAGGGTCACCTGTAAAGCAATTGTACCTTTTCTCTTTGAGGGTGAAGCAAGTGTAACTCTTGTTGTGCAGAGAATGAATGTTAGCCCTCATTTTAAGAGAATGATCATAGTTGATTCATGTCCTGGGTCTACACAAGTCGAAATCATGAATTGAAATTGGTTGACTGGACAAGTTGCCACCCTGTTATGCATAGGCCTTGCTTTCCTCGTACTTCCTCTATAGTAGTCCCAAATATTCTCTGCCTGGTGAAAAGGCTTTTTGGTGGAAAAGTTGATTAATGGTGTCAAGAAACCTGCCAAATATAGCATTGTGAATACGGAATAGAGGCTAGTGTTTAACTTTTGTGCTAAATTAGAGCAATAAAATGGTGTCATAATGGTGTCTGAACTGCTGAAGACCTGAAGTAATTTGACTCTAAGACAAGCTCTTACCCCAGTTATCATGTTAGTTTCTTTGTCTTCATGGTGGTTCTTCTTCTGTGACTGCTTGTCCATGCTCCCAATAGAACCCTCTGCCTCTTATAAGAAAACATGAGATTTATACATGGGGCCTCGTCATCCCCTCTGTCTGTGTCTGTTCTTTAAGAACTACTAACTTTCTGATGTCTTTCCTCATATTTTAATTTCTGAAACTTATTTTAAATTGATATTTTATAGTACATAGTTTCATTCAAGCAAAAGATACCTATAGTTCCACATGAACTATTATATTTGACTTCAATAAGCACCTGGTGTATGTATTATTTTGTTTTCTAAATGTTATACTATTTTTTTAATCAATCTGCCAAGTATCTCCTAGTTACTGTACTGGAGAGGTGGGCTTAAGTCTCAGTGCACAAAAGCTGGTCCCAGGATACTACATGGCTTGCAAAATTTTAAAAAAGGAAAACAGTTTACAAACATGAAGGGATTCTGATGATGTTTTGAGAATCTTGGTACATGAGTTGCAACATTATAGAATGTAAACTAGGCTTGTTTTGTGAAAACTAAGCTAATGGATATGTAGCGCCAATTTCCCAATGCTTATTTAGTTTAGTGTTGTCAAGAGGCGTTAAGGCGCTCTAGATGAGGGGAGGTGCGATGCCTTTATTAGCCTCAGGCGTTGGATTTTAGTGATGCGCCGCCTAGGCGAGCACCTTGTGAGTGGGTGCAAGGCGTTAAGGCTAGCGCTTGTTTGAAGTTCTTTTTTAATTGGTTGGATTTTTTTTTAAGCTCATTTATGTTTTGACCCATTTGTTCAATTTTTTTAACTGATATTTAATTTTGCTTTTTAATCTATTCGGCTACTTACTACTTTAAATTATCTTATTTTGTTTTAAGGGTGAAAAATATAACTTACTACTATGTTATGGTATTTTATATTTTCTTTTGAATTTCTAATGATCATCTTAATTGGAAAGATATATATTTTAGATTTATATAATATAATATAATATTGCATTTTTTTTTAAAATTTATAGCATATTATCTTAGTTCATTCGGGTGAGTGCCTAGCACCTTGGGCATTTTACAGGCTTGGCACCTTTTACCTCCTTTCACCTTTGACAACATTGATTTAGTTATATGCATATGCAGAAATGTGGTACCACCCAGTAGGTCTTAAGTAGGCACCCACAATAATTGATAACATGGTGACTATGTTTGCACTAGTTGTAGCACTTGGTTCAAGGTTCGGTGGATTTTGGAGGACAACATTTATATACCTGTTAACTGTCATGTTGGCAAGTTAGTTTTTGCGTTGTTGATACAGCTCCCTAGGGAAGCATCAAAACCTTGCATCTGGACGATTCCTGCTGTCTCATTATATTGAAGAGAAAGGCTAATCACTTCTGACAATGTTGGTTCAGTAATCTAGATGACCTTGCTTCCATTGGTTTCCCTCTTAGTCAAAGGATTCATTATGAAATCTTGGGGGAGAATAATGCAGTCAATTGAAAGCGTATTCTGGTATTATTGTTCAATTAATATGTACATTCATTGACTTGGATCTTTGAGTTATTGAAGAAATTTTTTGTTGAGGTTTCTTCTTTTGGTTTTGAGAAGTTGTTTCGGTTTCATTTGTATCATTGGGAAATTTATTATTACAGGTTTCATTTTGATCATGACTCTATTTCCTTACTACTTAGGTCTTCATGGATGGAAATTTCCTTGTTCGTGTGGATTTTTTAGAGGGCTTACATTTCTTGCTAATTCAAGAAGCATCCGTTATGAATTTCAAGGATTAGTCTCAGTTAATTTCTAGCTGTCTTTTTTCTCTTACCACGGGGGTTCTCTCTCTCACTCTTCCAAGAAATAAGTATCATGAATTGTAGCTTCCACGTAGTTCTATCTAATAACAGAAAGTGGATGGCAATATGGTGTCTTTTCTTCGCAATCTGGCATGGTGTGTATATCAAAGTCTAGTTGGCCTAGACTGGATATTCTGTCTTTATTGACTACTTACATTAGTTTCAAATTTGCAGTAAATCAGAGTATGCAATATACAAGCTCAAGGAGATGGAAAAGGTATCGGAGAAGGATATTCTACAGATATGCCAGCAATTTGATAGACTAGACACCGGTAACTGTGGGAAGATTACACTTGCTGATCTCATGGAAAGCCAGCCTTGAACAAGTCTTCTCATGCGCTACCAAACACTAGAAATCTCAGTGGATTATAGATTGAAACCCTTGAAGGAAATATAGTTAAATGAATTGCAGTGCCTGATAAGTTAATCCTCTTTCCTATTCGTCGTGGCTACCCAATCAGCTTGCCATCTCTGGAGTTCAAAGGGTCCTGAATGGACAAATTTCCACACGCTGTCAACTGAGTTTAGAAACCGGTTTGACTTTCAAGGTTGCATGTTTCGGCAGCTTAGCTCGTAGCAGTCACGCTACTGGTTGTCTGGTCTAATGACAGGGGGATGACGACTGTGATGATTGGAGTATAAATCACTTAATTTTGCTAGTGTAGGCCTATCGGATTAATTGTTTTTGAGATGAAGCTCTGTAATTCAAACATGACTGGTTCATGTTTGTTATTGAATGAATGAAGGTGGGGCTGCTCCTTCCTCCCATTTGGGATAGGTTCTCTTATGTTGTTCGAATTAAAATCGACATTAGCAGGAATTTATCCTGATTCAATCTGCAGCAATAATCTGCCTGTGTTTTTATGTGTTTGCTTATGCGTCAAGGGGGCAGCAGCATAAGTGCATTCTAGACACTCTCAGCATCATTTGTCAACCTAGACATCTAGTCATCCTGGCAAGCGTCAACAAAAGCCTTAAAGGTTGGTAACTGCTCTCTTGAACCGTTGTTTATAAAAGGAGTTTACAGGCGTTTAGGTCATTATCTCTATGTTGTAGCCAAGGGGATTCCGTCGCAATTTCTTTTATCTTTCTCTATAATAATAATAAAAAAAGTTGACGGGTTGAAAATGTGATAACGGTTATTTTTTTAAAATAATTTTTACTTAAAAATATATTATTTTGTTTTCATTATTCATATTCACTACTCTGAAAATTCATCTAAAATATTATTTATTAAAATAATATTTTTCATCTAAAATATTTTTTAGATAAAATTCTGTTTTTATTATTCATTAATTTTTTTATTTTTCCAAACAATATTTTTTTTTATCAAAAGCTTGATTTTTCATATATAACCTTATCATGATATGTCAAGCAATTTTTAATCAAGAAACAAAAAATAATATTTTTATTATTTTTATTTGACTATATGAAAAAAATAAAATAAATGATTCGAGTTTCATATATAATTATTCATAAAATAATTATTAATATCACTAGAAAATGCTCTAATTGTATTTGAAAATTATGACATAATTTAATATTTTTAAAAATCATTTTATTTAAAGATAATTTTATTATAAAACTTAAAAAAAATAAATGAATTTTCTTTAAAAAAAGCCAAGTGGAAGGACGAGATTGAACATTGGCACATGGGGAAAAGTTAACTCTGTGGTTTTTTAATGGGCGGATGATTGCTTGCCCTCATATTTTGTTTTTAAATTAAATAGATAATATGTCATCTAGGTAGATAATATGTCATTTACTGGTTTATTTTGTGACCACTTCAATTATTGAAGATATCAGGATTCGAGTTTTCGAATCCTTAAAACCTAAATTTCAATTAATATTTAATTTGAAACACCTAAAATATATTTTAAAAACCTTAATAACTTAGTTTTGAATCTAAACACACTATTTCATCACTAAAAACTCGAAAACCAAA
>Ga0325403_1001036_pt1 | contig 22246 bp, 11 predicted proteins | sample PopdelMetagenome_19_FD_205665 | JGI IMG/M metagenome (GOLD analysis project Ga0325403, IMG submission 205665) | Populus deltoides microbial communities from Bellville, Georgia, United States - Xylem-PdKOR-R4 | ecosystem: Host-associated > Plants > Phyllosphere > Stem > Wood/Secondary xylem... | reverse complement strand
CATTAGAAAACAGAAAGCAAAGATTTGATCAAATCTAGTTTAATGGGAGGGACCTGTTTGGATTATGTCTCAATCAGAAAGAAGTCAGAATAAACCAAATGCTTGCTAAACCTTTCCTATTAATTATCTTTTATTTTATTTATTAAGAAGATAAATGCTAATAAAATTTTCTAGAGAGATCACATCATTCAAATTTCTTTGACTAAACCATATAATTAAGAAACTAAACTAATAACTATCCATTGTGCTGAAATAATAATATTAAAGTGGTGGAAGAAGTTCCTCTTCCAACCGAGTAAAATAGATCCTAGCCCATTGTTTTGCGATGTGCCACGTGGGAAAGTATTTTTTTTAAAAAAATATATATAAAAAATCTAAATATTGAAAAATATTTTTTTTAATATTGGGATGAAAACACATTTAATCTATTTTAGATTAACTCGGATTGACATGCAAAACTTGTTAGAACAATCTTGAAAAAAAACCAAACTGAAAAGCTAAATTTCCAATTAACTCAATCTTAAAAGATAAAATTGATGAAAAAAATACGTATTTTTTTTAAAGCCCATGAGAACTCGAGTGAACCAACCAACCTCATGACTCAAGTCATGCACACCATCAAACTCAATAAATTTTTTATTCCATAAATTAATTTTCATTTAATAGATTTATATGATAATAAAGTGCATGTAAAATTTTTGTACAAAACCTTTTTTTTAAAATAAAAAAATTCATGATAAGGGTGTTAAAAAAAAACTTTCATTTAATAGATATCAAAGACAGATCATTGATAATAAATGGTGAGATTAATTTTTTTAATTTTAAATTAAATAAAAAAATAGTTCATCGATAACAAATAAAGAAATTGTATTTTTTTTTAAATTAAGGGATAAAACAAATATATCAAATAAAAAAAATTATATTTTAGATGATGTGGGTTAACTTGTCAAAGCTGCGTTTCGGATCATAGATTCAATTGGATTCAGTATTTTAATTTATAAATTTATATATAACTTAAATATATTTAAAAAAGGGTTATATATATGCCCACCAGGGCGGTCCCATGGCCAACACATTGAGCCATTAAGTAGAAAAACCCAGGCCATGCATCTAGCCTTTTTTATATATATATATAATAAATAATATATCGTTTATCAGTCTAGATTTGAGAAATCAAGGCTAAGTCAATTGTGCAAAATTTGTACAAGAAATAGAGTATCGAATTAAAAAATATTTAAAAAATTATTATTTAAATCCTTAATGATCCGAGTGAGGATACATAATAAATAATGAAGAGTAGAACCACCACACAACTTTGTTTATTATATTTTTAATAGGTGAAATCCACTTTGAATAATGCGGTTGGGTGGCGTAGTTTGATGATTTTCAACGTGTCAAGACTTCAGCAGGGGGAATGCCCATATAGGAGAAGATGTGGTTGAGTCAGCCTAAGTGGCTTGAGGGGGTCTACACTCCTTGCCATGTCTTTTCCACCTCTCAAGAAGCATTATGGGCGGCACAAGTGGGCATCCAAAATGTCTCCACTCCCAACTTTAGCCTAATTCGCATGCTTCTCGTTCCCCACGGACCCACCATTTTGTGTGACCAAAGTCTCGCCATCCATTTGTTTTTTACGCCTGCATTTTTGTTTTTGACTTTAGTTGACGTGTGGTGAGGAGTAAAAAAACATTGAATGTGTTTTAATATGCCAAAGGTAAAAATACAATAAAGCCCAGGACAACACAACTGAAAAACAGAAAGAAAGGTAAAGAAAAACTTCAAGTAAGAAACCAATAAAAAAAAAAGTGTAAAAACGTAGAAACAAATGCCCTCTAGGAATGAAAGAAGGCAAGAAAGATATGGAAAAAGAAATGATAGAATCAGACTTTCTATGCAAACTAACTGGAAAAAACACACACAGAACAATAAATCATTACAAATAATAAATTATTAATTGAGATGGTATGCTTAACTATACATCACACATGAAAATATTGTCAAAGAACTATCTCAACTCAATAGCTTAAGCTGTTAGGTGAAGTTTCAAGATATGATTTATAGTATTCTTTAATACACATCCTCAAGTAAAAGCCATTCGAGTTTGAAACTTGTACAGACTCACACTACTTTGTGCTTAATTTTTATCAAATAAATGAGGATGGTGAGATTCAAACTCGTGATCGCTTGGTCATCAAGGCTCTGATACCATATCAAATAACCATCTTAACCCAATAGCTTAAGTTATTAGGTAAGGTCCCAAGATATGATTTATATTATTCTCTAATAGACATATAACATAATTTTGAATGGTAAAGACATTAACCATTTGTTACGAAGAAGAAACATTTCATGTCTACAAGAAACAAAGAACCATACATAAAACAACACAACCATCCATTCCCATGAAAAATAGAAATGGGCATTAGATATGAGAATACATGAACATGAAATTAGCATCATAGCTGGAAAATCAGTTAAACCTCAAAATAAAGCATAGTGAATTTTAGCAACAATATCAAGGTCAACAAGAGAAACAAATAGGATAACATTGTAATTATAAGGTGCAACCAAAGTGAAAGCAAGCATACCATACATCTTAACACTACCAAATTTAACAGCTTTACTGATAGAATTTTCTGTCAATATTTACATTAATAGTCTATTTGTGATTATTTTATTAACAGGATTATAGAAGAAAAATGTCCATCGGCAAAAAACTTGTCGGTAATTTATGGTCTGTCGGTGAGTCCGTTGTTAATAAATTTACTAATGGCTTTACATACAGAACATGCGCGTAAAAAAATTATTCGCTTCATTTTTTCGGTAATTCCCTCAATAAAATTTAGCATATCACCGACAGTTGAACCATATGTAATTTCATCGGTAAAATTACATATTACCGATAAAATACCATTGGAAATTCCGTCAGTGAGTTAACAGTTGTAGTGGTATTTACAGTAATTCCTTTTCAACTCTCTGGAATAAACCAACGAACGTATTTCGTCGATAAGTTAACAGTAGCAATGGCATTTGATGCAATTCTTTTCCAACTTTCTGGAATATACCAGATGAACTTACACCATCAGTGAGTTAACAGTAACAATGACATTTGATGTAATTCTTTTCCATGTATCTGGAATATACCGACGGAATAAGTTTATCGGTGAGTTAACAGTAGTAATTAAATTTGCTGTAATTCTTTTCCAACTATCTGAAATATACTGATAGACTTATTACATCAGTAATACCATCTTTAATTATTTTAAACTATTTTTTTTAAAAAATATATATTGAACAAAAGTGTAAAAATAATAAAAATCCAATAAATAAAAATAAATTACCTTGATAAAAATCAAATATTTATTACAAATTTAAATAGTTGTATGTTTAAATACAATAAAACTAAAATAGAGGTAGCGTTGGGGGAGGAGAAGGTTGGTCGTCGTCGGAACCGTATGGCCAATTAGGGGGTGCACATGTACCACCCATCTAGGATCTCATCTCCATTACCACTCGAGAAAATTTTTCATAATTCGCAGTGAGTCATTTATATTTTTCATTGAGATGGGTCATTCGATCCTGTACTCATAGGAACAACATCGCCTCAAACTCTGGAGTTTGAGTGCTTGGGACCGATTGCAAGAATCTAACGGTCGAAACACCATGGGTCGTCTATAAGTTCTCGATTGTAGTATTAGAGAGTTTATACACCCAATTTCAATCGAGTCCACCAGACGATCCTGCCTCCAACCATAAATCCGGATCGGTATCAGGTGGGTCGAAGGATCGTTCTCGTATCTCTCCTTCAACCGGCTGTTATATGTCTCCTACAAAGAAAAAATAAATTCATCAAATTCAAGTAAATAATAACATAGGAAAAAAATGGTTTAAAAACAACATACCACAAAGTGTTGAGCTCAGCTATCCGCGAACTGTTGCTCCCTTTTTTAGCGGTCATCACTCTGCACTTGTGTTTTCACGAAAAGCTCTAAGAATCGTAGCCTGCAAGATAAAAATATTGCAAGTTAAATATATTTATACAAAACAACAATTAAAAAAATGGATGTAATTAAAAAAAATCTTACCATTCGCTTCACATGCGAAACGAATAGAATGAAGCCGCTAGTGTACATGGTAACAGAACCGTGAACACACCAACTCCAGTTCTTCACACCGGACTGTGACCATCATGTGAAACGCCCTGTGCTGAATGTATTCTGCCCACACATTCTCTGAGATGTATAGTGGCCTGAAATCCTTCCAAACCACCACATCATCAATAACACATCCAACTACAACAATTCAATATTTTCCTAATTTAACATCATTGAACCCTATCCAAATTTGAATTTTAAGCATGAAATCTATTGATTTCTTCACTTAAACTTGTATAATAATTTGAAACTCCTTACTCGACAAAAATATAAACTTTGAATGCTAACTAGTCAAAGTTTTTTGTTCATCCCTTCTTTCCCTCTTTTTTGCCATGGATTTCTTCTTTTCCTCTCCTTTCCCTCACATGATTTCTCTCTTAATTCTTGTTTTAATTGTGTTTAGATTCTTATCCCCTCACTATCTTACCTTAATCATTAGTTTCTCTCAAGGTTTTTGGTGTGAAACTCTCCAAAATTTTCTTTTCTCCTCCTCTCTCTTCTAACAACTTTGGTTAGCTGTACTTAGAGGAAGAATAACTAAAATTTCTAGTTTTTTCCCTTTTATTTATGAAAATGCCATTAATGAGTTTTTATTTTACTTTTTTGCCCAACTGCTGACATTCTCTTATGGTCCTTTTGAACTCCGATCGTCCTCACATTTTACCTAAAGATAGCACAACTTGTTAGGAGACTTTTCGTAAAATATCAGCCAGATCCAATGATCGAATTGAAACTTATGCTTGCTAGCGTAAAATTTGTTAGTATATGATTTTACACCAAAAATTCAAATTTTCTCGTGTCATCCTTGCATGGACGATATTAATTTCTCAACTAAATCTTAGGGGCCATTTTCTTATTCCATAATATATTCATTTTAGATTTCCATCCTTTATTTCATTTACAAGTTTATTATCGTCTCACGATAATATTATTAGTTTCATCTGGGGTTTACACTAATTTTTTTTTAATGTATTTCTTTCCTTTTTTTCCCCATAAATTTAAGCTCATTTAATAATTTCTCTTTTATTTACCATTTATTATAAATTTTGAACTTCTAGGGTTTACATATTCAATATTAAACTATAAATATTTTACATATATATTATTGATATTTATATTGTGGATCAAATTTGGAACGGATTTCAATTCAAGCTTGGTAATATTCATATACATCATTAAATGAAAGAATTTTTTTTTAAAATATATATATTCAATTTGAAACAGTAATATCTAAAAAGAACACATATATTCAAACCACAATCCATCAAGTTGAATCACAACTTCCTTCTTCAAGATTTATTTCATTGTTATTGGTAATCCTCAATCTAGCACATCTGTTATCTTCATCAAATAACATTCCGTAAGAGGTAGCCCAAACATATTCTCCTGTGGCCACTATGTTACTAAATATGATGTCATACCTGGCACATAAGGAGGGCTAAATTTCAGAATGCCTAAACTTCTTTGCTCCTTTTATTTCCTATATAATGAAAGCTAGATATAGTTAATAAAGCTAGAAGATTAATTAAATAATGCAACAACACAAATTAAATTGAAAAGATTAAGATAAAGACAATTGACCAGAAATTTTTTCTTTTCATCATTCATTAGTTGTAGAAATAATCCCAAGTTCACTACTTCAACCAACTCCAGTTTTAGATATTAACTTTTTCCACACCTCCAATCCTTTTTAAATTCCATCCCATTTGTTATTAAGTTGTGCTTTTGTTAAAGAAAAGTTTTGCTTCTCCTAATAGCTTTAATGCAAATGTCACAGAAGATGTGCAACATTGCTTTGGTCTAACAAACTTTATCATGAGTATCAGACCCATCCATTGTTATGTTTGAAAGGGTAATGAAAAGAAAATAAATAATTACCTAAAAGGAACAACCTTTAATGTTTAAAAGGGATGGAAGAGGAAAATAAAAGTAAAAAGCCTAAAACCTCAATAACATTTATGGATCATCTGAAACCTAACAAGATATATTAATGTGTAATTCATTTTATTGGAAAAAACTTATGCAATCATGAAAAAACATTGATATATGTATATGGATAATGACAGAACACAGGTGAAGACTACCTATCCCTTCTTCTTCTTTTTTTTTTTCCCAATAAGTAACATAAGGATTTATAAGGTGCGTGTATATAAGCATGTTTAATTAGCGCGAAATAAAATGCTTGGTCAAAGCTAAAGACAATAGTAAAGAAAAAGAACAAGTCCTAAATCTGTTTCACTACAATACTAAACCACATCCCACACCTATTATCTGTGGATTGGGAGAGATCTGGCTGGACCAAAGTTCCACCGATTTCACATGTTCAATACATTTTTATGTTACTGTAATCTGGCTTCACTTATAGGACCATCTAACCTTTCTAGAGATGAACTAAATGGATTGGTAGCTGGCTAATAGAAGTCAAGATAATATATTCATGACAAAAATAAAACATAAAATTTTAATCCAAGATGTTGCGGTAACAGAACCTAAAGATTAAAACTACCTTTCAAATCTACCTGTCAACCTAAAATGTCTTCAATTTGTTTCTAGGTAGCTGTTTTATGTATATGTGAAATGCTATTAGATGTATTGACTAAGTATAAAAATGTTTGATAACTTTATGAATTGGTGTTCTCTGCAATTATACATTACATTTTAATGAAAATTTTGTAAGTGCAAACAATAATAGACATTGCATTTTATAGTATCATTGTATAAAACAAATTAATCAATCTCAAAGTAGTTTCAAATGTGAAATCATAGTAGCATCTCTTTGAAGACTATATATAAATTTAAATGATTACAACCACTAGTGTTTATGAATTAAATTGAAGCCTAGATTAAATGTTCATAGGAGAAAAGACATCAAAAAAAGAAAAGTCATTTTGTTTAGAATGTAGTGTCTGTCATTTGTTTAACCTCATTTATGTTTAATGATTGAGAACATTAATCTAAGACAACAATAATTGAAGTGATAGCAATCATATGATAAAGATATGAAATCAAACAACAATAATCTTAGAAAAGAAAAGAAAACCCACTAATTTTTGAAACTATATAAATAGATAAAGGTTTGCAAGCAGTAAATAAAAAGGAGAATGAGAAAGCATTCATGCAGATTGGTCTAAATTTAAATCAAACTAACTAGAAAGAAAATACAATCTTATTGTCGTAGGGAAGCACGATTTACAATCCAGAAAAAGCTTGAGTTCGATTTATGTTCTGGGATTGTTGGTTGCAGTCATGAGGAATGTTTGTCTATGTAATTGTTTTCATTTTTCTTTTGTCATTATAGTTAAGGAGAATGAAAAAGAAGAAAACTACAGTGGTCATTCAATGCTTCTCAACAGTAACAAAGGAATCTATTACTGCACACTCACATGAAGGGGGCGTTTGATAATACGATCAAAATATTGTTTGTCCAAAATTTAATGTAATTTTTTTTGTTTAAAATTAATTTTTTATGTGTTTTTGGATCGTTTTGATGCACCAATGTTAAAAATTACTTTTTTTCTTAAAAAAAATTATTTTAATACATTTCCGAGCAAAAAAACACTTTTAAACACAACCTCTACCACACTCTTAAGTAGGAAAAAAAAAAGGTTCAAAATGTTTTTTTAGAGGTCCAACATCAATAAATTGATGGTTCCACTAATAAAAACACAGCTGGGTCTTATAACCAAACAATTAGATACTATAATTCACCCAAAACATGAAACATGAAAATAAACAGGTTTTTAGAGAATCTGTGGAATGGAACCCATATATATTAGAACGAAACTAACATAAATGGGCCTTGCTTCTTTTTTTTTTGGTCAGAAAGAGGGTTAAGTGGGTGTAAGAGATTAAATTATGAAAATCCAAAACTAAATACGAGCAAGTAAATCTATCAAGACGTACGCCCTGGACCAACTCTGTTGTCTCCAAAACCACGAACTCCCACTGGGTTTGCCAAGACAAACTCATCTTCCATGCCATTCTTGCCTTCACCTCCACAACTATCACCCCACTTCTTACTTCATACAAAACATCTCATGAAGCTTGGACAACACTTACCCGTCTCTATGCGGGAAAATCACGAACACGAATGATGCAACTTAAGAAAGATTTAACCTTGAGCACTCGTGGAAATCACACAGTTACTGAGTTCCTTTAAGCAATTAAAATGCTTGTTGTTGAACTTGCAATCATCGATCATCCGGTTTCAGATAATGATTTAACCCTCTACATTCTAAATGGCTTAGGCCCCAAATTCTGAGAAATTACGGCACCCATTCACGCTTGTAAGACTTCTCTGAAATTTAAAGACCTGCATGATCTTCTTATAGGTCATGAAAGTTATCTTCGACAGTTGAAGAATCAATTGGCAACAACATTTGTACCTATTGCAAATTACTCTTATTGGCAAGGTGGCGCCACTTTACAGTATAAACCAAACACTAAGCCCTTCTTTCACAAGACTCGCAGCACCTATGGGCATAATAAAAATTAGCCCTCACCTTCAGGCTATAGGAAATTTAAGCCTAAGTGCCAATGGTGTGATCAAGTGGGCCATAAAGCCAAAAATTGCCCAAAAATGCCTTCTACTGAATTCACTGTAAACTGTGCAATATCCTCTCAAGAGAAGAAACAAAAGTTGTTGGTTGACTTAGCGGCATCTCATAATATGACCATTGATCTCTCTAAATTGATGATTAATTTTGAATATGATGGTACTGATGAGGTGGTTATTGGTGATGGATCAGGTTTGCCTGTGTCTCATATTGGTTCATTATCTCTTGCATCGTCTAAACATGCCTTTCAATTACGTGATACTCTATGTGTTCCTACAATTCAAAAAAATCTTATTTTTGTTCATTATTTCACCAAACATAATAATGTTTATCTTGAATTTCATCTTACTTATTTTCTAGTGAAGGATCAGATCATGGGGGCGACACTACTCAAAGACGATTGTGAAGATGATGTGTACCCATTTCTAGAAGATCTACCTCCAACCTAAAAAAATATCGTTACCTATGTCCACGAATGTACCACCCCTAATGGATGACACAAAAGACTTGGTTATCCATTGTCAAAATTGGTCCATCATTTAATTCACACTTTTTCTTTACCCACAAATAAGAACAAATCCTTATCTCTTTGTTCTTCATGTTCTCAAAATAAATCCCATCGTTAGACTTTTAATAATCATGGTCTCATTAGCACTGCTTCCTTGAATTTAATTTATACAGATGTTTAGGGCCCATCATATGACGTTGGTATTGAAGGCTCTAAATATTATCTTATTTTTGTTGATCACTATACCAAATACACTTGGCTCTATCCAATGACTCATAAATCAACAATTCAAACAATTTTTCCACAATTCAGAAATCTTATGGAAAATAAGTTTAACACCAAAATAAAGAGTCTTATATTGGTCTCAAATCCTACCTTTCAGTTCATAGAATTAGTCATTATATGACCGCTCTCTATACCCCACAACAAAATGGTATGTTTGAAAGATGTCATCGACAACTTGTTGAGACTGGTCTCACCTTACTCATAGATGCTCACATGCCTCTCTCATACTGGCCATACGTTTTTCAAGTTGCGACCTACCTTATAAATCGAATGCCCACCTCCACCTTGAAAAATCAATCTCTGTTTGAAAAATTGTTCAAACAACTTCCAAACTATCTCAAACTCAAGCAATTTGGCTTTCTATGTTATCCATTAACAGACCTTATAATAAACACAAGTTAGAACCCAAGGCCACACCATACATATTTGTGGGTTACTCCTTCTCTTAAAATACATATCTTTGTCTTGATCCCAAAACCCGAAAGTTGTTTCACTCTCGACATGTCATCTTCCACGAAGGGACCTTTCTTTTTCAGACATCATCCTCTACCACCTCCATGCTTATCTCACCTTCATCATCCATCAAAGACTCCTTTGTTCAAATCTCTTTGCCGCACATTCCCCTGCCTTCTCCTCATCCAATAGAATCTCTAGAATTGGGTGTTGCTGCCTCACCATCATTTGCGAATGGATCATCCCCTTCATCTCTTCCTCGTTAGGTAAGTACTCCCTGCTCTCCTACCTTACTTTCTAGCTAAATTCTTCCATTAGAAGTGCAGCCCCTGCTATTTTTGAGCATACTGACGCGCGCACCCATAGAATGACCACTCGATCTATGAATGATATTTACAAGTCAAAAAAATCCTTTGTAGTCACTAAACACACTCTTCCACCCTCATTGGAACCTAAAAGTGTCTCTGAAGCACTCACTAATTCCAACTGGTGCACTGCCATGTCCTTTAAATTAACCGTGTTAATGTCTCATAATACATGACACCTAGTTCCACCTCCCTATAATTGTAATATTGTTGGCTGTAAATGGATGTTTCAGATTAAAAGGCATACGAATGGTTCAATTGATCGATTTAAGGCTAGACTAGTGGCCAGAGGGTTCAATTAGAGACCAGGACTTGATTACAAAGAGACATTCAGTCCTGTTGTAAAACCAGTGACCATTTGTATTGTCTTAACCATTGCCATTATGCAAGGTTGGTCTCTCCAGCAATTAAACGTCAATAATACCTTTCTTCATGGGCATCTCACTGAAAAAGTCTATATGAAGCAACCATCTAGTTTCAAGAGTCTGGAAAATCTAAATCATGTTTGCTATCTTACAAAGGCAATATATGGGCTAAAACAAGCACCTCGTGCTTGGTATTATGCTCTCAAATTGGCACTCTCAGAATTTAGTTTCATCAATGCTAAATCTAACTCTTCTCTCTTTGTGTTTTCTGATGGTTTAATACTTGCCTATTGCTTAGTTTATGTTGATGATTTGATCCTCACTGGAAACAACCTGCTGTTTGTTGCAAGCATTATTGCCCAGCTTGGACATAAATTCTCCATCAAGGATATAGCGCCCTTATATTTTTTCCTTGGCATTGAAGTCATCCCTACTGCAGATGGCTTGTTTATAAATCAACATCAGAATATTCGAGACTTGCTTGCTAAAACAAGTATGGATGGAGCTAAAGTTGTCACAACTCCACTCTCTGTCTCGGTTCTTTTAAAGCTAGCAAATGGTTCCTCAACAGTTGATCCCACAGAATATTGACGAGTGATTGGTGCATTGCAATACCTAACCTTAACTCGTCCTGATATCAGTTTTACTGTCAATAAACTCTCACAATTTATGCATCGTCCAACACAGATTCACTAGATAGCCACTAAAAAACTGTTGCGTTATCTAAAGAACACTATCTTTCATGGCATAAATATCAGGAACACTTCACACCCAGCATTGACATGTTTCTCGGATGCTGATTGGGCTGGTAGCTTGGATAAAAGAAAATCAACTTCAGCTTATATCCCCTTTCTTGGTCCCACACCTATCTCATGGAGCTCAAAAAAGCAACGTGTCATTGCTTGGTCATCCATCGAAGCTAAATACAGGGCTTTAGCCATAGCTAAATACAGTGTAGAAATGAAGTTTTCATTTCTACACTCACCTACACTCTTTTGTGATAATTTGGGTGTCACTCAGTTAAGCTTTAATCCTATCCAACACTTAATAATGAAGCACATTCAAATAGATTTTCACTTTGTGCGAGATTTGGTTGAAAAAAAACTTCTTCATGTTCGCCATGTTCACACTAATGACCAGCTCCTTGATTTACTTAGTAAGCCGCTTTCTAGACAACGGACAAAATATCTACGAGACAAGATCGGCCTAACTAATGGTAGCCCGTTCTTGCGGGGGCATATTAAGGAAACTAAAGAAATCACAGCAATCACAGCAGTGCCACCTCCAGTCTAGCTGTCACCATTTACGTTACTACCAAATCTTGTCTATTCCATGATTTTAGAATCAGTTTTCTATTCCGTTACATATTTTTGAATGCCTAAACTTATGCTCTTCGGTTGTATAAAAATACAAAGTATGTACAGAGAAAAGTGTGTGTTTTTATAGTAAGATCAACCATAACAGTTTGTATCCTCTTTATGGTATCAGAGCTATAATCTCTAACGAGTATCTTTTTTTTTTCCTCTTATCTTCTGCAACATGGCTGCCATCTCTGCATCTACCATTGATTCACCCATCATCACCATCAATACCACCACCACCATCAACACCACCACCACCATCAACAAAAAACTCACCCCTTCCAGCTCTCTTCAATGGAGGGCTCAATATGAGGTATTACTTATTGGTTATGATCTCATTGACTTTGTCACTGGTGCAAAAGAATGTCCAGCCATTGATACAACCAACTTTGTTATCTCCAAAGCCGCAAACTCTCACTGGGTTTTCCAAGACAAACTCATCCTCCATGCCATTCTTGTCTTGACCTGCACAACTATCACCCCACTTCTTACTTCATACAAAACATCTCATGAAGCTTGGAAATAGTGGTGGTGGTGACAAATTGAGGGTTTTGGAGTTTATTTTGACAAGTAATGACCATGTTAAGAACTTGATGAGATGGTTGGATATTGATAAAAAAACATAAAATTACATGACAATGTTTTCTTCTGGTTTCATCTTATCTTAGACCTCGTAAATTTGGTAAAATAGACTGGAGAAATATAGAGAGTGCAGCTATAAGGATGAGCGCAAGGACGTCGTTCAACTTTAATGGTCTTTTTTTTTCTTTAATTTCCATGATAACATTGTCAATGTAAGTGTATTTCCAGAGATTTCAACAATCCAATGCAAGTATTGATGAACAAGACTCTAGTAAAAATTCCATACTCTAGTAATGTGATCATTTTGTTTTATCGAAAGGACTTCTTTTCATCTTAGCTTTTCATCAATTCTATTCGGCATTTTGTCCTCTGCTACCTTTTCATCATTCATCAATTCAATTGATTCTACTTATTTAAGGGATTCATTCTCTTTCAATGATTACTTCTAAACCACCTTTCAAATGGGATACAAAAGTATTTTCCTCATCAAATTCTTGAAGTAGGGACCTTTTCTAATATTTCACCTACTTTAATCCAGATTTCAACTCAGCCAGTTTGATTGCTAGGTTAAACAAGTGATACCCTCCCACTTCCCCACAGAGAAGTTATCGTGCCTCATTTCTTCATTCTCCTCTTCCAAGCATTTTTTTAATATTTCACTCGGCTTCCAAGTTATTTCAACCACTTTAAAAGAGTTTCAACTTATAGGGTATCACTACTTTTGATGCATTCTAGGATGCTAAACTCTTCTAGGTTTACTATGTTAAAGGCTAATCACATATCAACTGTTCTTACATGGGCACACACAAATCTACTTCTTTTAAAGCATTCAACTACTCTTTAATTTATGAGAAATCATTTACATAATCATTGGCCAAACACCTTTTTTGAGACTTTTGCAACAATGAAAGACGAAATCTAAGGACATAGAGCTATAGGAAAATAAACATCATAGGTTGAGCTTGATGCTATTTGATTGACTTGTGTACGATTATGGTTTCTCTTTTGAGTTGTTGATAAAAAAAGGTTACATTGATGGGAGATTTTAATAGTCAATAAAGGAAGAAAATTGAGCATTTCTATAATATCTTGTACACGAGCATATTTTTTATTAGTGAAAACCTAGAAAATTTCCCGAATCACTCAGAGTTCCTATAGGTTTGGTCTTTTAAGTGAGAACTTTGGAAAGATAAAATCTAACTTGGCTTCACCGCAAATAATGAATCCTTACAAGTATGAAGCTTCATCGATAACAAGCATGTATATCCAATCTTGCTTCTTATGATAAATGTGAAAAGAATTTATATTTATTATTTATGCAATTCTAAGTATTGCATATAGAAATATAGGTTGCTTGGGAAAAAGTTTGACTTCCTTCCAAAACCTACAACATCATATCTAAGCAATGAGGCATAGATAAATAAACACAAGCCTAACTTGAACAGAACCATCAAAAAGAAAATGGAGGCTTTGCCACTACTTGAGTTCTTGATAATCTTCATATATTTCCTCCTCTTCATCAAGAGCTGGTAGGAAGTCAAATTTCTCACCAACATTTACCTTACAATCCCATGCTCTTTTTTTATTATCCATTACAACTAGTTTGTAAATATCCATTTCAATTTGATATACATTTCAAAAACACCATAAAAAAATTTATTTAAATTTTATATCAAAATTTTTGAATATATACGTAAAATGTATTTCTAGTATTAAGAAAATAAAAATAAAAATAAAAATATAATAAAATATATTTTGGATTTGGAATGACAAAATATAACAAAGCCATAATAATAACAAATAAATGAACATTACAGCTTACCTTAGATAGAGTGTATTAGAGGTTATATTGTCTTTCCAAAACATAATTAGGGTTCCTAGTGGCCAAAACAATAGGTGACGACTCCAAATCCTTAAATCATAAAAAGGAATTTCTTATTCTTTCCACACTCAAATCTGATGCTGAAGGATGATAACCACGACATCATTCATATAGAACGAGTATGTAGTACCTTAATGGCTAATAGTAGTTAATAAACATGATACTTAACCTATAACCTTTAGATGCTAGGTTATGTCTTTATATCTCTTCTAAAAGTCTAATTAATTATTTCTAGATAGAATTTTACCTTACTAAGTAATTCGAGAACATATTTAGGTGGTAGCCAATCTGTTTGCCTAATCTATACCCATTATGGGTTGGCTTTCAAGTACCCATAAACATGTATTTTTTGTGCTTCGTTTCTGACATAATCACATTTCTTTTAAAGGATCAATGATACCAAGCATGTGTGTGTGTAGTTAGTGTTCTATTTGGGTTCAAACCTAATGTCTATGATTTGACTTTTTTATATGACTCAATTTAACTTATTTAATCTTAAGGGGGTGTTTAGTATGGGGATATCTTAAATATCCTCTAGCAAGTAATGTAAGATGCCAAGGATATATAATTGTAAGGAAATATTAAATTCCAAGCAATTGGAGATTGCTTTGGACATTAAATTTCCTTTAAAATTATCATATTTCTTGGTGGAAGATAATGTGATTTTTTTATACTTTAATACCCCTTTTTATTTTAAATGAAATAATATGCCCTTGCTTTCATCAATAATAATACAATTATCATTAATGTTTAACTTTTTTAAAAATAAAATGAAACACTACCTTTGTCCATCATTTTTTAGCATGAACACTATTATAGTATATTACATATTATACGTTAGTACATAATTAGAAAAGGTTTATTATTCTTGTGTTGTAATCTCTACATTAACTATCGTACATTACCCTACATGTATAAATATAAAAGTTAGCTAACTAATAAGTTAAGCCTCTTATTATTCTCAACTTGGTATCTGAGCCATAAAACTTTAAAACTTTGTTTCCTTCTTTTTAATGGACTCTTCTTCTTAGCCATAAGTGCAAACTTCTTCTTAGCCCTCTGTTTTGGAAGCTTTCCCTTCTAATGTCGTGAATTTTAAACCTCTTCGTCTCCTTCTGTTCTGCACTCTTCCCCTCTTGCTACTGCTATGAATCTTGCCATCATGGATGCTTCAATCTTGCACTCTTCCCCTATTATTGTTGTTGTGAATGTTTTAATTGTTCCCCTCTCCAATACTCATCAAGTTATTTCTTTGAAACTTACAAACATGAATTATCTTTAATGGTAAATACAGATGAAACCATATCTCCTTGGATAAGGTGTTTTCCACTATGTTGATGGCTTTTTACCATGTCCTCCTCCTCATATAATTATTGCTGATGGTGTTTCTTTTCAGGTTAATAATTATTTTCTTTGTTGGAAACAACATGACCAACTTACTCTGAGTGCATTAATTTCTTCCCTTTCAATGGATTTATAACATCTTGTTGTCAATTACCAAACCGCGTACTGTGTTTGATGTACTATTAAGCAAGCTCTCATTTCTCCATCTAATTCTCGTATTATGCAACTTTATGGTTTTTTCAAGATCTTTGACAAGATGATGATTCCATCACTATATTTATTAAAAAAGCAAAGGCATTATTTGATGAATTAGTTGTTGCTAGCCGACCAGTTTTCCTAGAGGACTTTAATTTGTATATGTTTCGTGGTCTTCGGGGTGAGTTCAAAAACTTGATAACAAGCCTTGTGACCAAGGCAGAACCTTTTTTGTATGCAAATCTTTATAGTCATCTTTTAACTCATGAGTTCCTTCAAAAGACCTCATTTCAATCCATAGGTGCTGTTAACACCACTCCTTGATTTCCCACATCACTCCAGCCCCCATCAACCCATGTTGCCTAACATCAGACTCCTAGTTTGTATAACAATAATTACAATTTTAGTCGTGCCAAAGGACGCTTCCGTGGAGGCTGGCGTGATAATGCTAACAGGAACTGTAACAACTCTGATAACATAACTGACGTTTAAAGTTTTAATAGGTCTTCAAACACCAACTGGAGGCAATGAAATTGACAATAAAATCGATGGAATCATGGCTCTTCACAGTGGTCTAATGTCGGGTGTTAGTTGTGCTAAACCTTCTGTCACTCAGCCCCTCAATGTGCCCAGCTTCAAAGCCATGAAAAACACGTAATGCCAATCTTGTGCTCAACAATATTTCCACAACAAACTATGGGTATTGGTTTCTTGATATTAGTGTAAATCAACATGTCACACCTGATCTTGTAAATCTGACGGGGTCAAAACCATATCTCGATAATGATCACATGCATGTTCATGATTATAAGGGACTTTTCATATCTAATATTGGTCATACTATATTGATCTTGATAATAATGTTTATTTTGAATTTCACTCATTTGTGTTTTATATTAAGAATCTCAAAACCAAGATATTAATTCTTTTCGGTCAGAGTAAAAATGGTTTCTATGTTTTGTACGAGTCTTCTGTCACGTCAATACCTTCTAATTATTATCAATTCCATAAAAAATCAATTTTCTCAAATTTCCTTAAATTTCCATCTTGACAATAAAATTGACTAAATATAATTGGTATCCATTAAATATCCATGGTTTTTTCAATTATAACACACCTAAATTACAAAATCAAACTCAATTCCATCAAATGATAAATGAAATTAATTTTTTTCCAAATCCCAAATAAATCCTAACATATGATTAATATATTAATACAACAAAATTCTATATGAAAAAACTGTATAACACTTAAATATACAAGAAAACTACAAATAATACAAAAAATATTTCAATAAATTAACCTAAACCATAAATGGGTTACAAAAAAATTAGTGTAGATTTACTTACTAGGTATAATGATGCTGCATGAGAAATTGAACCAAGATAGGAATGTTAACATTATTGATAGATTTAGATTGATATTAGTAATTTGGGGGTGGTTGGATTTGTGATGTTGGTGGATGGATTTGTGAGAAAATAGAGGAAGGGGCTACTACTTTGGGACATGGTGGATAGTTGAGGTTGTGATTGTTTATGGTATATGATGGGGCCGGATACTATGAGGCTAGTGTTTGTGCTCATTAATTGCTACTTCGGGGGAATATGTTGATTTTATTTTTGCAGGTGACATTTCTATTGGATGAGAAGGAGATGACAATGGAAGGCGATGGATATTTTATTGCTAGAATACGCAGCATAGTGATCGTTAATTTTATGCTATTTGTTTATTGATTTCTCCTGTAAAAGTTTTTCGTTTATCTTCTTTGTTCTGTCCCATCATTTGGTTGGTTTTTGCATTCATTAGGTTTTATTTATCAATAAATAAATAAAAGAAAAAAAAGAAAAGGGGATAATTATTTTTGGTTCAGTTTTTATAAAAAAATAACTAAACTGGTTTTTTTTAAAACTAAAACCGGTTCAAACTGACCAGTTTCTGTTCGGTTTGACCCGGTTTTTTTGGTTTGGCTCGATTTGTTTCCGGTTTGGGTTTGGTTCGATTTGATTTTTACAGTTTCAAGCTTATAAAATGGAACCGAACCAGTTGGTTTTTTTAAAATTCTAATCGATTTTTTTATGGTTCAGTTTTTTCTATTTTTTTTTAATTTAATTAATTTTTTGATATTTTTACTCACCTCTATCTTTATGCTGGTCTCGCTCTCTTTCAGTATTTAAATTATTGAAAAGCCCTTGATACCATCCTAATATTATAAAAAGAAAAAACATGTGGTAAAAATAAAAACACGGGAGGCCTAAATTTTTTAAAGTTAAAGACTAGTATGTCATTTTACAATAGAAAAAATACACAAAAATAAAATTTTTAAAAATAACTTTTTTTTGTAAGGTCAAAATTTTTAAGCTTTTAAAAGCATCATCATTCTTTAACTTTACAAAATAGAGTTGAAAATACATGAGAGCTATTGGACAAAAAATCTATTTTCTTACCTTTTAATGATGATGAAGTAATTTCATTACATAAAAAAAAACCTTAAATTTACTAAATTATTCAGATCAATTAATAAATGATATCTTGATTTAAAAAAAAAAAAAAACAAATCTACTACTATAGCCAAGGCAATTGTTTAGTGCATTGAAGAATAAAATTATCAATACACTACTTGAAAGGAATCTGCAGTATTTCTCCAAACATGCTACAAGAAAAAGCATAGTCCTTTTAGTTTTTTCCCCCCCTGTAATAAGCTAGCACGTGCGGATGCCGCGAAGCCCAATTAGTAAGCTAAAATCAACACAAAGTCTAAAGACAGAAAGAAGTGGTTTAACCTTCTTTGAACTAATTATTACCAACCCTGCAATATTGAAACTTTGAAGAGAAAGAGGGGGGAGGGAGGGAGGCTACAACAAACTAACTCTTGGCTTTTGTCCCTTTTACCATGACGGAAAAATCCAGCCTCCCGAAGAAGCATCCTAAGTTGCGGTTGCGGTATGCATGTATTTTCGAGCTCAGGGTTTCTGCTGAAGATAAGTCCTTGAAACTCTTACACAGTGCTTGAAAATCCCTCTGAAGCTATTAGTCAACCCTTTACATCTATTGCTTACCACATGAATTATTACACAATGTTTTCAAAGTTACTGCTATAAGTAATCTTACATATAAAATATTAATCCCCTTAAGCAAGGATGCTAAAATTGCGGTTCCCACGACGTGCCGTGCCTTCTCAGATACTGTTGCTTCTTCCGCACTAAAATAATAGCAATAAACTGATTACTGAAGTACATTACTTGCGAGACCAGCCATGTAATTCTGTGAGAATAGTATAATAAAAGAGTACAAACTAAGTATAAAAAATTCGAATAAATGAACAAGTAGACAAAATAACATAGACATTAGACATCCACTCAGATACTGAAAGAATCATAAACAAATATACTAAAATAAGAAACAGTTGATCCCTCTATATATGAAGTATGAATAAATCTGAATTAGGATTTCCCAATTTCAAAACTAACAAGAATAGAATCACACAACTAATTTCATAGATTCGTTCCAACACTAGAGATTGGATTTTCTTTATAAGAAGAAGAAGAAGAATACATAAGGTGGTTACATTAATGAACATGAATAATACAAAGAGGATATCTAATAAAAATTACCACCTCAATGGTGCAATGGGTTTGGACCAGTTGGAACCAGTCGTTTTTCAACGCCATAAAGTGGATCAATCTCACCTCTGGTTGGGTCGGGGTGCATCGGCACATGCCTCTGGTGATGCCTGCTCATGATAGCGGTGAAGTCAACATTGCTAACCAACATTTTTCTATTGCTCAATGTGCGAGGAGATACATGTACGCTGTTATTGTTGTGGATGATATTATTGTTGTTGAGAAAGAAATAGCACCAACCGTGAAAGAAGAAGAGGAAAAGAAAGAGCCAGGCAATGATACTAAAGGAATACTGAGGGATTTTCATGGCTATATTCATGATGAACAGGCTGATTCAAGATGAAATGTGATGGCATGGATAGAGAAGAGACTTTATTATTGAAGAGATAGAAAGAACTGCAATTAGATTGACAGCTTGAATGTGCTGCTATAGCTAGAGGAGTAGCACAATAAATGTTGAAAAAGGTTGACATCGGACTGTGCTTGCTTCCATGAGACAAACGGTTTATGCTAATTTATTTCTTTGAGAGAGAGAGAAGGAAGGAGAGAGGTCCAGCAGAAGCGGAGAGGAAGCAGAATTGTCGAGCATTCTTCATCCAATGGAACTCCCTTTGCGTTCAAGGAACCAAGGGTCATTAAAAGCACAGATTGTCAAACCTTGAATTATTTATTGGAAGGAGTAAGTAGTATATTTATAAAAAGGATGTCTTACTAATACTATATTACATTTATACACCTACTAATACATAATCTAGACTTACGCCCCATCTGTACAAGAAAAAGGTAAAATTATCTATGTATATTCTTGAAAGTGGAGGTGTTGACAATCTGGCTTTTAGCTCCACGGTACACTTCACTAATTATCGTATATGGGTGTGTTTGCGCTCAAATTTGTACATATATATATAAGCAAATTGCCCTCTCAAATATTTGCAGAATATTTCCCCTCCCTCTCCTTTAATATACATCTAACCACTTATGTCGCTAGCCCACATCCTCCTGATCACCCTTGAAGTATGGAATGAGTCTCCTTTTTTTATATGATTGTACAAGATCCATTTTGAAATTAACTTGCTAATCAGAGAGCGATTTGGTATTTGATAAAACCATCTCAGAAAACACGGTTTCTGCTAATGTTTCAGGACGTAGATGTATATATATATGCAATCCTCGAGCCAGCTTGATTATGATCCAATTAACTATTTATTGGATTTAGATTATACTATAGTACATATCTTGGATTAGGCTATAGAATATCTCCTCCTTTCCTGATAAGAAAATGAAACTTATTTTAATTTGTGTATAGATATTTTTTATTTTATCCAGAACTCACGTTACGCGGCTGTCCAAGCTGCAGGTTTTCAGGGATCAAATCCAGTAGGGATGGCTGCCTTAAGAAACACACTATTGAACGAGGAGAACCCCTCCCCGTCCCCTTCCAAAATATTAAAATAATTCAAAGACAACTCAACGCACAAATTTGAATTCAGGAGATGCATGGATTTGTATTTTGTCTGTATATCCATGGCAATATAGAATGCATTAATGTGTGCTGAGTTGACCTTCAGCGCTATGATTATCAAAAGTATTCCACCTTTGATTAATTGAATATTCAACTATCTATAGAATGCTCGGAAAAGAGATTGTTATTACATGATGAGTTGCATATAGAATATAAATTCATTTGATTGGTAAATTAGTACCCGATCTCATTCTAATAGGAAATCTTGAGGGACTACAAAGACCTCTATTACCTGCCTTGTCCACCTACACTTAATTACTAGAATAAGAACCCGTTAGGTGCAATCAAAGCTTTATAACTTTTCAAAAAAAAATTATTTTTTTATGTTTTTAGATCTTATTAATACACTAATATTAAAAATAAATATTATTTTGATATATTTTCAAGGTAAAAATACTTTGTAAAGCTACCGTTAATCACCGTAACAAACACATCTCGGAATTAGAGTAAATGATTTTTAAAAAACAAATGTAAAGTTTGATGATTTTTAAACAATGTAAACGCAGTACTAATTAGTAACAAAATCTCATTTTTACGCTTGGTCATAGGTATGCATGTTCTATTCTACAACTTAAAAAAATACATGGGACTGCCAAGTCTATGGGGGCATGGGCAGCCCTATTCAACGACAACGACAACGACTTCGAAGGTAAAACCTCCTTCCCTTAATATTGTTCACATGACTCCATGCAAGAAGAGGAGGACAAAGATCCATAATGGTTGTGTGTGTTTGCATTAGCTCCAAAGGCAGGTGGAACCAAATTCCAAAGGTCGTGAGACTTCGCATATCTTCCGGAAGTGGTGATGACTAGGAAATTGTAATGCCTTTTTTTCAAATGGAGAAAGTAAGCCCTTTTTGGAGAGACCACGAAGATAGTAGATCTCCCCTGGTTTCCTCAATCGTGTCCACTTTCCATCTATAAGCTATGGATAGTGGACAGCACTTGCCTCCCGATTTAAAAAAGTGTCAAAAGAGTAGTTGGCCATCACAAGAAAATAAAAAGATCATCACCAACTAATGCATCAAAAGTCCACCCGTGCAATTTAAATGAAG
>Ga0325403_1001035_pt1 | contig 22256 bp, 13 predicted proteins | sample PopdelMetagenome_19_FD_205665 | JGI IMG/M metagenome (GOLD analysis project Ga0325403, IMG submission 205665) | Populus deltoides microbial communities from Bellville, Georgia, United States - Xylem-PdKOR-R4 | ecosystem: Host-associated > Plants > Phyllosphere > Stem > Wood/Secondary xylem... | reverse complement strand
AAATATTAAAAAAAGATAAAAAAATATTTCAATAAAAAAGTCTAAAAAATATATATTACAACAAAAATATTTCAAAAATGATGAAAAAAAAGACAAGAAAAATGCAATTAAAGATGAAATTGAGAGAAGAAATTGAGAAATGTGTTGAATTTGGTTAAATAATTAAAAATTAGATAACTAACGACTAAATTGGAAAAATGCACTAACATACAGGGACCATTTTAGAGCAATCAAGGATGAGATTGAGAATAAATATTGTGAAAAAGGTTAAAATTGGTTAAAAATAAAGAAATTGGAAAACCAAAGACCAAATTGAAAAAAAGGGAGGAATTAAGGGACCGCTTAAAAAAAAACACTTCTATTTAAGCAAAACAACACCATTTTATTTAAGTGAAACAATGTTTTTCAAATAAATGAAATTGTACATTTCACTCATTAAATTAAACAAATTGGAAACCAATAACTACTTTGAAAAAGGCACTAGACTTGAGGGGTCACAATTGATGTTGGGCAAGGCCTAATTACACAAAACTAACTAATTTTATCTCAATTAAGAACATCCAAGCTGAAATTAAAAGACCAGGGATTAAATTAGAGATTTCATGATCCCAATGACTAAAACCCTAATTTCAAAGGTTTAAGAAAAACGATGTCGTTTTGGTCATGATTCTCCTATTTTGGCTGATTGTGAACCACTATTCTGGAAATAATCATGGAAATTTCAGCCATCATTAGACAAACAACAACCACCATTCGACAGAGGAGCTTCCCCCATACAAGGCTATGTTGTATTTTTTAATGTTTATGCCCCCTACCTGCCACGTGGAAGGCCTCAACATCTTGTACCAAGACAATCTTGTGTGGTTTATTAAAATTAGACACTATTACATCCAACTTTGGATCGATGGTGGGAAGGCTACATACCACATAATCAAGCACGGTTTGATCCTAGTTAAAGACTAGCATCCTCTTTATGAGATCTATGGCTTGGTTAGCTTCAATGACCTCTTATTTGCCACAATTAATTCTTGAATGGCACACCCTCAATTAGCTATTTTCAGTCAAGTTCTAGCTATAAAGTTCCAAGAGTTTGTTAGATATCAGGGAGAGGGAAAGAAGAAGAAGAGAGGAGAGTGGTCCCCTAATAAATCAAAGTCAAAATGAGAAAGAATCCCCTATGATATAGTTTGAAAAACCACCTTTAAACCCAAAATTGGTTTCACAATTACTGGCCCTTTTTAGGCTATAAAAGAGGTATTTTTTTGAAGCTTAAAGAAAATACTGGAGATGATAAAAAGCCACAAAAAAGAGAAGAAATATTGAGAGAAAACCAATCAAAGAATTAAAAAAAAAAGTGAAAAAAAAAGATATTGTGAAGAAGGAGATCAAAAGTTGCTTTGAAAGGACTAATAGAATTTGTTCAAATCAAGCAAAAATAGGTAAAAACTAGTTACAATCAACTCTTGAAGGTATATTACTCAACTTGATGGAGGGGAAGAACTCATTAAGAATACCCTCCCCTCTGCATTTTAAGATTTGATTCATTCATTCAAGTGTTATTCATAATGTTTTTGAATTGATTCAACCATGTTTCAAATTATTTTTGCATATATGTCCAAGTTGCTTTGAATGGAAGTTGTAATATGGTTGTTAGTTCATGTGTTGTTAATATGGTGTTTTATAATGTTTAATAGATGATTAATGATATGCTTTTGATGTTCGAATACTTATTCTTTATGCATGAAAAATATATCTTATGGTTTGATGATTATATCCAAAAAGAGACATACAACAATGCTTAAACTTTCTGGTGTTTTTGTTTAGTTTTGGAAGTTCATATAGGTTATTTTGATGTTGAATGAGCTTTTAGATTGATAAAAACAACATACATGTATGTTGACAATAGATTATAAGCTTTGAATCCTGTGCATTTTAAGGTTTACATGTTTACTGTTATTTCTAAAGGTTTAAGCATGTGTACATGAATGTATATGACTTATATGAATAAGCCTTTATTCTAAGTTTTAGTGCATTTTTCAGATTTTAGCATATTCTGGGTTTTTGAGTTTAACATTCATCTACAGAAGATTGCTTCGGGTCCATAATTTCTATGTTGTTTTGATCATTTATTGGTTCTTACACATGCATACAAACTTGTTGATCACTAATCTAGGATCCTAAAGGTTTAAAAATACTGAAATCTTGGCATTTGATCTTTGGTTCACAAAATCAAATAATCATGACGATTGATTGTTTGTTGTGATAATCGAACCTCAAATTCATGTTTGAACGATGATTTTACATGTCCTTGTATCTTTGAGTTACTGAAATATGGTCTGAAATTGAATCTGTATTTTTGGATTTATGTTGAAATGTTTTTTGTGTTTTTAATAAACTCTGAGTTTTGATCCATTTAAATTTTAAATTTATAAAAAAAATATGTTTTTTTACCTTGTTTGATTGGTTTTAATTAGTTTAGGGCCTTATTTTGTTGTTTTTGGGTCGAGTCCACCAAGCCCAACCTATATGACAAGGCAAACCCATAAAACTTTAAGGTCTTGTTTAGCCTGTCCCAATTTTACAAGGGGAAAAACTCATTTTTCTTCCGTTAGGGTGTGTATACATAATAAGGGTTAAAGGCATACTTGCTCAAACATGCCTTTAGCCTTGATTTTGTATTCTTCTCCTTTGTATTTTGACTCATTATCAAACAAACCTCAAATGATTTCTAAAAATTCTAAAAAAAATTCAAGGATCATTTTAAAAATATTTATGGGTCTCTCACATATTTTTTCAACTATTTGGTTTGTAAACTTACATTCTAAAATACCAATCTGATATTAAATATACATACTTTTCTTTAAATTTTCAAAAAAAATACAAAAACAAAAACCAAAATTCCTTATTTTAAAAAATATGTTTTTATCTATGTGTATAAAGCCAAATTCTAAAACTTTTCATGCATATGTTATAAAAAAAAATTGTATTTTTATCATTTTTTGAAAAATACAAAAATCAATTAATGGGTATCATAACAAATTTGTGATTATCCATTAGGATTTGACCAAAATTTCAAAAACACCATAAAAATCAATTTGTTTAATTAATAATTTGGGTATGAATTCTACATTGTAATGCATATTTCTGATATTAAATTAAATGAATTAAAAAAATAAAATGTTAAAAATTAACTGTAGACTTTAATACATGGAGGTATAAAATTACACTATAAAGTATACCCCCGATGTATTAAATATACAAAATAAAAATAAATACATCATTAAGATTTAGACCTTAGAATAGTTAGATTTTAGCTTAATAAAATATACACCTCTTTATTGAAGGGGATCTGTTTTAAGCACACAAATATAAAGACCATCTTATTGAGAATGATCTACCTAAAATTCATAAGATAGGACTCTCTTTACCGAGGATGACCTCTTTTGAACCTTAAACAAACTAACGAATAGAAAAATGACTTATTATAAATAGGGTGCATTTGGAGTAATGTGTCTTCTTCATGCACAACTAGTCCTCTTATCTAAATTCTTATAGACGAGTAAGTTTTCTAGTGATTATAATACCAGGTGGAGACTTCTAAACCCTTTAAATCATAATTTCATGATTAATCCTAACATATCTAAAATCCTTTTGATTTAAGAGAAAGATCTGTTATTCGCAATTGTGCACGCCACGATAAAATATATAACAAATTTACTATTTCATGATTCAATGATTAAACTAAAATTAGGTCTTCATTTGTCAATAACACCTTAAGCTTCTTATAATAGTGTCATTTTCTAATCATTATTATGATGAGAAATGATATGACTTGTACACATTCATCAAATATATTTTTTACATACAAATATATAAGTATGTTTTATTCTTAAAATTATATAATAACTATTCTAACCCAATTTTTTTTATCTATATTTTTGTTTATATTTAAAAACAAAATAGAAAAAAACAAGAAAAAAAATAATATATCTTTTTAATAATTATAGTTCATTTTAATCATTTCATTATTTTTCTTCATTTCTTATTTAATTTTTATGTGTAAAAAAATCTTGAAAAATAAAAAAAAAGTAAAAAAGTAAAAAATACATGGCTGGTGTTGAAATTGGACCAATAATTGAGCATCACGGGCAAAAGAAAGAAGTTTAGGAATTTTTAAGCTATTATTGAGGGTTTAATTGAGAAAGAAATTGAAGAAAAGGGCTTAAATTGATTTAGTTTGGCTATAATAAAAAAAATTGAGGTTCAAGAATGAATTTGAACAAATAATCAAGTTAGAAAATCAATTAAATGCTTAATTAAGAGAGAGAAAAAAATAAAATTTAAAGCCAATTTGGCTTAACAATAAAGAACTGGAAAATCAATGACCAAAATGAGTAAAGCGGAGAATTTATAGGACATATGTTATTTTAGTCGAGGGCTGAATTGAAATAAATAAAATAAAAAGGATGAAAATTAACCAAAAGTAAGAAATTGAAAGATCAAGGAGAAAAAGACACCCAAATAGGGGGATTGTGATGAAGTTGGCACAGTTAAATTAGAGGAAATACCTACTTCTGATGGAGAAAAAAAAAATGACATTGTTTCACTCTATGTGAAACGGTGCGTTTTGCTTGAAAGAGGGAAGAACAAATGATGAAGCTTGGAATGAAACGACGATGTGTTATCCTAAAATTTGTAGGAATTTTGGGCATTAAAAAAGACGTTGGGAAAGCTAATCTCATGCATTGTTAGTGTTTAATTTTGATCCCAATCAGTCCTCGTGGCGGCGCGAAAACAAGAGAAACATGGTCTCCAATCAATCCTCGTGGCTACGTTCTTGGGGCAAGAAATCAAGGTTGAAATTCCAGAATCAATTACATTCTTGGGCTAGGCTGTCAAGTCTTAAAGGAAAATCAAGTTGGGCTTCACAGAGCCCGTTGTGGGCTCTTGATGTTGATGGGCCGACATACTTTTGGTTTGGGAAACTATCTTTATTTGGGTCTGCATGCTCATTGTGGGCTCATAAAATGCTCTATGTGGACTTGTATGGGCCAACAAGTTTGATTTGTTTTGGGTTTAGACTGAGTATTAAATTAATTTATATATTCATATTTTTTTAGGATTGATTCTAAATTTTAAAATCAATGTATCTCCTGTTTTTGGGATTGATGTTAAAATTATTATTTATTTTATAAATAATATAAAAAATAAACTTTTTATTAGGATTGATTCTAAACTTTAAAATCAATATGTCTCTTGTTTTTAAGACCTGCGTTAAAAACTTTTTTTAAATATATAAAAAAGTAATGAAAAAATATTAGGATAGTCAATGGCAATAAAAAGAACAAATCTAGAACAAATAATACATAGTTAAGATAACCTTTCGTAAAAAAAAATATAGCGAGGGTGACATCGTTTCCCCCCTAAATATAAATAAACTCTTGCTCGAATCTCTGGAACCAGTGTTATTTGTTAGGAGCCCTAATTTTTTTTTTTTAATTACTAGATGGTGAGTCCAATCTTCAACAAGATATTTTAGCTCCGTTGTGCGTCCACTAAGATGTGATAATAACATTATCAATTTTTTTTTTTATGAATAAGAATTATCAATATTTAAAAAAAAACAATTGTTAAGACTGAACCTAAATTTAACGAGTCCAAAACCCCGAAGGCCAAAAACCATGGGCTCAAGCAGTGCCTAGGGCTAGTGCTGGCATCGCCTATTACCCTTCTGGATATGCAGCCTAGCGCTCTAAGCGCTAGACACACATCTAGCACCTTATTTGGCGTGTAGCCCATCATCCTAGGTGTGTACCCCAATGCAATTGGCGCTGCGAACCAACCAAGAATCCTATAGGCTCGAGCACACGCCTGAGCCCAATATCTATGGGCTCACGCAATGCACTTAAGCTCATTTTCACCCCTTAACTTGCTCAGGACATGGATATGAGCTTAACACTCAGAGTTTGATTTTTATGAGACCTCACACGAGTACCTCAAGATATTTTTTTTGGAAACCACATGAGTTCCTTAGGATTTTTTACTAAACTAATATATTTTGGATCTTACCCTTTCTACACCCCTGGGTGTATAAAAAATATTTTATGGTCTATCACCTTTCCATCTCATTAATACACGAAAAAAAGATATTTATTCATTATGAATGTTATCAAGGCAAAATTACTTTGCAACCCCTCCACTCAAACAAAAAAATAAGATTCCAGAGCTATAAATACCTCATGAATCACCAAAGTAAAAGAAACATAATCTCTTCATTTTCTACATATTTGTATACATATTCTCAGAATCTCTACCTTTAACATATTATTGATGCATTTTCTTTCTCTACAAATATATTTATTTAAGCATTTAAGAGTTTCTAAATTTATCAATGGGGATTTTTTACTTGGTTTTTCACATTAAGCTACCACACATCTTGGCTTTTCATGTCATGCTACCGCCCACTTTGACTTCCCACGTCAAGCTATCACTCATCTTGGCTTCCCATACTAAGTTACCACCCGTCTTGGCTAAGAAAAATAAATCAGATTGCAAAGATTAAGTGATTAACATATTATTCAATCATATAAACTTTATTCTTAAAAACATTAAATTTTGAAACATCATCAATTTTCTAATTATTATTATTATGATGGGAAATGATATGATTATTCATCACATATATTTCTTACATACAAATATATGAGTATATTTTGATCCTAAAATTATAAAATTACGCAAACATTTCCTTAAATAATATCTTCCTATTATATTTTTTTTCTCTCTTAGAGCTTAATGATGGTTGTCACTTCAACTCTGAGATGCACTAACTTTCTTGAATTGAGCATTAACTTCAAGAACACAAATAATATTTTGGTTATGACATGGTTCCATCTGACCAATTAGTGTCTCGCAATTTTGATTGGTTTTGTCCGAGTTTAACCAATCTATAACATTTTTATTTCATTAGTAAGAGTCGAATGAATAAGGATTCGGTTTTGCTTTTTCAATCTTATTTGCTGGTCTGATAAATATAGATAATTGACTTTTTAGATAATATAAAAAAAATAAAAAGCCTTAACGGAAAAAAAAAAAAGAAAGAGGAAACCTAATTGGAGAAAGAGTAATGTTAGACATACATAATGCTTTTAACTAAGACTTACAAGAAATGCTGAAAGGCTTTTTTTTTTCATTTTTGATATCATACTTTTTTCCTTACAATTAATGATTAAAATATGATAAATTAATATACAAAGGCAAAACTTAAGGATAGGGGACCTAAGTTTAAAATATGAAAGAATATCATATTCAACCTAGAATTAGAGCGACAAAAAACATTTTAGTCCTTTTATTTTCCTTCTTCTATAACAAACCTTTAGTTTTACAAATATTTTGTTTTGGTCCAAAATTTTTTTTTTCAGTCACTAGCTTAAAACATAAGAGAGAAAATCATTGAAAAAAACAAAGGAAAAAAAAATATATTGATTTACCACATTCTAACCTTGAAAAAAAATACTTCTTGGTGTTGACGAGATTCATTCAATGAAAGAAGTCTCACTTAAGTGTTTTTGAATATTTATTTTGCTTAAAACAAATAGATCTGTTGAGAGAAAAACTTTTTATAATTTGATTTTGTATTTTTAGATTTTTTAATGTTTTTGGGTTGATTAATTGTTTTTTTGTTTTTAATATTCTAAGGGTGATTATTAAGTTTTTATATGAAAATGACATGTTATCTACTTTTTACCTATAAAAAAAAAAAGGAAAGCTTAGGTGCACAGGCTTAATATAGAAAGCCCACACCATGTGCTTTTGATTTTCTAATCCAGGCTCATGGGTTTTTCTTTTTAAAAAGGTTTAATTGTTAATTAAAATATATTAATTAAGTGAATTTGTGAAGGCCTACATGAAATGTATTTAATTTTAATTCAAATTACTTCAAATAAATAAATTAAAATTTTTTGGGTGATATTTCTTAATAAAATAGCATTTTATTTTTTGCTTGGTTTTTGAATAAGATTGTAACATTTTTATAATATTAGTAGTGGTTCTTTTTGTGCAACATTATATAATCTTTTTCTTTTTCTTTTTAATATTTTTTAATTAAATGAATAATTAATTCCAAGAAACAAAATTATCAGACCCAACCAGTACTGTAATCCATATTATGAGATTAAATATCTTCTCTTAACTTTTCGGTATATTCCCTAGTTTTTATTGGGAATGTTTTTTTATATATATAATTATTGACGTACATGATTCTAAATTTATTTAATTAAATATATTAAATTTTGTGATTCGCATTAATTTTTTTTTCTTGATGCCAAACATGTTGGAAATATCTATAAATTTTTTTTGTCATTAAAAAAACATTTTATTCTATCTACAGTAAAACGCAAGTCAACACACTAGATACACAACTGATTCCATGCCTATATTAAATGTTGAAATCTTACTTGGAAAATATATTAATAATGCTTAAGAGTGTATTTGTTTTATATTAAAAAATTATTTTGACTCATAATGGAGAGTAAGCAGTTATCTAATTAACATATGGTAAAAGAGTTTAGCTTTTCACTATAGCAATGAACAGTGAAAAGTCAAGCACTTTTTCACTTTGGTCCTCAATATTTTTTAGGATTTTTTTTTAGTTTCATCCTCTAGTATTGGGTTTATTGGGTATAGAGCTTCATAATTTATTTCAATTTATTTTTTATAAAGTTATACCAATCTTATGATCCGAGTCACTAGTTTTACGAATCAGTTGTGTTGACTCGGGTCATTTTTATTTTTTTTTTAATTTTATCCTTCAACATTGGGTTGATTGAGAATCAAACTATATAATTTTTTTGACTTGCTTTCTTTGGAGTTATCTCAGTCTTTTGACTTGAGTTTGATAGGTTAACCGAGTTGACTCGGGTTATTTTTTGTCATTATTTATTTATTTTTTCAATTTAATCCTTTAAAATTGGGTTTAGTGGTAATTGAAATTTATAATGTTTTTTTTTTCTATAAGTTTGTTATAGTTTTATAACCCGGGTTGCAAGTTAGACCAATTATCCTAGGATTTTTTTTTATTTTTTTAGTTGATTTATAATTTTGAATCAAATCTTACGCGGTCGAAGAAAAACTGTTGTTACCAAATCATCTATTCTGAAAAGAAAGAAAAAAAAAGAAGGAAAAAAGAAAGTGAAAAGGGGATGCAAATTTTATATTCAGGCTTTTAAACGATATGACAACTAAGAAAGTTGTCAGCAAAAGTGGGAGCCAAACATCCATAAAGTTAAGCAGAATATATATATATATATATATATATATATATATATATATATATATATATATATAAAACACATTTTTTAAATATTGCATGGTCAAGGAACTTCTTCTCAGTCTCATTAAAAGTCATATTTATCCTTTATTTATACTGATTTTTGGAACCAAAACGAATGCAAAATTAATTCTAATAATTATCAAAACTAGTTCCTATAATTTTGCTTAAGTTACCTTCCATAAAAAGAATAAAAACCTAACAGCTTTTTTCTTTAAAAACTAGACATTTTTCATTTAAAAATAAATTGTTTAGGAAGGAAAAGAAGATTGTTTGGATTTTTTATTCATATGCCAAATATATAAATGACTGATCTTAATAAAATACTATCATATTTACTTGGTTAAATAATGAATACAATGTCTTGAACTATACAATCTTTTACGTAAATCAAAATATTCGTACTCATATATTTATCTTCCTAAAGATTTTCTTTGGTTCTCATGATTATGTTTATTTTAGCACTAAACAACTCTTGGATTCATTTAAGATTATTTTATTTTACTCTATTTAGTATTTCAAGTTATGAAAGTCACTAAGAGCACAACTCATCTTTTATTATGTTGCAGCTAACACCTTTTTTTATTATAGAAACAAACATGAAATTTAGAAATCTTCAAGTGCTACTAAAAATACTATATGATTTAGTTTTCTCTTTGAACTCAGATATTAGGATCTCCAGTCAATTAGATTGAGTTATCATCATTACACTTTTATTTTAAAGGTTCCAAGCTCATTCTCCTTGATGAATTATATACAAACTCTCTCAACAAATCTTTGGTTCCATAATTTTTTCCTTTGATTTTACATAGTTAATCAAAAGTATCTCATTCAAAAGCAAGTGTTTAAAAATTATTGTAGGGAATATCTTAATGAGCTGGTTAGGATTGATAGAAAAAATCAAGAAAAATGAGTCTTCATCTAATTTTATGATAAGTAAGAATCCTAACTACTCTTCAAATGTTATAGAAAAGGGGATGATTATGCTAAAGGGAAAGAAAATCACTCTAGAACATCGTATCTAAGATAAAGTGCTTCATGTTTATTTTTGTGACAAAGATATTTATAGTGCTTAGATGCTAAGAGTTTTCTAAATTAATTGTGTTTGTTATTAAAGGACAACTAAAACCTAATATAGTAATTTGAAATCTAAGCTCGGCAATAGGGTCTATTCTTTACTTTCAAAGTATATATGTCGAACCTAAAAGAACAGTACATGATAAATCAGGTTCTGACTTGTCTTTTTTTTTTTTTTGTCTCTCTTTCTTGCCTATTTTCTTCCTAAGATCTTTATAATAATGTTTTATGTGTATTTGTTTTTAGGATTTTGATTTATAGTGTTGGGTTTCCTTTAAAACATGAAAAATCAAAACTAGAAAAAATAATATTGGAAGATTCTTACATTTTTTTTTTTTAATGAGGATTTCCCTACAAATTTTTTTTCTCATTTATAAGATCTTTCATTATATTATTTGGTTCTTTGTCATCTTAGTCCTCTTTTTCTTTCTTACCTATTATTTCACTCCCCAATATATATATAAATTTTTTTATTCTTTATTTTTTATTATAAAAAATTACATGAAATAAAATAAAATAAACAAGTGCCAAAAATCATGAAATGATAATAAATTAAATAAATCACATTAGAAAGATATATTTTTGAAATTTAAAATACATTGAATAATGGAGGTAAAAAAAAGGATTATGATAACAATATTATGTTTACTATCTATATGTCTAAACTTACCATTATATATATTATTTTGTGCCGTTCCAATTAAAAAGTAACTATCCCAGTAGACATGAAATGCTACCATTGGTTTTGGTCAACATGGAATATTTTCCAAGAAATTTGAAAGCCATTCAATCTCTAGCTTTATCAAGAGCAAAAATTTATGATTCCATTATGAATCTTGCGATACGCATTTTCTTAGAGGGTTTTCAAGATACAAGAGCTCCACCGAACTTGAAAACATAAACCAAATAAGAATATTTCAATTGACTTATTCCTATACCTTTATATTTAGGTAGATATACATTGATGTCAATTGGTGTTTTGGTAGTGCTATTGTCGTCTTTATAAAAATTGTCAAAACTTTTCTTAACATACATAAATGATGTTATAGATTGGAACAATACCAACCCATTAAATGTCTTAGTAATTTTTATTTATAGTATAACATCTAGAATATCTAAGTCTTTCATGTCAAACTTATTAGTTAATATTTTTCTTAGTAGACTTGACCATATGATCATTGTTATAAAAAACATATATCATGCATATAGAGACATAAAATGACATAACACTCACACACATAAATTTATCAATAAACTCATTTAACAACATAACCTTATTTTATTTTCTCATACCATTATTTAGGTGCTTGTTTCAAACCATATAATGATTTGACAAGCTTACAAACTTTTTTTCTTGTCCATTAACAATAAACTCCTTAAGTTGTTCCATGTAAACTTCTTCATCAAGGTCATCATTAAAAAAAGTTTTTTTTACATTTATTTGATATATTTCAAGCTTGTTAATAATTGCGATGACTATTAATGTACGAATGCAAGTTATTCTTGATATATGTGAATATATGTCAAAATAATTTGCACCTTCTTGTTGTTTGAATCCATTAATAACAAGCCTTTCTTTGTATTTACCAATAGTTATATTAACTTTCATCTTTCTTTTAAAGATTTACTTATATGCTAATAGTTTATTTCCAGATGGAAGATTCACTTGCTCTCATGCAAGATTGTTTATAATTGATCCAATTTCACTATTGACTATCTTATTTCAATATGAAGCTTTAGAATAGGACATTGTCTCAGAGTAGGTTTAAGGTTCATTCTAACAAGTATTTTAGAAAATCAGGACCAAATATTTTGGTCATTTTTTTCATTTTACTCCTTTTAAGCTCAACTTATCTTTTTTCTATTGATGATAACTATTTGGGATAGTTTCATTCGTTCTTTTAAGTGAATAATTTTCTTTTACTTTATTAAATGGAAAACATTAAAAAATGTAGCATTCTTGATTCCATTATAGTATTAGGATGAATGTCATCAATATTTAACTTGTGTATAAAAAATCAACATGCACCACTATTGTAAGTATATCCTATAAAAACACAATTCATGATTTTAGATTTTATATTGATCTTTTGGGATCAAGTACTACTACTTTTGTATGATAACCTCACATTTGAGGTAATTATAGAAAAGTCTTTTATCTTTTCACAATTCATATAATTTATTTTCTAACTTTTTATGGGGTACTTCAATATAAGAGATGGTGGAATCTTTCTTAACAAGATAGCATTTACCAAAGCAAAATCACTTAAGACAACCAAATCTTGATTTAAAGTCATGATAATTCTAAATAAGAAATAACCAAATATTTATAACTAAATTATTAGTTTCTCAAATGCAAGAAAGAAACAACAAATTTAAATATGTATAACAATCACAAAACCAATCAAATTATCAAATAAAAATTTGATAACTAAGATAGTTGATTTAAATAATTTTTAATTGTTTAGTTATTGAAAGTAAATATTTAACAAGCATCATATTAATATTATTTTAAATAAATTGCATGATCATATAAGCTAGATTAAAAGTTTAATTTAAAATTAGAGTTGTTAACAACCTAAAAAATTAAGTTAGTTTGCAAAGATTTAGATATATAAACTAACCCAAAGACTAGTATAATAAAGCTTTAAGATTGTTGCTTTTTTTTTTTAAAACTAAGTTTTTTTTATATGCATGCAATTTATACAATCAATGTAAACTTGTAGTTGAAATCAAAATAAAATACTAGAATGTATACTGTAGACCGGAAAGGAAAACTTACTTGTGAGAATTCGCTTTCTTATTTCTGGATCAATTACTTCAGTGCCACTCAATTGCTAGAACCAAAGTGATATTCCACAGTACGAATGTCTTTGTAAATCTTGTCAAGTTAATGCAAAGAGTTAAGAAGAGAGAAGATAAAAAGAGAACTATGTTCTTTCAATAATGAAAAGTTATTATTCCATATGGGTTATATCCCTTTATATATGATTAGAGAAGGCGGTTACTTCCTTTAGTAACTTCTCTAATAACTTGGACCAGGCCCATCCATCATGGGCGGACCAGACCTAACCCAATAACCAACATCTCCCACTCGCCCATGAAGGACTGAATCTCTCTAATACATTATACTTCAAACTTGCACAAGAATTTCATACTTGACGAACGGACTGTGCGACCTAAAGCACATAGTGAAAGGAGCTCCAATATATAAAACTAATTCAGGCCATATAGGAGACATCAACCTCATAATTAATTATTCCTTAAAGTGTACTAATATACCCCAAGCATTTTTAGTTACACATAACTGAATATAATTCAATCCCTCAACAATTTTCATATTCAATCCATCCTTACAATTACAAGTATTCTAAATTATATCAAATATATTCAAGTGATATGATCCTGGACGGTGAATACAAGTAACAGGTGTAGAACTAAAATTACATTTTCTTTCACTCTCATATCAATCAAATCTAAATTAACTCGCTTTCCTAAGAGTATTCCTTTAAGTTGAATCATTCCATGACTATAGGATATACTCCTAAAGTAGTGATCATTAATACATCACCTCATGATATAGTCAAGTCATAAAGGGTAAGATTTTGAGATCTTAGATATGATCTTCAGGACTCACATAATAAAGAAGTAGGGATCCATTCTTTATTCCTGTAATGGTCGCTAGCATATATAGTATGAAATACATGCTATAGTGGAGCTTACTCGTTTCTTTTTTTAAGGCAAAGAGTGTATGTCGTTGCTCTCCTTGTTAGAAGAAATACACTATACGAGTCTTAGTCTTGTAAATAAAAACATAGACTTCAAATCAGAAATTCTCATTTGCTTATTTTTTATTAGTGGCAAGTGAATAATTTCATTCTCGGCTTCAATTATAATTGACACATGAATGACGGGAATTCATTCATGCTGATTCTTTTATTTAAGAACCTCATCTTGGTCCCAGCCAAGGTGACTTTTTAATAATCACTTTGAGTTAAAATTGCTCCCACTGCGCCCAAGTCGCTTATTGAGCATTAAAACTCAAATAGTCTTATCTCTACTCACCTTACAAGTGATAGAGGTGATTGCTCATGTAAGTGAGCCAATCTAAGTCTATCAACATACTATAACAAATTATACTATACGATACTCCCAATATATTCATGAAACAAATAATAAATAAAATGATATTCTAATGACATTTATTCATTACTCAATCACTGTAAGCTTTCGTATGATCCTTAAAACTAATTATATTTTACATAAGCCAAGGGATCTCACATGTCTAACAAATACATCCCTTGCTATTGGTTTTGTGAGTGGATCTGCAACTATAGAATTTGTAGAAATGTGTTTTAGGATCACATCTTGTTCAGTAATTGATTCTCTAATGTAGTGATATCTCATCTTGATATGTTTGGTCTTTCCATGGTATTTTGGATCTTTGGTCACAGCTATTGTAGCAGTGTTATCACAGTAAATTGTCATTGGGTCTGATGCTGATTTGACAATTTTCAAATGATACTGGAAATTTTTTCACTAAACAGCATCTTGTGTTATTGCGGAACAAGCTACATACTCAGCCTCCATGGTAGATAAGGCTATGCAGGATTGTTTCTTGCTCCTCCATAGTATTGCATTATCATTAAGCAAGAAAGCACATCCTGAAGTTGATTTGGATTGGTCGACATCTCCTCTCCAATCAGCATCAGAGAAACCAATCAATCATAAATATTTCTTTCCTTGGTAACATAGCATGTAATTTGAAGTTCCTTTCAGATATCGTAAAATCCTTTTGACTGCCATCTAGTGTTTCTGACCAGAGTTTGATTGATATCGGCTAACCAATCCAATAGCATAACATATATCGGGACGTGTGCACATCATTGCATACATCAAACTACCGACAGCACTGGCATAAGGTACTCTGGACATTTTCTCCTTTTCTTCTAAAGTCTTGGGGCACATATCACAGCTGAGGCTCAAACTTTTATCAACAGGGGCGTCCATTGGTTTGCTATCTTGCATGTGATAGCGCTCTAACATCTTTTTGATGTAAGTCTCTTGAGTCAAACCCAAAAGCCTTTTAGCGCGATCTCTTATGATTTTCACACCAAGTACATAGCTGGCCTCCCCATGTCTTTCATTTCAAAGTTTGATGATAACCACTTTTTAGTAGTATTAATCATCTCTTTGCTATTTCCAGCTATTAAGATATCGTCAACATATAAGGATAATATTATAAAACTATTGTTAGAACGTTTTAAATACACACAATGATCTTTTTTCATCATTGTAAAACCATCATTAAGGATAGCTTAATGAAACTTAACGTTCCATTGTCTAGAGGCTTGCTTAAGACCATATATGGATCTTTTAAGCTTGCAAACTTTGCGCTCTTGTCCTTTAGTCTTGAATCCTAAAGGCTGATCCATATAAATCTCCTCATTTAGTTCTCCATTTAAAAAACGCAGTTCTAACATCCATTTGATATAACTCTAGGTCCATATGTGCGACTATAGCTAAAATGAGGCGAATTGAAGTAATCAATTTCCTCTTTTTGAGTGTAGCCTTTCGCTACTAGTCGAGCCTTATAATGTTCTATTAACCCGTCCGCCTTACGTTTAATTTTAAAAACCCATTTATTTCCAATGGATCTTCATCCTGACGGTAAATCAACCAAGTCCCAACTTGATTAATTTTCATTGACTCCATTTCTTCTTTCATAGCTTTAATCCATTCACTTGCTTTAGAACCAGATAAAGCATGACTGAATGTTTTAGGTTCTTCATCATGTTGTGGAGAAATTATGAACGCTTCCCCCTCAATGTCAAATTGACGACGAGGAATTGGTTCACGAATGCTTCTTCGAGGTTGAGATTGCTCATGATCTTGCTCCATGAGAGTAGGAATAGATAAAATATCACTTCCACTGTTTTTAGAAGGATTAAAAGTTTCATCTAAGTCCTCTACTGAATGGTTTGTTGCGCCATAATCTAGATTTTCCATTTCATGTAATTGAAAATCTTTTTCAACCTCACCTGTCTTTGGAAAAACCTTTTCTAAGAATACAACATCACGCGATTCAATCTCTGTTACTCTTCCATTAGCCTTTTCACCAATAAATACAAATCCTTTGGAATATTCAAAATATCGTATAAAAATACACTTCTTCCCCCTAGGATCAAGTTTCCCATATTCATTAGAAGTATTGTGAATATAAGCTGCACACCCCCATGGATGGAAATAACCTAGATTAGGTTTGACACCATTTCATAGTTCATATGGGGTGGATGAGACAGATTTAAAGGGTATATGATTAAGTATGTAAGCAGCAGTTAACAATGCATCTCCCTAAAAGGAAATTGGTAAGTTAGTTTGCGCCATCATTGACCTAACCATGTCAAATAGGGTTCTATTCCTTCTTTCCGCTACACCATTTTGTTGTGGAGTATAAGGAATAGTTAGCTGTCTGGCTATACCCTTTTCATCACAAAAATTTTTAAATTGTTTAGACAGATATTCACGTCCTCGATCAGTTCTTAAAGCTTTGATCTTGGTACATAGTTTATTCTCCACCAAATTGGTACATTGAATGAAGCAATCCAATGCTTCAGACTTATATGAGATCAAATAAATATGACCAAACCATGTAAAATCATCTATAAATGTGATAAAATAATTTCCTCCATGTCTTGCTCTCACATTCATTGGGCCATAAATGTCTGAATGAATAAGCTGTAATGGACTACTAGCTCTTTTAGCTTTGCCAAATGGTAATCTAGTTGCTTTTCCAGCAAGGCAATGCTCACAAACGGGCAATTCCTCTTTGGTAAATGATCCTAAAAGATCAACTCTTGCTAATCTATATAATCGATCTTGCCCAATGTGTCCTAATCTAGCATGCCAAGTTATGATATTACTATCATTAATAGTGATAGAATTTTGAACAACTTAAATTGAAGCATCATAATTAATAGATACATTAACGGTGTCTAACACCATCAAACCATTTAATACAAAACCAGAACCATAAAAAATGTTATCAAGATGTATTTTTACACAACAACCAACAACTCAATATTAAAACCCAATTGGAGTAAAGCAAGAACAGACACAAGATTCCGTTGAACTTCTGGAGCGTAGAGTACATCATAAAGATAAAGTGTGTGACCGCCCCGCAAATCCAGTTTGCAGGTACCAATCCTAAGCACAGCAATGGAAGCATTATTCCCCATGTATATGTATCTACTTCCCTTTGGAATTCGACGGAATTCCACAAAGGTTGTTCGATCCCTTGCTATGTGGTCAGTTGCTCCTGAGTCTATAGTCCAAAAAGGAACAGATTCAGCAAGAATTAAACAACTACTAACGTATAAGTTAGAGGGATGATTGTGGTTAAACATTACCTTTGGCTTAGTGCAATTACGAGCAAAGTGACCAGGTTTACCACAATTGAAACAATTCATATTCTTGTCTTTCTTACCGCCGCGTTTCCCACGTTTGCGCTTATGTCCACTACTACTTGCTTATATTCCTCTCTTGCCATATTTAGGACCTTTAGCCTTACCTTTTTTATATTTAGAGCCAAATGCTCCACGCATCTTAGTCTCATATATAAAAGCCTCGTTTATAGGCTTCTCAGCGTGAAGTCGATCTTCTTCAAGCTCGACATGACGAGCAACATCATCAAATGTCTTGATGTTGTCATTGTGGGTAAGGTTAATACGCATGGGTTCCCAATGGTATGGCAAAGAGCGGATAACTGCTTGGACTTGTTGTTCATCAGTCATCTCATGTCCAGCACCTCTTAATTCACTGATCATGTTAGACATGACCGTAAGATGCTGCCTCATTGTCTGATTTTGGCGCTTCTTATAACCATCAAATTTGAGGGTTAGCTGGCGAAGTCTAGTAGTGGAGGTTCCTCCATACTGAATCTTTACTGCGTCCCAAACAGATTAAGCTGAACGATGCCTTTCAAAACGCAGTATAATATCATTTCTCATGCTGCTCAACATCAAAATGCAAGCTACATGATCTTTGCGCTTATAGGTTTGACATGCTTCCTTATCAAGCTTGTGCTGAGTAGTGTTTCCTTGCTCAGGTTCAGCCATCAGTTGTCTGATTGTTTACAGCATTTCTTGCTCTTCAAGGAGATACTCAATCTTACGATGCCAAACATCGTAATTCTTTTCACTTAGTTTGTCTCCATGGTTCAAATCAACAATAATACTCTTAGATGCAGCCATATTAAACGCTATTGACAGCAATTACAAATATTAGTATCTAGTACAATTTAATTGACATATTTTGCCACTCCATTTTAAATTAAACAAATAATAATCGAACACATACAAGAGAAATGAAAAGAATGTTAAACACTTAATCAATTTTTATTTGTATGGTCTAATCATTATTGGAAATTTAAATGAGTGTAAAATTATAGTTATTAGTTTCAACTAACAACTCCCACTAATCACGTTGCATATATTATCATATATATGTATATAATGTGATTAAAACTTAAATTACATAAAATATTCAGTTCACAATTAAACAACTATTCATCTTAAAAAAGAATACAATATTAAGAATAATACATTTCTGAATTATTTTATATTTTAGGCACATAAGTAGGGTCTCAAATTACGTCATCCATTTCATCAAAGTCATCTCCTCTAAGTTCATTCTGCTCAAACCATGGAATGAATTTAGTAGCAGCATCCAAACGACCTGCGCTTCTTCCAGTGCGTCGTATACCCTTTTCGACATACTGACGTTCCCTCTCAAGCAGCATTTCATCTGCGAGATTGTTTAAATCTAAGGATTCCAGCCTATATTCCAACGATAATCACACCGGCATTCATTCCCCAAGCAGAGAATTAAGAACGATTAACATTTGATGTTCCATGTAGAATTTGTAAACACCACTCATAGCCAGTCTACCCAACAAATGATACCAATGTTGATCGATTTGTTGTTGCCTATCTACAACAACAAAATATTCCAAAAGCATATAAATATTATAATTAATATTTAATTAAAGCATGTATCATCATATGTGTTAAAAAAAAATATGGAAATTAAGCAATTTATTTTAACAATAAATAAATTACTCCACAATTTGACAATTTATATTAACAAAAAAAAATTAATTGTCTTAATATTATTCTTAATATTAATAATTATTAATATATATTAACTGCCACTCATCTTTTAAAAGATGTGTATATATATATTAACATTATTAATATATATACACATCTTTCAAAAGATGTGTTCATTCGATTTTCTTTTTTTCTTTTTTTCTTAAATAACTATTCTCTCAACTGCCTAAAGGCAGTTATTTTTCTTAACTGTCAAATGACAGTTTCCAAATGACTACAGGTAGTCAATTGGGAATAGAAATGGAAATGGGCAAATTCCAATTCCCTTTCACATTATCAATTCACGTAGCCAATGTTTTTTTTTAAACCATCAAATGACAGTTAATTAACTGCCAAATGACTCCAAGACTACTGTAATTGTAGTCAAATGGAAATGGAAACGTTCCAATCTCCATTTCCATCATCAATTTACACATGAATTGATAATAGAATTATTAAAACTACCATGCAAAATGTTTTGCAGAAGATCTTATCTAATTAACATAGAAAAGACAAAATCATAACTGAATTACTTCATAAAATTTTGTAAATTCAAAATTCTCAATGAAAGTATTTTTTAACATAAAATTTACATTTATCGTTCATGTAATAATAGATATATTGCATAAAAGCAATATTAAAAATCATGGCTCTGATACCAATGTAGACTGGAAAGGAAAACTTACTTGTGAGAATTCGCTTTCTTATTCCTTGATCAATTACTTCAATGCCACTTCAATTACTAGAACCAAAGTGATATTCCACAGTACGAACATCTTTGTAAATCTTGTCAAGTTAATGCAGAGAGTCAAGAAGAGAGAAGAGAAAGAGAGAACCATGTTCTTTCAATAATGAAAAGTTATCATTCCATATGGGTTATGTCTCTTTATATATGATTAGAGAAGATGGTTACTTCCTTTAGTAATTTTTCTAATAACTTGGACCAGGCTCATCCATCATGAACGGACCAGCCCTAACCCAATAACCAACATTTACTAATCATATACTGAATATTGAAAAAGAGATAAAAACAAAATGCTAGCATGCATATTAAGCATATAAATGAATATTATACATATCCTAAAATAGTGTACAATATTTATTTGTTGAAACACTTAGAATTCGATAAAGTTGAATATTTGTTGTTGTCAAGAATCAATTTTTTATCCTTGAAACTTTATCACTCATCACTTAATGCAAACAAACATAATGCAATAAATTTCTTATAATTCCAATAACATTACTTTTAAAGATACACTTTCTTTAAAAGTCTACGAATCAAAGGAAGAAGAAAATTCAAAAACCCATTACAAATAACTAGAACCTAAGCTCTATATCAAAGGGTAAAAAAGAAAGAAAGCAAAGCAAAAAAAATCAAAAAGCAAAACAATCTTAACAAATATAGAGAATAAGGCTAATGGCTATAATAAAATGTGTAGAACATCCCCTTTTCATCCTTTATTTATACTATTTTTTAAACCAAAATTAATGAAAAATTAATTATACTAATTACATAATTAATTCTCCTTGTTTTGTATCAATTTCTTATAAATAAATATTATGCACATAAATGAATATCATACTTAAACTAAAACAATATAAAGTATTTACTTATTAAAGTATTCAAATATAATAAAGTTAAAAATTTGTTGTTATCAATGATTAATATTTTATTCTTAAAACTTTATTGTTCATCACTTACTGCAAACGAGTATAATGGAATCAATTTTTCAAGATTTCAATAATACTATTTTTAAAGGATGGATTTCTTTTAAAAGTTTATGAAGCAAAGAAAGAACTCAAAAGCTATGACCTAAACTCTATGTAAAAAGTACATGTTTGTTTTATTTTCACAGGCGTGTTTTTTATTAGGATACTGTTTTTCAATTTCCATTATAAAAAAAACGAGACACACGTAATTTACTCCGTTTTGTATTCTTAGAGAACATATGATAAATATGTTTAATATCTACAATACTGTGTATTTTCAAGGTTTCTAGAATGATGAAGAAAACCCTCTGATTGACCGGGAAAAAAGAAGAAGCTAGCATATAGAAGAAGATTGGGTCATGCTTAACAAAACTTGATCCAGAAACAGAAAATACTTCAGCTCAGCACGATACCATACCTTTCCTTCAAAAATCAAATGTACTCAACTACTTTCAAGACAGTAAAAAGAAGACTTCAATATAATCTAGTTATTTCATATAAATGGTATGTTATGCTCACAATCCTAGTAATTTAAGAGCGCATTGATCCATGCAGTTGAGCAGCTCAGAGCTAAATGATCATGAGAATAAGATGAAATGATATCGATTCTAAAATTTTCAAATGCTGAGGTAATCCCAGCAAACAAGTCAAAATATTCACAATCAACTTTTGGTCAGAGCAAGTAATCCTACAAACATCAAAGAATAAGCTGAAACAAGCATTTGGAAAGTAAAAACTACATAGAATTCAAGAGATTCAGCTGACAAGCATTCTGAACTCCTTTCTATCGGAAGCCAAAAAGACAACAGATACAGTTTGTGGAAGAAACAGTTGCCTTACTCAATGAAGCCCTTTAAAAAAATTCCAGGCCCAACATGACAAGAATGATGAAACTATGTTGAACCCAGTTGCCTAAAAGTAATAGCATGTATTCATTCAATGAGATTATCAACAAAATTAATCAAACATGTGCATAAAGCTTTAGTAGACTT
>Ga0325403_1001031_pt1 | contig 22269 bp, 13 predicted proteins | sample PopdelMetagenome_19_FD_205665 | JGI IMG/M metagenome (GOLD analysis project Ga0325403, IMG submission 205665) | Populus deltoides microbial communities from Bellville, Georgia, United States - Xylem-PdKOR-R4 | ecosystem: Host-associated > Plants > Phyllosphere > Stem > Wood/Secondary xylem... | reverse complement strand
AGCGATTCCATAACTACTCCAAGGAAAACATCCTCCATAATCTCATGTAAAAATTCTGGAATGATCAAACGGTTGGATCAAAAGTTAAGGCGCTTTTGAGTCGCTACGTTGGTCTGGCACGACTAGACCTGCTCTTCACCGCGTAGCGATTCCTTTGCTACAACAAGGAAAACAGCCTCCGCCAACTACTACAAAAATTTGAGACCGATCCAATAGTCGAATAAAAAGTCAGAGCCCTTTTGAGCCGTTACTCTTGTCTGGCGCGGCCTGACCTCCGTTTCACCGAGTAGAGATTCCATGCCTACTCTAAGGAAAACATCCTCCATAAACTCCTGTAAAAATTCAGGAGTGATCCAAGGTCGGATAAAAAGTTAAAGCGCTTTTGAGGCGTTATGCTGGTCTTGCACGACGAGACCTGCTCTTAACCAAATAGCAATTCCACTGCTACCACAAGGAAAACAGCCTCCGTAAACTATTGTAAACCTTTGAGCATGATCCAACAGTCGTATCAAAAATTGGAGTCCTTTTGAGTCGTTACTCTCGTCTGGCGCGATCGAACATTCGATTCACCAAGTAGTGATTTCATACCTACTCCAAGAAACGCCTGTACAAATTTGGGAGTGATGCAACGGTCGGATCAAAAGTTAACGCACTTTTAAGTCATTATACCGATGTGGCACGGCGAGACCTGCTATTCATCAAGTAGTGATTCCATAGTTACCACAAGGAAAAAAGCCTCTAGAAACTACTAAAAAATTTGATCACAATCAAATGGTCGGATCAAAAGTTAGAGCCCTTTAGAGCCGTTATGCTGGTCGGGCACGACGAGACCTGCTCCTAACCTAGTAGCGATTCCATGGCTACCACAAGGAAAATAGCCTCAGCAAACTACTGTAAATATTTGAGCATGGTCTAACAGTCGGATTAAAAGTTCGAGCCCTTTTGAGCCGTTACTCTCGTCTGGCGCGACCTGACCTCCTTTTCACCGAGTAGCGATTCTATACCTACTCCAAGGAAAACATCCTCTAGAACCTCCTGTAAAAATTTGGGAATGATCCAATAGTCGTATCAAAAGTTAAGTCGATTTTGATCTGTTATGCTGGTTTGGCACGATGATACCTGCTCTTAACCTATTAGTGATTCCATAGCTACCACAAGGAAAACAGCCTTCATAAACTATTGTAAAACTTTGAGCATGATCCAACGGTCGTATCAAAAGTTGGAATCCTTTTAAGCCGTTACTCTCGTCCGGCGCGACCAAACATTCGATTCACCGACTAGCGATTTCATACCTACTCCACTCCAAGAAACTCTTGTAGAAATTTGGGAGTGATGCAACAATCGGATCAAAAGTTAACGCGCTTTTGAGCCATTATACTAGTATGGCACGACGAGACCTGCTATTCACCAAGTAGCCATTCCATAGCTACCACAAGCAAAAAAGCCTCTGGAAACTACTAAAAAATTTAAGCACGATCAAACTGTCGGATCAAAAGTTCGAGCCTTTTTGAGCCGTTACTCTCGTCTGGCGTGACCTGACATCCTCTTCATCGAGTTGCGATTCCATACCTACTCCAAGGAAAACATCCTCCAGAACCTCCTGTAAAAATTTGGGAGTGATCCAACAGTCAAATCAAAAGTTAAGTCGCTTTTGATCTGTTATGTTGATCTGGCACGATGAGACCTGCTCTTAACCAATTAGCGATTCCACTGCTACCACAAAGAAAACAACCTCCAAAAACTATTGTAAAACTTTGAGCACGATCCAATGATCGTATCAAAAGTTAAAGCGATTTTGAGTCGTTTCTCTCGTCTCGCGCAACTTGACCTCCTCTTCACCGAGTAGTGATTCGATACCTACCCCAAGGAAAACATCCTATAAAAAATCGGGAGTGATCCAAAGGTCGGATCAAAAGTTAAGTCGCTTTTGATCTGTTTTGCTGGTCTGACATGACGAGACCTGCTCTTAACCAATTAGCGATTCCACTGCTACCACAAGGAAAACAGCCTCCAGAAACTATTGTAAAACTTTGAACAATATCCAACGATCGTATCAAAAGTTAGAGCCCTTTTGAACCGTTATCCTGGTCGGGCACGACGAGACCTGTTCTTAACCTATTAGCGATTCCATGGCTACCACAAGAAAAACAGCCTCCGTGATTAGTACTTAAAAGTATATTTTTATCAAGGTTTTATATCATCATTTTGCACTTAAAGTATCAATAACTCCTTAACTAAAGCATGTTTTATAATAACAAGTCTAATATTATAAGATACCTTTAATTTATAGTAAATGTTCATGCAGGCCTATCACATAAATCAAAGGATTGATTGATGAGTTTAACTACTGAAATTGAGAAGACAAAGAGAGGGTTAAGCTTAGAAAAGAATGTTGGTTCAGTCCAAACTAGAACACTATTCAGTCATTGGGTCATATCTGGAGCTGTAGATCTTGGATTTCAATTTGGTTTATATGGCTAGAAAGCTAAGACATAGGCCTAAAACATTCATGGGAGTCCAAGACTCAATTTTGCTATTTAGAAGTCCAAATCTTAGCAACAACGGAGAAGTCAGAATTTGTCCTGCAGCCCAGACATTGCTCAGTGTTCAGCCCATATCTCGAGTTCTAAAAGTCCAAATGCACCAATTCATTTTTGGTTGTAAAGCTAAGACAATTTCCTAGAACTTTCATGTGGACTATCTGTTCAAATTCTAACATGAGCAATGATGTTTTGTTCAGACAAGAAGATAAGGATTGTCACCAAGTCAAGATATGACCACCCACTCAACAATTAGTCATCAAATCAATAGTTCCAAATTTTGGCGTATAAAAGGAGGTATTTGCCATGCATTTAGGCATCTTGGTTTTCAGATCAAGATTATATTCTTGCTCTTTCTCTTTATATTTTTGTAATGCTTAAGTTTTACTTTCATTAATCTCTTATTTATGCTTTTCATTTCCTTTCCTTTACTTAGTTAACTTATATCTTGTATTTATGTTTCTCTCTTTCATTATGTTTAGTTAAGCTTATTATGTCAAGGTGAAAATGTTACACTAATTGCGTAAGAATAAGTATAGTATAAACTCAACATAGACTTTAATGTTTGATACTAACATGTTTTGTATTTGTTATCTTGTTCACTTTTAATACTTTGCTTGTTAAATGGTTAATCTAGATTTATGTTGTATAACCCTTGGTATAACAAATACATGGCACTTTCATAGCCCAACCGTATGGTATAACCGACACTTGTGCTATGAGAGGAACTTAATTTGTTGTTAGCATAAGTTATAATCATGAATATCTGACAACATTTACAAGTATTAGCATTATTCGAATAAGATAACTAATGTAATCATGTTAACAATTTATAATCCGATTGAAACCTCCTTTGTGTGTGGTTTCTAGTTGAGTAATAAAAAGAGTTTATACTATACTTGTTTGAAATACCATTAACAATTATTTTATCCTTTTTTAATCCTTATATCAATATCACATCTTAAAGCTCTCTTCAGCTCCTTTTTTGTTATTATCTATTTCTTTATTTGTAGTTTATACAGTTAATCTCCCTATGGTTCGACTCCGGTCTTGTTGGGTTATTTATTACTTTGACACTCCTACACTTGAGAGAAGACATCAACTCTTTGGTTGTGTCAAGTTTTTGGCGCCGTTGACGGGGAGGTAAATTCTTGTATAAATTACAATATTTATTTTATTTTTTCTTTTTACTTTCACTTTTCACTTTTCTTGTATCTAACTTTTGTTTGTTTTGTTTTGTTTTGTTTTGTTTCCTTTTCTTTTCTTTTCTTCCTTTTATTCTCTTCCTACACATGCATGAGAGTTTGGTCACGTACATTAAGTGGTAGACTTTGTAGGGTATCCTCATCATTTTCAGAAAATATGGCCGAAGAAGATAACTAGTCCTTCATAATGAGAATAATGAGAATAACCGTGTTAGAACACTTAGAGACCACATGAATCCCACAAGAACAAGTGCACCCTCATGCATAGTTTCCCCCCCTAATGCATCTCATTTTAATTTTAAGCCAGACATTATGCAATTTTTACCTTCTTTTCATGGCGATCTAGAAAATCCATACTTGCAATTGAGAGAATTTGAGGAGGTCTGTAACACCTATAATGACTTAAATTGTAGCATGAACACCATCTGATTAAAGTTTTTTTCCTTTTTCATTAAAAGATAAAGCTAAAACATGGCTATAAAATCTTAGGTCTAGATTCATTCGTGCTTGGGATGAAATGCAACAACAATTTTTAAAGAAGTTTTTTCCGTTTCACAGAACAAACTTTTTCAAAAGACAAATCACCACTTTCACTAAAAAACCAGGGGATACATTTTACCAATGTTGGGATAGGTATCGAGACTTGCTTAATACTTGCCCTCATCATGGTTTTGAAACATGGAGATTGGTTTCACATTTTTATGAAGGGTTAACACCTAAGGATAGACAAATGATGGAATTTATGTGCAATGGAACTTTTGAAAATAAAGACCCTGATGAAACAATGGAGTACCTAGACTTGCTAGCTGAAAATGCTCAAAATTAGGACACTACAGGCACTTACGAGGCACCAAGTAAAACTCAACCTCATACATCTAGTGGAGGAATGTACAACCTTAGGGAAGATCATGACCTCCAAGCCAAGTTTGCATCTGTAGCTAGAAAAGTTGAGGCACTAGAATTGAAAAGGAGTGGTCAATTAAAATATGTTCAAGACATTATGTGTCAAATCTGTGAAACCAATGAACACTCAACAAATGATTGTCCAACTTTGTCTTCTTTTAGGGAATGCCTCCATGAACAAGCCCATGCTTTAAATAGTTTCCAAAGGCCCAATCATAACCCATACTCGCAAACATACAACCCTAGTTGGAGAAGTCACCCAAATTAAAATCCTCTATGTGGTTATGCTAACTTGAGATCCTCTCCGACGATCCCCTTTAACCAGAACCAAATCCTGTGTGGTTGGGCTAACCTAAGATCCCATCCGACGATCCCCTTTGACTAGAACCAAAATCTACGTGGTTGGGCTAACCTGAGATCCTATCTGGCGATCCCTTTTCACCAGAACCAAAAGCTGCGTGGTTGGGCTAACCTGAGATCCCATTCGGCGATCCCCTTTAACCAGAACCAAAATCTACATGGTTGGGCTAATTTGAGGTCCCATCCGGCGATCCCCTTTAACCAAAACCAAAATCTACATGGTTGGGCTAATTTGAGGTCCCATCCGACGATCCCCTTTAACCAAAACCAAAATCTGCATGGTTAGGTATGGTTAGGCTAACCTGAGATCCCATCTAGTGATCCTCTTTAACTAGAACCAATATCTATGTGTTCTTCCTGATGGCAAGGTTTGAACTTTCTTCTTTTATTTTGAGAATTTCTTAATGGTAAGGTTCTTCTCATTTTTCTTCTTGATGATAAGGATGATCAATTTTTTCACTTGATGATTTTTTTTTTTTTGACTTTTGTGATTTTGCAGGACTGACATAAGTCCTTCCTGATTGCAGGGTTGACATCTATCATTCCTGATGACTGAAATTAACTTGATTTTTCTCGATGACAAGGTTGGAAAACTTGGTGCTTCTTGATTGTAGGTTGACATCTGTCCTTCCTGATGACTGCAATTAACTGGATTTTTCTCGATGATAAGGTTGATCTTTGAGATTTTCCTAATGGTAGGGTTCATGCCATCTTCTTCTCGTTCCATGGTCAAAACTGTGATTCGTTTCTATAATCAACTCAAGGATTCTTTCTTTGTCCATAATCTTGCTGGATTTTATTGAGGATTTTTTTTTGTAAAAAGTCAAAATATATGTGTAAAGCTTTGTGGTTAGATGACATGCATGCATTCATACCTTGTTTTGAAATATAGGCCCCCCTCTTCGATGCTCCATCATTATAAGGTGTCTTCCAAAGACTTCTTTGTTTTTCTGATTCACCGGCTCTTCCGTGTGCTAGCCTTTCACTCAATTGTAAGTGTAGTGCCCATTCCGGGCTATCCATGATGATTACTGCTCTCGTTGTTTATCACGTATGATTGTGCCCCCAAGTGTGGTGTTGCTTGATTCATCATGAATGAGCTTAACCAATCATTCATCTTCTGGATTCTCTTGAGAATTGTTCTCTCCTTGATTATGTGCATCGTGCCAACATTCATCAAGAGGTTTTCTAGTGTCATCCTCATCCTAGATTGCCAATCAACCACAAACTTGCCTCCCGTTGAAACAATACTCTTCAAGTATATGTTATCATCAGCCTTCTTGGAAACTATCTAGTCATCCAGACATGCATTTTATAGCTTGTAGTAAAAACCTCTTTATTGTAGGCTTCATGCTCTTCTCAATGGATCCCTTTCAGCTCGTCGTCTAATCAGGTTGTGAAAATGAGTGCATCGACATCATCAATGATGTCCATCACCCATATTCATGCGGTGGAAAACGGCCTCCGGAATCTCCTGTAAAAATTTGAGGGTGATCCAACTGTGGGATAAAAAGTTACGGCCCTTTCGAACCGGTATGCTGGTCTCGAGCACAGAGACCTCCGCCTCACCGAGTAGCCATTCCACATCTACTCCAAGGAAAACAGCTTCTAGAAACTCCTGTAAAAATTTGTAGGCGATCCAACGGTCGGATCAAAAGTTACGGCCTTTTCGAACCGGTACTCTGGTCTCTAGCAAAGAAACCTCCACCTCACGGAGTAGCGATTCCACATCTACTGCAAGGAAAACGGCGTCCGGAAACTCCTGTAAAAATTTGAGGGCGATCCAATAGTCGGATCAAAAGTTATGGCCCTTTCGAACCGGCACTCGTCTCTAGCGAAGAGACCTCCGCATCACTGAGTAGCGATTCCACATCTACTCCAAGAAAAACGGGCTCTGGAAACTCCTGTAAAAATTTAAGGGCGATCCAACGGTGGGATCAAAAGTTAAGGCCCTTTCGAACCGGGGCGCTGGTCTCGAGCGCAGAGACCTCCGCCTTACCGAGTAGCGATTCCACATCTACTCCAAGGAAAATAGCTTCCGGAAACTCCTGTAAAAATTTGAGGGCGATCCAACGGTCGGATTAAAAGTTATGGCCTTTTCGAACCAGTACTCTAGGCTATTGCGATGAGACCTCCACCTCAACGAGTAGCGATTCCACATTTACTCCAAGGGAAACGGACTCGGGAAACTCCTGTAAAAATTTAAGGGCGATCCAACGGTCGGATATAAAATTAGGGCCCTTTCGAACCGGTACGCTGGTCTGGAGCGGAGAGACCTCCGCCTTACCGAGTAGCGATTCCACATCTACTCCAAGGAAAACAGCTTCTGGAAACTTCTGTAATACTTTTAGGGCGATCCAACGGTCGGATCAAAAGTTACAACCCTTTGAAACCGGTACACTAGTCTCTAGCGAAGAAACCTCCGCGTCAAGGAGTAGCAATTCCACATCAACTACAAGGAAAAAGGCGTCCGGAAACTCCTGTAAAAATTTGAGGCGATCCAACGGTCGAATCAAAAGTTACGGCCCTTTCGAACCGGTACTCTAGTCTCTAGCGAAGAGACCTCCGCCTCATCGAGTACCGAATCCACATCTACTCTAAGAAAAACGACCTCCTGAATCTCCTGTAAAAATTTAAGGGCGATCCAACTGTCGGATAAAAAGTTATGGCCCTTTCGAATGGGTACGCTGGTCTCGAGTGCAGAGACCTCCGCCTCACCGAGTAGCGATTCCACATCTACTCCAAGGCAAACGGCCTCCGGAAACTCCTGTAAAATTTAAGGGCGATCCAACGGTCGGATCAAAAGTTACAGCCCTTTCGAACCGGTACTCTGGTTTCTAACGCAGAGACCTCCGCCTCACCGAGTAGCGATTCCACATCTACTCCAAGGAAAACAGCCTTCGGAATCTCCTTTAAAAATTTAAGGGCGATCCAGCTGTCGGATCAAAAGTTACGGCCCTTTCGAATCGGTACGCTGGTCTCGACGGCAGAGACCTCCGCATCACCGAGTAGCGATTCCACATCTACTCCAAGGAAAACAGCTTCCGGAAACTCCTGTAAAAATTTGAGGGCGATCCAACGGTCGAATCAAAAGTTATGGCCCTTTTGAACCAGTACTCTAGTCTCTAGCGAAGACACCTCCGCCTCACCGAGCAGCGATTCCGCATCTTCTCTAAGGGAAATGGCCTCCGGCAACTCCTGTAAAAATTTGATGGCGATCCAAAGGTCGGATCAAAAGTTATGGCACATTCGAAACGCTACGCTGGTCCGGAGCGGAGAGACCTCCGCATCACCGAGTAGCGATTCCACATCTACTCCAAGGAAAACGGCCTCCGGAAACTCCTGTAAAAATTTGAAGGTGATCCAACGGTTGGATCACAAGTTAAGGGAAATGGCCTCCGGCAACTCCTGTAAAAATTTGATGGCGATCCAAAGGTCGGATCAAAAGTTATGGCACATTCGAAACGCTACGCTGGTCCGGAGCGCAGAGACCTCCGCCTCATCGAGTAGCGATTCTACATCTACTCCAAGGAAAACAGCTTCCGGAAACTCTTGTAAAAATTTGAGGGCGATCCAACGATCGAATTAAAAGTTACGGCCCTTTCGAACCGGTACTTTTGGCTCTAGTGATGAGACCTCCGCCTCACTGAGTAACGATTCCACATCTACTCCAAGGCAAACGACCTCCGGAATCTCCTGTAAAAATTTGACGACGATCTAACGGTCGGATCAAAAGTTACGGCCCTTTCGAATCGGTACGCTGGTCTCGAGTGCAGAGAGCTCCGCCTCACCGAGTAGCTATTCCACATCTACTTCAAGGAAACCAGCTTCCGGAAACTCCTGTAAAAATTTAAAGGCGATCCAACAGTCGGATCAAAAGTTACGGCCCTTTCGAACCGGTACTCTGGTCTCTACCGAAGAGACCTTCACCTCACCGAGTAGCAATTCCACATCTACTCCAAGGCAAACGGCCTCCGGAATCTCCTGTAAAAATTTAAGGGCAATCCAACAGTCGGATCAAAACTTACGGCCCTTTCGAACCGGTACGCTGGTCTCGAGCGCAGAGACCTCCACCTTACCGAGTAGCGATTCCACATCTACTGCAAGGAAAACGGCGTCCGGAAACTCCTATAAAAATTTTAGGGCGATCCAACTGTCGGATTAAAAGTTACGGCCCCTTCGAACCGGTACGCTGGTCTCGAGCGCAGAGACCTCCGTCTCACCGCGTAGCGATTCCACATCTACTCCGAGGAAAACAGCCTCCGGAATCTCCTGCAAAAATTTGATGGTGATCCAACGGTTGGATCAAAAGTTATGGCCCTTTCGAACCGGTACTCTAGTCTCTAGCGAAGACACCTCCGCCTCACCGAGCAGCAATTCCGCATCTTCTCTAAGGGAAACGGCCTCCGGCAACTCTTGTAAAAATTTGAGGGCGATCCAAAGGTCGGATCAAAAGTTATGGCCCATTCGAACCGCTACGCTGGTCCGGAGCGGAGAGACCTCCGCATCACCGAGTAGCGATTCCACATCTACTCCAAGGAAAACGGCCTCCGGAAACTCCTGTAAAAATTTGAGGGCGATCCAATGATCGAATTAAAAGTTACGGCCCTTTCGAACCAGTACTTTTGGCTCTAGCGATGAGACCTCCGCCTCAACGAGTAACGATTCCACATCTACTCCAAGGCAAACGACCTCCGGAATCTCCTGTAAAAATTTGACGACGATCTAACGGTCGGATCAAAAGTTACGGCCCTTTCGAATCGGTACGCTGGTCTCGAGTGCAGAGAGCTCCGCCTCACCGAGTAGCTATTCCACATCTACTTCAAGGAAACCAGCTTCCGGAAACTCCTGTAAAAATTTAAAGGCGATCCAACAGTCGGATCAAAAGTTACGGCCCTTTCGAACCGGTACTCTGGTCTCTACCGAAGAGACCTTCACCTCACCGAGTAGCAATTCCACATCTACTCCAAGGCAAACGGCCTCCGGAATCTCCTGTAAAAATTTAAGGGCAATCCAACAGTCGGATCAAAACTTACGGCCCTTTCGAACCGGTACGCTGGTCTCGAGCGCAGAGACCTCCACCTTACCGAGTAGCGATTCCACATCTACTGCAAGGAAAACGGCGTCCGGAAACTCCTATAAAAATTTTAGGGCGATCCAACTGTCGGATTAAAAGTTACGGCCCCTTCGAACCGGTACGCTGGTCTCGAGCGCAGAGACCTCCGTCTCACCGCGTAGCGATTCCACATCTACTCCGAGGAAAACAGCCTCCGGAATCTCCTGCAAAAATTTGATGGTGATCCAACGGTTGGATCAAAAGTTATGGCCCTTTCGAACCGGTACTCTAGTCTCTAGCGAAGACACCTCCGCCTCACCGAGCAGCAATTCCGCATCTTCTCTAAGGGAAACGGCCTCCGGCAACTCTTGTAAAAATTTGAGGGCGATCCAAAGGTCGGATCAAAAGTTATGGCCCATTCGAACCGCTACGCTGGTCCGGAGCGGAGAGACCTCCGCATCACCGAGTAGCGATTCCACATCTACTCCAAGGAAAACGGCCTCCGGAAACTCCTGTAAAAATTTGAGGGCGATCCAATGATCGAATTAAAAGTTACGGCCCTTTCGAACCAGTACTTTTGGCTCTAGCGATGAGACCTCCGCCTCAACGAGTAGCGATTCCACATCTACTCCAAGGCAAACGGCCTCCGGAATCTCCTGTAAAAATTTGAGGGCGATACAAAGGTCGGATCAAAAGTTACGGCCCTTTCGAACCGGTATGCTGGTCTCGAGCGCAGAGACCTCCGTCTCACCGAGTAACGATTCCACATCTACTCCAAGGCAAACGGCCTCCGGAATCTCCTGTAAAAATTTGAGGGCGATCCAACGGTCGGATCAAAAGTTACGGCCCTTTCGAACCGGTACGCTGGTCTCGAGCGCCAAGACCTCCATCTCACCGGGTAGCGATTCCACATCTACTCCAAGGAAAATAGCTTCCGGAAACTCCTCTAAAAATTTGAGGGCGATCCAACGGTCGAATCAAAAGTTATGGCCCTTTCGAACCGGTACTTTGGTCTCTATCGAAGAGACCTCCGCCTCACCGAGCAGCGATTTCGCATCTTCTCCAAAGGAAACGGCCTCTGGAAACTCCTCTAAAAATTTGAGGGCGATCCAACGGTCGAATCAAAAGTTATGGCCCTTTCGAACCGGTACTCTGGTCTCTATCGAAGAGACCTCCGCCTCACCGAGCAGTGATTTCGCATCTTCTCCAAGGGAAACGGCCTCCGTAATCTCCTGTAAAAATTTGAGGGCGATCCAACAGTGGGATAAAAAATTAAGGCCCTTTCGAACCGGTGCACTGGTCTCGAGCGCAGAGACCTCCGCCTCACCGAGTAGCGATTCCACATCTACTCCAAGGCAAACAGCCTCCGGAAACTCCTGTAAAAATTTGAGGGCGATCCAACGGTCGGATCAAAAGTTACGGCCCTTTCGAACCGGTACTCTCGTCTCTAGTGAAGAGACCTCCGCCTCACCAAGAAGCGATTCCATATCTACTCCAAGGAAAACAGCCTCCAGAATCTCCTGAAAAAATTTGATGGCGATCCAACGTTCGGATAAAAAATTATGGCCCTTTCGAACCTGTACGCTGGCTAGAGCGAAGTGACCGCCGCCTTACCGAGTAGCGATTCCTCATCTACTAAAAGGAAAACGGCCTCGGGAAACTCCTGTAAAAATTTGAGGGCGATCCAAGGGTCGGATAAAAAATTGTAGCCCTATCGAACCGGTACGCTAGTTTCGACCGCAGAGACCTCCGCCTCACCGACTAGCGATTCCACATCTACTCCAAGGAAAACTGCTTCCGGAAACTCCTGTAGAAATTTGAGGGGATCCAACGGTTGGATCAAAAGTTACGGCCCTTTCAACCGGTACGCTGGTCTCGAGCTTAGAGACCTCTGCCTTACCGAGTAGCGATTCCACATCTACTGCAAGGAAAACGGCGTCCGTAAACTCCTGTAAAAATTTTAGGGCGATCCAACTGTTGGATCAAAGGTTACGGCCCTTTCGAACCGGTACGCTGGTCTCGAGCGCAGAGACCTTCGCCTCACCAAGTAGCGATTCCACATCTACTCCAAGGCAAACAGCCTCCGGAAACTCCTGTAAAAATTTGAGGGCGATCCAACGGTCGGATCAAAAGTTACGGCCCTTTCGAACCGGTACTCTCGTCTCTAGCTAAGACACCTCCGCCTCACCGAGTAGCGATTCCATATCTACTCCAAGGAAAACAGCCTCCGAAATCTCCTGAAAAAATTTGATGGCGATCCAACGGTCGGATAAAAAATTATGGCCTTTTCGAACCTGTATGCTGGCTGGAGCAAAGTGACTTCCGCCTTACCGAGTAGCGATTCCACATCTACTCCAAGGAAAACAGCTTCCGGAAACTCCTATAAAAATTTGAGGGCGATCCAACGGTCGAATCAAAAGTTATGGCCCTTTCGAACCGGTACTCTCGTCTCTAGCTAAGACACCTCCGCCTCACCGAGTAGCGATTCCATATCTACTCCAAGGAAAACGGCCTCCGAAATCTCCTGAAAAAATTTGATGGCAATCCAACGGTCGGATAAAAAATTATGGCCTTTTCGAACCTGTATGCTGGCTGGAGCAAAGTGACCTCCGCCTTACCGAGTAGCGATTCCACATCTACTCCAAGGAAAACAGCTTCCGGAAACTCCTATAAAAATTTGAGGGCGATCCAACGGTCGAATCAAAAGTTATGGCCCTTTCGAACCGGTACTCTGGTCTTTATCAAAGAGACCTCCGCCTCACCGAGCAGTGATTTCGCATCTTCTCCAAGGGAAACGGCCTCCGTAATCTCCTGTAAAAATTTGAGGGCGATCCAACAGTGGGATAAAAAATTAAGGCCCTTTCGAACCGGTGCACTGGTCTCGAGCGCAGAGACCTCCGCCTCACCGAGTAGCGATTCCACATCTACTCCAAGGCAAACAGCCTCCGGAAACTCCTGTAAAAATTTGAGGGCGATCCAACGGTCGGATCAAAAGTTACGGCCCTTTCGAACCGGTACTCTCGTCTCTAGTGAAGAGACCTCCGCCTCACCAAGAAGCGATTCCATATCTACTCCAAGGAAAACAGCCTCCAGAATCTCCTGAAAAAATTTGATGGCGATCCAACGTTCGGATAAAAAATTATGGCCCTTTCGAACCTGTACGCTGGCTAGAGCGAAGTGACCGCCGCCTTACCGAGTAGCGATTCCTCATCTACTAAAAGGAAAACGGCCTCGGGAAACTCCTGTAAAAATTTGAGGGCGATCCAAGGGTCGGATAAAAAATTGTAGCCCTATCGAACCGGTACGCTAGTTTCGACCGCAGAGACCTCCGCCTCACCGACTAGCGATTCCACATCTACTCCAAGGAAAACTGCTTCCGGAAACTCCTGTAGAAATTTGAGGGGATCCAACGGTTGGATCAAAAGTTACGGCCCTTTCAACCGGTACGCTGGTCTCGAGCTTAGAGACCTCTGCCTTACCGAGTAGCGATTCCACATCTACTGCAAGGAAAACGGCGTCCGTAAACTCCTGTAAAAATTTTAGGGCGATCCAACTGTTGGATCAAAGGTTACGGCCCTTTCGAACCGGTACGCTGGTCTCGAGCGCAGAGACCTTCGCCTCACCAAGTAGCGATTCCACATCTACTCCAAGGCAAACAGCCTCCGGAAACTCCTGTAAAAATTTGAGGGCGATCCAACGGTCGGATCAAAAGTTACGGCCCTTTCGAACCGGTACTCTCGTCTCTAGCTAAGACACCTCCGCCTCACCGAGTAGCGATTCCATATCTACTCCAAGGAAAACAGCCTCCGAAATCTCCTGAAAAAATTTGATGGCGATCCAACGGTCGGATAAAAAATTATGGCCTTTTCGAACCTGTATGCTGGCTGGAGCAAAGTGACTTCCGCCTTACCGAGTAGCGATTCCACATCTACTCCAAGGAAAACAGCTTCCGGAAACTCCTATAAAAATTTGAGGGCGATCCAACGGTCGAATCAAAAGTTATGGCCCTTTCGAACCGGTACTCTCGTCTCTAGCTAAGACACCTCCGCCTCACCGAGTAGCGATTCCATATCTACTCCAAGGAAAACGGCCTCCGAAATCTCCTGAAAAAATTTGATGGCAATCCAACGGTCGGATAAAAAATTATGGCCTTTTCGAACCTGTATGCTGGCTGGAGCAAAGTGACCTCCGCCTTACCGAGTAGCGATTCCACATCTACTCCAAGGAAAACAGCTTCCGGAAACTCCTATAAAAATTTGAGGGCGATCCAACGGTCGAATCAAAAGTTATGGCCCTTTCGAACCGGTACTCTGGTCTTTATCAAAGAGACCTCCGCCTCACCGAGCAGTGATTTCGCATCTTTTCGAAGGGAAACGGCCTCCGGAATCTCCTGTAAAAATTTAAGGGCGATCCAACAGTGGGATCAAAAGTTAAGGCCCTTTCGAACCGCTGCGCTGGTCTCGAGCGCAGAGACCTCCGCCTCACCGAGTAGCGATTCCAGATCTACTCCAAGGCAAACAGCCTCCGGAAACTCCTGTAAAAATTTGAGGGCGATCCAACGGTCGGATCAAAAGTTACGGCCCTTTCGAACCGGTACTCTCGTCTCTAGCGAAGAGATCTCCGCCTCACCAAGTAGCGATTCCATATCTACTCCAAGGAAAACGACCTCCAGAATCTCCTGAAAAAATTTGATGGCGATCCAACGGTCGGATAAAAAATTATGGCCCTTTCGAACCTGTACGCTGGCTAGAGCGAAGTGACCGCCGCTTTATCGAGTAGCGATTCCCCATCTACTAAAAGGAAAACGGCCTCGGGAAACTCCTGTAAAAATTTGAGGGCGATCCAAGGGTTGGATCAAAAACTGTAGCCCTCTCGAACCGGTACGCTAGTTTCGACCGCAGAGACCTCCGCCTTACCGAGTAGCGATTCCACATCTACTCCAAGGCAAACAGCTTCCGGAAACTCCTGTAAAAATTTGAGGGCGATCCAACGGTCGGATTAAAAGTTACGGCCCTTTCGAACCAGTACTCTAGTGTCTAACGAAGAGACCTCCGCCTCATCGAGTAGCGTTTCCACATCTACTCCAAGGCAAACGGCATCCGGAAACTCCTGTAAAAATTATAGGGCGATCCAACGGTCGGATCAAAGGTTACGGCCCTTTCGAACCGGTACGCTGGTCTGGAGCGAAGAGACCTCCACCTCACCGAGTAGCGATTCCATATCTACTCCAAGGAAAACGGCCTCCAAAATCTCCTGAAAAAATTTGATGGCGATCCAACGGTCGGATCAAAGATTACGGCCCTTTCGAACCGGTACGCTGGTCTCGAGCGCAGAGACCTCCGCCTCACCGAGTAGCGATTCCACATCTACTCCAAGGGAAACGGCCTCCGGAAACTCCTGTAAAAATTTGAGGGCGATCCAACGGTGGGATCAAAAGTTACGGCCCTTTAGAACCGGTACGCTGGTCTAGAGCGCAGAGACCTCCGCCTCACCGAAAAGCTATTCCACATCTACTCCAAGGAAACCAGCTTCCGGAAACTCTTGTAAAAATTTGAGGGGGATCCAACGATCGGATCAAAAGTTACGGCCCTTTCGAATCGATACTCTCGTCTCTAACGAAGAGACCTCTGCCTCACCAAGTAGCGATGCCATATCTACTCCAAGGAAAACGGCCTCCACAATCACCTGAAAAATTTGATGGTGATCCAACGGTCGGATAAAAAATTATGGCCCTTTCGAACCTGTACGCTGGCTGGAGCGAAGTGACCTTCGCCTTACCAAGTAGCGATTCCACATCTACAAAAAGGAAAACGGCCTCGGGAAACTCCTGTAAAAATTTGAGGGCGATCCTCTGGTCGGATCAAAAATTGTAGCCCTCTCGAACCGGTACACTAGTTTCGACCGCAGAGACCTCCGTCTCACCGAGTAGCGATTCCACATCTACTCCAAGGACAACAGCTTCCGGAAACTCCTGTAAAACTTTGAGGGCGATCCAACGGTCGCATTAAAAGTTATGGCCCATTCAAACCGCTACGCTGTTCCAGAGCGGAGAGACCTCTGCATCACCGAGTAGCGATTCCACATCTACTCCAATGAAAACGGCCTCCGGAAACTTCTGTAAAAATTTAAGGGCGTTCCAACGGTGGGATCCAAAGTTACAGCCCTTTCGAGCCGGTACGCTGGTCTCGAGCGCAGAGACCTCCGCCTGACCGAGTAGCGATTCCACATCTATTACAAGGAAAACAGCTTCCGGAAACTCCTGTAAAAATTTGAGGGCGACCCAACGGTTGGATCAAAAGTTACGGCCCTTTCGAACCGGTACTCTGGTCTCTAGCAAAGAGGACTCCGACTCATCGAGTAACGATTCCACATCTACTCCAAGGCAAACGGCCTCCAGAATCTCATGGAAAAATTTAAGGGCGATCCAACGGTCGGATAAAAAATTATGGCCCTTTTGAACCTGTACGCTGGCCGGAGAGAAGTGACTTCCGCCTTACCGAGCAGCGATTCCCCATCTACTAAAAGGAAAACTGCCTCGGGAAACTCCTGTAAACATTTAAGGGCAATCCAACGGTCGGATCAAAAGTTACGGCCCTTTCGAACCTGTACGCTGGCTGGAGCGAAGTGACCTCCGCCTTACCAAGGAGCGATTCCCCATCTACTAAAAGGAAAACGGCCTGGGAAACTCCTTTAAAAATTTTAGGGCGATCCAACTGTCGGATCAAAGGTTACGGCCATTTCGAACCGGTATGCTGGTCTCGAGCGCAGAGACCTCCGCCTCACCGAGGAGCGATGCCACATCTACTCCAAGGCAAACGGCCTCCGAAAACTCCTGTAAAAATTTGAGGGCGATCTAACGGTTGGATCAAACGTTACGGCCCTTTCGAAACGGTACGCTGGTTTCGAGCGCATAGACCTCCGCCTCACCGAGTAGCGATTCCACATCTACTGCAAGGAAAACGGCGTCCGGAAACTCCTGTAAAAATTTGAGGGCGATCCAACGGTCGGATCAAATGTTACGGCCCTTTCGAACCGGTACGCTGGTCTAGAGCGCAGAGACCTCCGCCTCACCGAGGAGCGATACCACATCTACTCCAAGGCAAACGGCCTCCGAAAACTCCTGTAAAAATTTGAGGGCGATCTAACGGTTGGATCAAACGTTACGGCCCTTTCGAAACGGTACGCTGGTCTCGAGCGCATAGACCTCCGCCTCACCGAGTAGCGATTCCACATCCACTCCAAGTAAAACAGGTTTCGAAAACTCCTGTAAAAATTTGAGGTCGATCCAACGGTCAGATCAAAAGTTACAGCCCTTTCGAACCGGTACGCTGGTCTCGAGCGCAGAGTCCTCCGCCTGACCGAGCAGCAATTCCACATCTACTGCAAGGAAAACAGTGTCGGAAACTCCTGTACAAATTTGAGGGCGATCCAACGGCCGGATCGAAAGTTACGGCCCTTTCGAACCGGTATGGTGGTCTAGAGCGCTGAGACCTCCGCCTTACCGAGTAGGGATTCGACATCTACCGCAAGCAAAACGGTGTCCGAAAACTCCTGTAAAAATTTGAGCGCGATCCAACGGTCGGATCAAAAGTTACGGCCCTTTCGAACCGGTAACCCGGTCTCGAGAGTAGAGACCTCCGCTTCACCGAGTAGGGATTCCACATTTACTGCAACGAAAACGGCGTCCGAAAACTCCTGTAAAAATTTCAGGGCGATCCAACGGTCGGATCAAAAGTGACGGCCCTTTCGAACCGGTACGCTGGTCTCGAGCGCCGAGTCCTCCGCATCACAGAGTAGCGATTTCACATCTACTGCAAGGAAAACGGCGTCCGAAAACTCCTGTAAAAATTTAAGGGCGATCCAACGGTCGGATCAAAAGTGACGGCCCTTTCGAACCGGTACGCTGGTCTCGAGCGCACAGTCCTCCGCCTCACCGAGTAGCGATTCCACATCTAGTGCAAGGAAAACAGCGTCCGAAAACTCCTGTAAAAATTTGCGGGCGATCCAACGGTCGGATCAAAAGTTACGGCACTTTCGAACCGGTACGCTGGTCTCGAGCGCACAGTCCTCCGCCTCACCGAGTAGGGATTCCACATCTACTGCAAGGAAAACGGCGTCCGGAAACTCCTATAAAAATTTGAGGGCGATCCAACGGTCGGATCAAAACATACGGCCCTTTGGAACCGGTACTCTCGTCTCTAGCGAAGAGACCTCCGCCTCACCGAGTAGCGATTCCACATCTACTGCAAGGAAAACGGCGTCCGCAAACTCCTGTAAAAATTTGAGGGCGATCCAACGGTCGGATCAAAAGTTACAGCCCTTTGGAACCGGTACGCTGGTCTCGAGCGCAAAGTCCTCCGCCTCACCGAGTAGCGATTCCACATCCACTCCAAGGAAAACAGGTTTCGGAAGCTCCTGTAAAAATTTGAGGGCGATCCAACGGTCGGATCAAAAGTTACGGCCCTTTAGAACCGGTACTCTCGTCTCTAGCGAAGAGACCTTCGCCTCACCGAGTAGCGATTCCACATCTACTGCAAGGAAAACGGCGTCCGGAAACTTCTGTAAAAATTTGAGGGCGATCCAACGTCGCATCAAAAGTGACGGCCCTTTCGAAACGGTACGCTGGTCTCGAGCGAAGAGTCCTCCGCTTCACCGACTAGCGATTCCACATCTACTGCAAGGAAAACGGCGTCTGGAAACTCCTGTAAAAATTTGAAGGCAATCCAATGGTCGAATTAAAAGTTACGGCGCTTTGGAACCGGTACTCTCGTCTCTAGCGAAGAGACCTCCGCCTCACCGAGTAGCTATTCCACATCTACTCCAAGGAAAACGGCGTCCGGAAACTCCTGTAAAAATTTGAGGGCGATCCAACGGTCGGATCAAAAGTTACGGCCCTTTGGAACCGGTACTCTCGTCTCTAGCGAAGAGACCTCCGCCTCACCGAGTAGCGATTCCACATCTACTACAAGGAAAACGGCGTCCGGAAACTCCCGTAAAAATTTGAGGGCGATTCAATGGTCGGATCAAAAGTTACGGCTCTTTCGAACCGGTACGCTGGTCTCGAGCGCACAGTCTTCCGCCTCACCGAGTAGCAATTCCACATCTAGTGCAAGGAAAACAGCGTCCGGAAACTCCTGTAAAAATTTGAGGGCGATCCAACGGTCGGATCAAAAGTTACGGCCCTTTCGAACCGGTACACTGGTCTCGAGCGCACAGTCCTCCGCCTCACCGAGGTGTGATTCCACATCTACTACAAGGAAAACGGCGTCTGGAAACTCTTGTAAAAATTTAAGGGCGATCCAACGGTCGGATCAAATGTCACGGCCCTTTCGAACCGGTACGCTGGTCTAGAGCGCTGAGACCTCCGGCTCACCGAGTAGCGATTCCACATCCACTCCAAGTAAAACAGGTTTCGGAAACTCCTGTAAAAATTTGAGGTCGATCCAACGGTCAGATCAAAAGTTACGGCCCTTTCGAACCGGTACACTGGTCTCGAGCGCAGAGTCCTCCTCCTTACCGAGGAGCGATTCCACATCTACTGCATGGAAAACAGTGTCGGAAACTCCTGTACAAATTTGAGGGCGATCCAACGACCGGATCGAAAGTTACGGCCCTTTCGAACCGGTATGGTGGTCTAGAGCGCTGAGACCTCCACCTCACCGAGTAGGGATTCGACATCTACCGCAAGCAAAACGGTGTCCGGAAACTACTGTAAAAATTTGAGCGCGATCCAACGGTCGGATCAAAAGTTACGGCCCTTTCGAACCGGTAACCTGGTCTCGAGAGCAGAGACCTCCGCCTCACCGAGTAGCGATTCCACATCTACTGCAAGGAAAATGGCGTCCGGAAACTCCTGTAAAAATTTCAGGGCGATCAAACGGTCGGATCAAAAGTGACGGCCCTTTCGAACCGGTACGCTGGTCTCGAGCGCCGAGTCCTCCGCGTCACAGAGTAGCGATTCCACATCTACTGCAAGGAAAACGGCGTCTGGAAACTCCTGTAAAAATTTGAGGGCGATCCAACGCTCGGATGAAATGTTACGGGCATTTCGAAACGGTACGCTGGTCTAGAGCGCTGAGACCTCCGCCTCACCGAGTGGTGATTCCACATCTACTCCAAGGCAAAAGGCCTCCGAAAAATTCTGTAAAAATTTAAGGGCTATCCAACGGTCGGATCAAATGTGACGGCCATTTCGAAGCGGTACGCTGGTCTAGAGCGCTGAGACCTCCGCCTCACCGAGTAGTGATTCCACATCTACTCCAAGGCAAACGGCCTACGAAAACTCCTGTAAAAATTTGAGGGCGATCCAACGGTCGGATCAAATGTTACAGCCCTTTCGAACCGGTACGCTGGTCTAGAGCGCTGAGACCTCCGCCTCACCGAGTAGGGATTCGACATCTACCGCAAGGAAAACAGTGTCCGAAACTCCCGTAAAAATTTGAGGGCGATCCAACGGTCGGATCAAAAGTTACGGCCCTTTCGAACCGGTACGCTGGTCTCAAGCGCAGAGTCCTCCGCCTCACTGAGCAGCGATTCCACATCTACTACAAGGAAAACAGCGTCCGAAACTCCTGTAAAAATTTGAGGGCGATCCAACGGCCGGATCCAAAGTTACTGCCCTTTCGAACCGGTACGCTGGTCTCGAGCGCACAGTCCTCCGCCTCACCGAGTAGGGATTCCACATCTACTGCAAGGAAAACGGCGTCCGGAAACTCCTATAAAAATTTGAGGGCGATCCAACGATCGGATCAAAAGTTACGGCCCTGTCTAACCGGTAACTCGGTCTCGAGAGCAGAGACCTCCGCCTCACCGAGTTGCGATTCCACATCTACTACAAGGAAAACGGCGTCTGGAAACTCTTGTAAAAATTTGAGGGCGATCCAACGGTCGGATCAAATGTCACGGCCCTTTCGAACCGGTACGCTGGTCTAGAGCGCTGAGACCTCCGGCTCACCGAGTAGCGATTCCACATCCACTCCAAGTAAAACAGGTTTCGGAAACTCCTGTAAAAATTTGAGGTCGATCCAACGGTCAGATCAAAAGTTACGGCCCTTTCGAACCGGTACACTGGTCTCGAGCGCAGAGTCCTCCTCCTTACCGAGGAGCGATTCCACATCTACTGCATGGAAAACAGTGTCGGAAACTCCTGTACAAATTTGAGGGCGATCCAACGACCGGATCGAAAGTTACGGCCCTTTCGAACCGGTATGGTGGTCTAGAGCGCTGAGACCTCCACCTCACCGAGTAGGGATTCGACATCTACCGCAAGCAAAACGGTGTCCGGAAACTACTGTAAAAATTTGAGCGCGATCCAACGGTCGGATCAAAAGTTACGGCCCTTTCGAACCGGTAACCTGGTCTCGAGAGCAGAGACCTCCGCCTCACCGAGTAGCGATTCCACATCTACTGCAAGGAAAATGGCGTCCGGAAACTCCTGTAAAAATTTCAGGGCGATCAAACGGTCGGATCAAAAGTGACGGCCCTTTCGAACCGGTACGCTGGTCTCGAGCGCCAAGTCTCCGCGTCACAGAGTAGCGATTCCACATCTACTGCAAGGAAAACGGCGTCTGGAAACTCCTGTAAAAATTTGAGGGCGATCCAACGCTCGGATCAAATGTTACGGGCATTTCGAAACGGTACGCTGGTCTAGAGCGCTGAGACCCCCGCCTCACCGAGTAGCGATTCCACATCTACTGCAAGGAAAACGGCGTCCAGAAACTCCTGTAAAAATTTGAGGGCGATTCAAGGGTCGGATCAAAAGTTACGGCGCTTTGGAACCGGTACTCTCGTCTCTAGCGAAGAGACCTCCGCCTCACCGAGTAGCGATTCCACATCTACTGCAAGGAAAACGGCGTCCGGAAACTCCTGTAAAAATTTGAGGTCGATCCAACGGTCGGATCAAAAGTTACAGCCCTTTGGAACCGGTACTCTCGTCTCTAGCGAAGAGACCTCCGCCTCACCGAGTAGCGATTCCACATCTACTGCAAGGAAAACGGCGTCCGGAAACTCCTGTAAAAATTTGAGGGCGATCCAACGGTCGGATCAAAAGTTACTGCCCTTTGGAACCGGTACTCTCGTCTCTAGCGAAGAGACCTCCGCCTCACCGAGTAGCGATTCCACATCTACTGCAAGGAAAACGGCGTCCGCAAACTCCTGTAAAAATTTGAGGGCGATCCAACGGTCGGATCAAAAGTTACGGCCCTTT
>Ga0325403_1001030_pt1 | contig 22281 bp, 10 predicted proteins | sample PopdelMetagenome_19_FD_205665 | JGI IMG/M metagenome (GOLD analysis project Ga0325403, IMG submission 205665) | Populus deltoides microbial communities from Bellville, Georgia, United States - Xylem-PdKOR-R4 | ecosystem: Host-associated > Plants > Phyllosphere > Stem > Wood/Secondary xylem... | reverse complement strand
AAAAAATAAAAAAAACAGTTTGGAAGGAAAACATTTCAAACTACCCTCCAATTCCAGTCCACCCCCTTCACTCCCCACTCCGCCACTTCTTCCTCTTCCCGTCACCAACACCAAGATGGTCCAATTCCACGAAGACATAATAAACAGACCTCTTAGAAGATCCCACCGGTGGCCTTGTTATCCTTTTCTCCGGTCTTTCCTTCGCCAAACTCCTTAGTGGATTGAACATCGGCTCTGAGCTGGTGATGGCATCCTTAGCGGACTGGAAATCGGTTCTGTGGCATAAAATGCCCAAGTTTGATTTGGTGCAATTATATTAGTGTGTTATGTTGTCAGTCTTTCTGCATCTGTAAATGGAAAAACATTCTGAGACAATTTTGCATTCTTTACGAGGCACTGGATCTTATAAGATGTAAATAGATTTGTTGCCTCCTCTTTGCTCTCTCTCTCTCTCTCACACACACACTGTCACACACACACGCATCTCACAGCATGCACACTTTAGGCTGGTTTGAGTTTGAAACTGTGGCAGAAAGGAGTGGAGGGCAGAAACTTATCTGAAGCATCAGGATTTAGGTAATAGGCCAGCACTTGATTCACTTCAACCTACTGGCGTCAAACTCATACGATTTTATGGTCCAATTGCACTCGTTTTTACTAGAACAGCACAATGCCTGGAACATTGCATGTATCATATTATTCATCCTTCGCTTGCAGCGATGTCATTTCCTCTAAGAGGAATGTCTGCAACGCACAACTTACAAGAGCTTGTTTAAGAAGTAGAAAATTAGAAAGAGATGCAAGAGGTTGTGCCATAGACTCAAATTACGAGGGGAGCAAATTTATAAGTATTTGTTAGTCCTGGGATAGCAGGTGAGAGTGCAAACTAATTCTCTTCCATGCTCATCATCTTGGTTGTATCTTCATTGGCTAAATGCTGCCACCACCGATGTGTGTCCACATAGGGAGCAGGGAGTTGGAATCCATGAACTAACCTCCTTAAGACGGATGGATATAAAGATTATATTACTGTTTTAGAAGGAAGATTTCACCGTAAGGATCCGTGGCGCAATGGTAGCGCGTCTGGCTCCAGATCATTTCGGGTTCAATTTCAAATCCATCAAGCTTTTTAGATAGATAATTTCCCTAACAACATGTTTGCTGTAGGCCCTACTCCAATTGTTCATGTCCGGTCCAAGAAAGAAAACAAAAGGGACCAATTAACTTTTAAACCACTTTACAGTTTACACACCATATGATACCCCACCACCACCAAAAAGGAGCAGCGATCCGGAAGTGCGTATTCGGCGTGGGTGGCGGCGGAGTTGTTGCCAATTTCTTTTGTTACTATTTGCTACTACTAAAGATTAGTCTGTCTCATTGTGCGCACCTCCATCCCTCAACCAATCGCACGTCAGGCGGTTGCCCCCTCTTAAACTCCCTCCCTAATCCTCGCAATGCCTTTAACTACAACAATAACCGCCACCAACTACCCATTCTCTCCTCCTTTCCTAACCTACGCCTCTTTTTTCCTCTCCTTATCCTTCACCAACCACCATGTCAACAGCACCATCTTCTGATTTCACCACCAAGCGGGTCCCTCCGCCATGCTGGACCCAAGAAGAGTCACTTGCCCTAATCAAAGCCTACCGTGACAAATGGTACTCCGTCAACCGCGGAAACCTCCGCGTCGCCGACTGGGAAGCCGTGGCCGCTGCCGTCCCACTTAAATCGTCCCTCCAGTGCCGCCACAAGATCGAGAAGCTTCGGAAACGGTATCGTGCGGAAAAACAGAAGTGTCTAAAGTACCCAGGTCGGTTTTTTTCTTCTTGGGATTTGTTCCCTTTGTTAGATTCAATGGAAATTGGGTCTCTAGGATCTAAAGTAGAGCAAGAAATCGATAAAGGGAATGATGCTGGAGATGGGATTTGTGTAAAAACGTTAGGAGATAGGTATTTGCTGACTGCTCAAAAGAATGGGAAAATTAATGGGGATTTGGACCCAGATGAGGTTTTCGATTTGGATCCAGATTTTGCTCTTCGGGCTAGGAAATATAACAAGGTTGATGGAGGTTTCAGTGTTAGTAAGGATTCGGGAAGTGGGTATGGTGTTAGCTCTGTTGCATTTAGACCTAATGATTATGTTGGAGTTAATGGGAATATTAAGGCTAATGTTGGTTTTAATTGTGATCATGGAGGCGAGGTTGGTTATAAAATGGAAAAAACACAAGGGGATAGGCGCTTAATTATGCCTCAGGGAGTTAGATTACCGGATCAGGGAATGATGGATGATCATCATGGCTCATATAATAGTGATTTTTCTAAAGTTGTCGATGTCTACGAAGGGTTTCCGCTGAAGTCCTTTGGTGATAGAAATTTGCCGATGCAGGGGCTTAACCCAAAGAACTATAAAAAGATTGATGGGAAGCCCACTCCTGATTTTTGTGATGATGATCATGTGGAGATTGACTATAGAATTGATAAAAGAGATAGGTTTGGCAAAAAAGTTAATGATGGTTGGAGTTCCTCATTTCCAGGGTTTATACCAAATAACTGTGGCAATATTGATGGGAAGTCGAGGTCTGATTCTCGCTCCAGGGCTTTGAAGGGGTCTGTGAATGTTGGGACGAATGGCATTGGTGATGGAGTTAGGACAGAGGCAGATTCGGTTGCGTTGTTGGTGTCAGCAATTGAGCAGGCTACAGAAAGCTTTGTGAAGGTGGAGATGATGAAGATGGACATGGCGATGGAGATTGAGAAAATGAGGATGGAAATGGGGTTGAAGCATAACCAGATGATACTTGAGTCACAGCAACAGATTGTGGATGCACTTGCGAAAGCCATGCTGGAAAAGAAGAAAAGGAGGAAAGTGGAGGTGCTGTCACCCAATTCAAACAGAAATGGATATACTCAAGTTGCTGCAGTGGATTGTGAAAACATTGGTAAAAGTAGTATAGTAAAAGAAAGCGAAGCTTGCGTCAGCTGATTATCGGATCAAGCACAAGTCATAGTTGTTTTTTTTTTTTCCTGTTATTTTTCAGGGTGAATCAATTTTTTCTTGTTACTATAAGGAATACATGCAATGATATCTCTTTCTCATCGGTAAATATCAAGAGTTCTACTAGTGGATGATAGATTTTCCTTTGATCTCAATGAATAGTGTACCTGGTGGGTTTTTGAAGCTGTTTAGTGCATCTATTACCTTGTTCTTACTGTTCTGATTATGACAAATCTTAATTGATAACTTATTTCAAATATCAACAGCATTTTTCCTTTCTAATTTATGAAGTACATGTGATTGTGCGCCTTAATGTCTCTGATCGTTTGGATCACTGTGTTTATGTTAGCTTAGTGAGCTCAACCAATCACTCATTAGGTTTTTGCTTGGATGATTTCTTTGAATTTTTTACGTTGGTAATACCTAATGGGGATCTAATAAACACCCAGTCACGATTACCAACTACTACTTGTTCTTGGGCTTGGTGAAGGTAGAGGAGTTGCTGTGAAGTCATTGAACTGGAACCGTGGATATGGTGAAACAAGATGCTGAATTTCTTCCTTCCTGGGAACCTCTAAAAGTCCGAGTGCAAGTTACCAAGAGCGGAGACCAGGCTCGTTGGCTGACAAAGAATTGGTAATCTTGTAAATTTTGGGTGGTCATTTTCCAATTCTCAAATTTGACCTGCGTGGGAGGATATTGGGTCGTTTTCCCCACCAAGCATGTCTTGTGTTTGAATCTTGTTTAACGAAGAACGTTACGGACATAATTGTTAATGAGCGAAGACCAGCCGGTCATAATTGGACTGAGGAGTCATGTTACTTGTATCTTCCATGTATGTATTTTCCACACACTCATGCTCTTTCCCCCCTCTTTTGTCACTTGCGTTTTTTGTTTGTTATTGCATTTTCGTTTCCAGGATTTGAGCTATATTTCACCTTGCGTTTGATTGATCTTTGTGTTTTTGGTTTTATTCAAATATCTTATGCTTGCTTTGTCCTCTTTTTCTCTGCCTTCTTTCTACATTTATTAGAGAAGGGGGGCTTCTATGGGTTGGTGCGCCAATGGATGATTGATTCCTGCTTCCTCTACTTTGAGTTTTTTGGCGGGTTTAGGTATTTGATTTTTTTAAACACCGAAAAATCAATGTGATGCTTTTTTAAGAACACTTCAAAGTTCCGTTCATGGTCTCGAACCACTTGCCAATCGCGCTAACTCGATTCACAATTAGGATCATATCTAATTTTTTCTTTTGGCTATCAAGAACCTTTCTCTTTGGTTATGAAGAAAAAACCTATGCATTGTTCATGTACATGAAATTTACAGGTTTGCTTATGTGTTTTTTCCATTCAAACCATTGTAAGCCCTGTTTTCCTTCTCTGAATGTTTATGGTGTTAGGTTTAGAAGAAAGATGCCGTCGGCAACAACAACAACAACATCATCGTGAAGGTCATAGCAAAATGGTCAGATGGTATTATTAGCATCGATCGGAAATTGCCGCATCAACAACCGTATACTGTGCCTTTTTACGAGTAGTATGTAACAACTATATCAGCTATGCTTCGCTTCCAACTTGCATTTTCTTTTCTTTTGCTTTTTAGCAGTGTGAAATATTGATTTGTTGCTCAAGAACACATTTCAACAGAGTTTTGTCTGATAAAATTAATGGAATGTTGTAATTGAAGTTAAATAAAATATTACTGTTCTGCATTCAAGAACTATAAAGCTACCTTTTGCAATGACAATCCATTGTTTCGTTTTGGTTTTCCATTTTCCATTAGGAAGTCTTGGCTTATTGTTTTTTAAATCTAAAGAAACAGGTGTTTAGAAGAGAGTTTATGAAGTTCATTGTTTAAGTTCGTTAACAGGTTTGCTGCTGTTCGGATTTTACCTTATTTTGACTGTTTTATTTTTCTGTTTTTCGTCCTCTTTTCGAAGGTTTGTTCCATTTTCTCTTCTATTTTTAGACTCTCATTGTTACAGGTCTTTTTTTAACTCTCAACACAAACATGCACGACTCTTTTTGCCGTGCTGTGAGTAAATTTTCCAGATCAATAATGACAATTTGTAACAACTGATCTAGTTTGGAAATTTGAATGATTGAAGTCAAAAAATTCTGTAAAATTGAACAAAACACATATATGTTCAATTATGATACGAGGAAATATATGCTGTGTCTTGCACCCACCTCCCGCTCATTGTCTTCTTCATTCTTCAGAACATTGTCTTGAAACTATGCAGACTGAGCGTTGAACTTGGTAGCTTTTATAGCTAGTTCATGTTTTTGGATTCAAGCTTTGATACACCTTATGTTTTTGTGCTTACATTTTTTGCAGTAAAAAAAATAAAATGATTGGACTTCGATAGTAAGGCCACAACCTATTTAGCTATTTACTCCAATATTATATATGGTCACCATCTCATGCACAAATTTGTATTTAATTTACAGAACAAAGGCATGGTTTTTTGAACCGATATGCTGTCTGTAAATTTAAATTCTAATTTGTATTAGATTTTACTAGTACATTTACCCATATTTTGCTGCTAATTGGACTATTTTTTTTAATATTAAAAACATATTAAGAGTACGATGATTTTTTTTTGACAGTATTAGTCAATCAATTCTAAAATTTATTAATCCGGTTTCTTGCTTAGCTTAAGTTTTGAATTAAATCGCGTGGAAACTGATTTAAAATGAATAATTTCATTTAATGGGTCTAAAAACAACTTGGATGACTAGAAAAAAAATAACAGTCTCTTTTTTAAAAAAACTTTAAGACAATATTTTTTTTTAATACTGAGACGATGCCAGATTGGATTGACCTCAGTCACCTTGTGATCTAAGTCATGAGTTCCAATGGATATAATAACTTTGTTTATATATATATATATATTACTTTTATTTATTTTTATGATAAAATTAGATACTTACAAAATTGAATAGGAACCCTAAAAAAGACGCTTATTTGATATTGTAGTAACCCTATCTAAAGTAGAAAAAAAAAATCATGCATTCAATTTTCCAACCAATCAAATATTGAAGAATAGTTAAATAAAAAAATAATTAGAAAAATTAAAGGATAAAAAACTAAAAAAAAAACATTTCAGATTTGATAGGTAAACCCGTTAAACCAGTAAATCGGGTAATTTAAGTCAATATGTCAAACCCACAAACCGGGTAATGGACTCCAATATTGAGATTAATAACTTGTTTTTTTTCCCTCTAAACTATTGTTTATTTAACTATATGATAATAAAAATAGACAACCGTAAAATTAAGAGTTAAACCAATATTAAAACACATTTTTTTTAAAATTATAATAACTTCATAAAAAGTAAAATAAAAACAATTATAAAACTTAATTCTCAATTATTTCAATATCGAATGATGAAATACAACAAAATAAAAAAAGTTTAAAAATTATTAATAACAATGATAATGATAACAATAATAATAACAATAAAAATAATACTAATGATTATAAACTTGAGTCTAGCGTCCCAACCAAACCCAAGTTTTTGGAGTCTGATTCTTCTAATATATATATATAATCGTGGCATGATCTCAGTGATCAAATAGCATCTTCCTTCCATCGTAAACAATAACACAAGATTGGAAGAGGATCTTTGGACTTTTTTGATATTTGATTCTTGATCTACTAGAGATTTCTGACCTGCATGATCATCTCTTGCTCATTAAAATCCTCTCCCAAAGCTCTCATATTCTCACATTAGAGACGACTTTCAAATTTTCATCATTTAGATTTTGAGATCTTAATTGATCACTCACACAGCCCACTCGTGATTTGTTAGCACTACCAACTCTTTCTCTCATGCACCTCTCCACTTGCACCTCTGTCCTTTGCTTCTTTTATAAGTCACAACACTGACTTTCGATATCTATCTCTACTGATCTGCTACCCAATCATTTGATCGATGCTCAAGAACCCTCACAGCACTGCTATTTGCTCTCACTTCATAAATAGAAACAATCATTATTTCCCCATTTTCAATATTATGAACGTATTTGGAGTTCTTATGATACAAATTCTTACCATCCTAGTGGGAATTAATTTGATTATTCTCTCCATAAGAAAATGGACATTTTCTTTTGATTTAATCTTTTTTCTTTCTCAACAATTGTTTCTTAAGGTGTGGTTTTTGAGGAATGTAAATCGAAAGTGGTGGATGGTGAGGCAGATGATGAGTTGACTTTTTTTTGTTTATGATATACATTACGCCTCATGACACCCACTTTATGAGATATAATCTCTAGGTTAATCATCAGTATATCAAACACATATACAGGAACTATACATGCATATATGTAAGATCTTTCTACCATATTTCTTGGCGAGAATTGAAGAGGTGAATATGGACTGATGGCTTCACTAGGACTTGGATAGTGTTCTAATTAATCTGAAACTATTCTTTGGTTATGATTGTTCTTTAGTATAATTATTTGTTGTTCTATTTGTTTGTACATGTTTCGTGAATTGGGAATTACCCAAAATTCATATTTGATCAACATAATTAGAAATCCCATACTCTAATCCATGCTTGTAATCTGTAATGTTATATATAGAAGTTCATTTGAATTCTAATAAACTTGTAGACTCATCCAGGAAATTCAAAATATAGGTTGGATGAAGAAACTAGACAATACACACATATCCAATTTAAGTTAAAAAAAAAAGCATGATGATAAAAAGCACGACATTAGAAGATAATTTTTTCTTAATTTTTTATTGCCTCTCGAATTTGCTCAAGTCTGCAGATAAGTTTTTCATGGCTACTGTCACTACTTTAATTATAGGGTCTGAAGATATTATAGATTGGTCTAATACCACATTAAGGTTTTAAACGTGGCGTATCAGCTCTTTCAATTCTAATGTTCTTTTTTGATTATGTATATGTTGATTTTTTTTTTCTTTTCTTTTGTGTTTGCCTTTTGTTTTTGTGATTCTTTTTTTTTTTTTGCTTTTCTTCCATGTATCTTATTTTTGACTATCTTCTAGTTAGCCCTTTTAATATATTGACTTTTTTTTAAAAAAAAGAATGTGAAAGGGGATGAGAGTAAGTGTGTGTGAGAGAAAACATTTTTGAAAATAAGAGATAGATATAATTGAGGGAAAGATATGGAAAATATTTTTTTGAAATTTGAATTACCAACAAAATAACTCTATCGATTAATCTTTTTTAGGAAAATTATTTTAGGGAGGAAAGTCTAGAAAGAGAAAAAAAAAAGGAATTGGAGGGTCTTTTAATTTATGAATATAAAATATTATTCTTTTAAAAAATAATTATGATTTTCAAGACTAAATTAGTTTTTTTCTGAAATATTTTTAATCGTTCCCTATGGAATTATATTATTGATAGAAAAGTTTAAAAAGAAAGATAACAATTGATTTTAATTTCTTCATTAATCCTGTCACAAAATAGTGACGGAACTCATTCTTTCGGTAATTAGTGATGGGAACATCTCTATTGCTTAATGCTAAACGATTGGTAATTAGGCAAGGAATTCATCATCTATTTGGAATTTTCTCAAAATCTGACCCTTTTTCCCCCTCCCATATAATCTATAAATTAATTAATATAAAGAGAATCGTCTCGTTTTTAGTTTCATTTGAGGCCAATAATTAATTGTTTGCTTTTTATTTTTATTTTTTATTTTTCATGCTGTCTCGATACATGTAAAGCATATTCATCTCAAAATACAGTATATGTAACACATGCATAAATCCAATCGGTCCAATTAAGGTGCGAGATTTTGAATTATCTAGTAAGCAGGTAATAAAATAGCAAAAACTATATTATCGGGTTAATAATAAGCAAGAAAAACATGTGATTTATTTATTAATTATGCAAATTAATATGAGATACCCGCAAATACCATTCTTGTTTATCTTCAGAAAATCCACTCAATTTTTTCATAGATCGAGGTTCGATGCCGTGTTAGTATGACGGCCATAGATGACCTAAAAAACTTCATACAAACTTTTATGATGATCAATCAACTTCTATGCACGAAAGGAGGAAGGGAAAAAGAATCAAGGTAAATGTTGTCATGTCATCCTTTTCTCTCTTCTTTTTTACTTTTTGGCCGCCAATGCGCTGTTCTTCAGATAGTTTTAATACACTGCTACTAAAGTAATTTCCCTAATAATTAATTGGTCATACATCTACATCGTCATTAGGAAAATGTTCATCATATTAATTTTTGCTTGCGACACTCTTAAGGTTTGAACTATATATGGTCGAAAAGGAGACAGCAAAACACCCTCATTCGATCAATATTATTTATCAGGCCAATTCCTTGGATTTTCAAGATATACCACTCCTTTTTATCTTATTTTGTAATTAATTTTCTTGAGATTAGATTCTCTAATTTCTAGCCATAATTAAGATTTATAAAAATCTCAATTCCTATATCCAGCGTAAGTTTTAAATCTTAAGCATGCCTCCATTATAAATAAGAAACTGGAAGGATGAACTAGCTAGCTAGTAAATGACAGAATCGAAGTAGCTAGTTGGCTTATACTTTTCCCGAGAGGTTCAGTGATATTGTATTCATCATTACTTCCTATGGCCCAAAAATGATCTCAATCATCCTCTCCACGCCTTAAAAGAGTATTTTTTGTCATTATATATATATATATATATATATATGTATGTATGACGGTGGCATCGCCATAGACAGATAGAAGAACAAGGAGAAAGTGCAAAACCAAACAAACATCAATTAGAGAAAATCTCTCTCACATACCTTTTTTCCCCCCTTTATTTTGGTCATAATTACCTTTTCTATTGATTTGTTCATTCTATATTTTCACGAGAAATGACAATTTCCCTTTTCATAATAGGATTTCCATGAAATCTATATGTATATATTGTAACAACCCAAAGAAACTAAAAAGAGTGTTTAAAAGGACAAAAAAAGAGAAAGACAACAGGATAAACGACAACAAAGAGGGTTTTTTTTTTTTGTTTTTGCTGCTGCTGCTGTCGTCGTCGTCGTCGTCGTTGTCATAGCAGCTGAATATCTAGCTTGCTTTGTTGGGTTGATGGGTGTGAGATTTCACCAACACCCACTTCCATCTCTTCAGCTCGATAAGTTGAGTGAACACCGTATAGAACATAAAACAATGTTATCAAACATGCCCATATACCAAACCTTTGGAAGGACTGAATCTTTAGTGATGTCACGAGGAAGACATTAAGGAATATTGATGCTACAGCCGGCCATGGCATGAATGGCACTGACCACTCTTCATTAGTTTGGCAAATGGAAGGTACCATGTATTGAAAGAAGGCTGTGATCGTAATCATGAATCCACCAAATACTGGTAAAACCCACCACTGCTCTTCAAGTTTCCAAGACATAGAGAAGCCAATTGAACATGAAGAGAGGAGGAAGAGGAACAAGAGGGTTTGTGAAGGAGGGTTGTGGCTAACGATAACATATCGACGATAGATGAGAGCATTTGCCACCAAGTAGAACACCAAGAGTGTGCTGATGGAAATTACATCAATAATTATGCGGAGTTCGGTAAAGAGTGCAATTGAAGCTGTGCAAAGACCTAGAATATAATATCATGAAAACACAAAATGTTCAGTATACTGTTGGATCTCTATTTCCCTTTCTTTCTATGAAGCCTCTTTTTTTGACTCCTCAATATGAATATTTGGTGCCTAAGATAGAGCCTAGAGAGGCACTGGATGAATTATATAAGAACATGGGTGGGACTTCTCGATCGTCTACTTCAAATGGGCATATTCTTTATAAGTACTGTTATAACTCAAAGGGGATGCAGAAGAAACTATTTGCAATTAATTACTTACCCAAGAAGAGTGTAGCATTCAAAGGGGTGCCTGTGGAGGGATTCACCTTGGCCAACCAAGAAGGCACAAGCCGGGCCCTTCCAATAACACAAAGGTATCTAGCTTGGCCTAACATGGCAACCAGGAGAGAAGCAACAATTCCCAAGCTTGCTCCGGCCCCAACCACATTGCCCGCCCACTTCCAACCGATCTTTTGGAAAGCGACAGAAAATGATGCATCTTTATCTATCTACAAATTAATTATGATTTGAAGAATACCTAATTGTTAGGATCATTCACCAAAAGAAAACTCTGATGTCTGCTATTTTGACTTAAAACGTATATATATAAAAGATAGATTCATTACCATATTGTAAGGGACCAGAAAACATAAAGATAAGGCCACGAGGCAATATAGCCCGGTGACAATGAGAACAGATCCTACTATGCCCACTGGAAGGCTTTTTGCAGGGTTTCGGATCTCTTCTGCCATGGTTGAAACCGAGTCATAGCCAATATAGCTGAAATAAACCTTAGCTGCTCCATCAAGAATACCCTTGACACCAAAAGGAGCAAGCCCTCCGGGCTCAACCAAGTTCTTGGCACTCCCTTTATAGAAACCAGCAATTATAATGAATCCAAAGAAAATCAAATGAAAGACCGTCATAACAAGGTTCAATACTGAGCTTTCCTTTGTACTGCAATCCCAAAAAAAAAAAAATATCATTTTCAAAATCCCACTAATCATTATTACTTGGGAAAAAAAATCCAACTAGCATGTCTGTGATGGTTGCAGAACCAATAGGAAATAAATTAAAAAAAAACATCAGTTATACTAATTGTAACAAAAACAATATAATATTAAACCTGCCCAAAACGTGTATATATATATATATATAAATATATATATATATATAAGAACATCAAACACTAGTCACAAAGAAAAGATAAATAGATATGAAGCAAACAAAACATAAGTTAATAAGAGATCAAATTAACCTATGGCACAGACAGAGAGTAAGGAGAAGAATAAGAGCCACAGCTGGAAAATCCAACTTATTGTAACCCTCTACTAGTCCATCCACTTCGAATCTCCATGAGTTCGGGTTCTCTCCCACAGCATGGCATAGATATTCCGTGAAACTTCTTGCAACCGCAGCATTCGATAATACATATTCCATCAGAATGTTTGCCCCAGCAAAATAACCTACAAACTCTCCTGTGTCGTACCAAAAATATACAAAACAAAAGGGAAATTAATAATGTCTATGTGTGTATCTAGAAAAAGAAAGAAACGATTTAAGCATCATTAAAATTATAACGCTTGTCTATCAAGATTAATGTCTAGATTAAGAAAGAGTTGAGTAGTGTATTATTGATACCAAAAGTCACCCTTAGGTAGCTGAAGGCACCCCCAGCAACAGGAATCTGAACAGAGAATTCACTGTAACATAAAGAAGAAAGAAGAGCTGATATTCCAGCAATGATATAAGAGATAAAAACTGAAGGGCCAGAGATTTTATGGGCCACAAAGCCAGTGGTGACAAAAACTCCAACACCAAGCATCCCTCCTATTCCAAGAGCTATCAGGTCATACCACTTGAGTTTCCTCATCATATCTGCACCAGACCTTAGCCTAACCTGGTTAAGTTCCTGGTCAGGAGTCCAAGTAGCTAGCATTCTTTTTCTAAGCCTGTGAGGGGTTTGGGATAGGGACTGGAGGTAGTTGGAGAAGGAAACGTTTGTGGGTGTGGATCGAATGGTTGCCATATTGCTAGTGAAAGAAGAGATTGGTGAGAATTGCTTCGGGTGAGGGTTTTTAAATATGAAGTTGAGGGAGGATATAACGCTAGATTCTTTCGCCAAAGGTTGATGGGGAAACCCAAATGGGTGTCCCCAGCTTTATTGAAAATACCTAGTTGTCCATCGAGTTGATGAGAAATGTCTGGTGTGACCTTCACAGGAAGAACAAACATGGCTTTTGAGTGCCCCGAGACCCCGAAGAGGTTGTTCTGTTATGGAAGCATGCAAGAAAAAGGTTAAAAAAGGCTCAACCATTTTGAAAATGAGATTGTTAAGGGGAATCACAATGTGATAAGAAAGGACTAGCTTTGACCTAATCTTTAATAATTTCCACATCAGAAACTTAGAAAAGATGTGACAGACAAGCATCCCCACCTCACACTTTGTTCAAAGCCACTAAAGATTTCTTCACAGTGGACCTTAGGTAATCGATTCCTCAACAGAATTAATGTCATCGTTGCCAATCATACATTCTCACAGTTTCCATTTAAGTCAAACATGTGCTAGTGCAAAATTGTGCTGGTCAGGTTATATAGAGGTATATACCTTGTAGTAGTTATTTATAAGCGTTGTCTTTCGGCAGTAGAGATCGTATAATTCTGATTTCATCTTCTTTTAGCTAGTCAGGTTAATGCATCGATTCTACCAAAGTACTATTCTTGGAAGTGTTTGCTGAAAAATACCTTTAACTTTCAGTAAAAGGAAGAAAAATGGATGGGAAATCGGGAATCATCAGTGCTAGCAGTTCACGGTTAGATCATATGACAGTAGAAATTTTATTAAAAGCACAAGTGGAAGGTGGCGCGGGCATTTATCTTGCTGCACACACTCTCTCTTTGAAGTCTATCTTTTTCCTCTTCTTCTACTACTACTACTATTATTTGTTCTAAGCATCAATCACAAGTCAAAAGCCACATTCTTTGGCATGAATCAAATCCAAATATTCTTTAGCAAAGGCCTTCACGGGGTTGATAAAATCCGATTTCACATCCATCCCCACACTAACTGGTAAATGCATGGAATGATCGGCTTAGAAATCATTTTCACTCCAGTGATTAGAGAGCATATATATATATATATATAGATTGCTAAGAAACAAAAATTACGGGGCTGGGGTATTTTGCTTCCTCTGGGACCGTTCACTGTCCACTCGGCAGGCCGGTTGACAAGTTTGGAGAACAGTTATGCTCTGGTTTAATGGTACTTATCTAAATTGCAATGCTAATCGTGCTTTCAAAGTGGAAATAATGAGAGTCGCTAAGTGGATAATGTTTGCTGAAGATCTTAACAATGGAGGACATATCTAGGAACCAATTATATTGCTGATTAAAGCACACAATTCTGGTGTGTTTTTACTTTATCTGTCTCCTTAACTGTATGTATTAAAGAAATATGTATTCTGCTCAACAGTCGGATTATCCCTAGATGAAGATCCATCCAGGGCCCAACTTGCTTCTCCAACTTGCTCTTTCTCTATGTGAAACACATAGAACTAATTTAACTGGTTTAAACATGATCTAATTTCAACAGGACATGTCAACACACATTAATTTGTTGGATTTGGGTTAAATTGGAGCGTCACAAATCCGAGTCTAAAACCCATTTCCGATAGATATAATTTTTTTTAAAAAAAGACATAATACTGCAAAAATAAAAATGGGATAATCATTTGCATTTATTTGATAAACATCCTTACGATTAAATAGTAATAAAAGTAAACTTAAATCCTGACTAATAGCCACAAATCATGCTATCATCCGCTCATAAAAATCTGAAGGTAGCTAACAAAAGAAGAAGAAGAAGGGCGCCCTAGTTGACTTATGGCAGTCACGAAGCAATCTTCGACAATAACTAAGGAAACTGTATAAGAAATTCTCCACAAAAACTCTTTTATATATCTCTCTAAATAAAATTATTTTGAATAAATGCATGCTCTCTACTTTCTCTAATGAACCTGCTGAGCAATTAGGTTCTTATGCTTGTTTTACAATATTTTTATAAATGAACTATGAGCATTAGCTGGCTTGAGATACGATTTTTTTATCCTGCAACTTGATATATGTGACCTGTGACATCTACTTGCCTCTTATGCTGATATGTGGTCCATGAAATATCCAAATTATATATACAGTACTCAACCATTTATCTCTAACCTAATCATATTAAGGAATTTGGAATCCATCCCATTAATTAATTTAAGGTGCAGTTAACCGAGATTGTGGTACATTTGGAGCCATTAAGTTGTGATCTTTATTAAATTAAAACTTTATAATAAGCATATGCACATAAGTGGAGAGGGTCAAGAGAGAGTGGAATTTTTTCCCTAAGCTTTTCAACGTGATTGGTAGATAAGTTGCAAAGAAGCCCCTTCACAATATATTTCTTGAGCGGGTCATCTAAATTTCGTTGACCTCATTCCTCGCCTCTCCTTCATAGCTAGCCAGGGAGTGTTACCAAAAAAGTTTATATATATATATATATAATGCCAATAATCGGAACCTTCATAAGGTCATATCATATGTGAAAAGTGATTTGTTTTATAATCGGAAAGGGATAATTTACTTAAAGAAGGGCGGGAGAATTTGTAAGAGAGTCGCCCATGGCAGGAATCTATGGAGAAAACCCATGCTTGTGCTCCTCGGGGGTGGACCAACTTGGATAATCTCTGTTTACAAAAGCTACTTTCATGCGTTTAGACTTTTCCTAGAGAAGCAGGTAGCTTTCTAAGAGTGCTTGGTAGCTATACTTTGGTTATGTATATGGATTATTACACGACTTTTGCCTGTTAATATTATTAATTACCTTAATCAATATCGTGGGTAATTCATTCATAATTGTAATAAATGAAACTAAAACGCAGTCTGCAGAACAACTTATTATATGAAAAAAAGGATCCAAGAGAATCACAACAAATTAAATCTCAGTAACAGTAGGAAGTAGCATCTTGATGGCCACAATATATACTCTTAGATATATGGATATAATATCTAAAAACTACATATAAGCAACATGATACTCTTCATAGATAAAAAGGAAATTATTATAGATTATATAGTGTCGGTCTAGCCATTTACACCCTATTATAAAGTAGTCCAACTTTTGATCATTAGATTGTTTATAAAATTCTTAATTTGATCGTTGTTCCATATATAATATATAACTATTTATACACTTTTTATAATTTGAATTTAAATAGAAAAAATAACATTATTATAAACAAATAAGAATATTCAAAAAATGCATATTCATTTAAAATTCTAATGGTACTTGAATTTTGAAAAACAAAATACTATAAATTATATCACATGATTTTATTTATCTAAAAAGTATTTAATTAAAAAATAATAAGAGTGCAAATGAAACATATTTTGAATTCTATATTAAAATAAACTTTTAAATAAACCAAAATGATTTGATAGTGATTGATATGATGATATCAAAGATATGCTTTTATTTATATTCAACCGGAAAATATGTAATATACATCTTAAATGAAAGTTTATAATATGATTTTTTATTTGATCAAACCAAAAATAATAAACAATAAACATGTTACAAAGGAAAATCTCATTCCAAGTTTTTTATTAATGAAAATTAATTGTAAATAAACAACATATTAATTTCTTAATTTCTCTCTTTTATCATTTTTTTATTTAGTTAAACTATCAACTTTTATTATATAGAAAATATAATAGCCTTGGTGTCCTCACTTCGTAGCGGGGCCAGACTATTTTTCTGTATAAAAAATTATGTCCAAGTATTGAATTAGGATTAAAAAAGACAAAAGAAGCCGACTATGACAGATATATAACAATGCTAATTAGAGTTAAGCCAACATGAGATATCCTGTCAAAATCACGATCTATATCATGTGACTAGAATAACCCAATGAAAAAATAAAGAGAATTATAAAACTTTTTTAAAACAAATATGTTAACTTTTTAAATCCGTGACCCGAATCATTAACCTAAAGCACCCAATCTAGAAAAACCATGAAATCTAATTCCTAATAAATTAAATATTAAAGGATGAAATTGAAAAATAAAATCACTTATACAAAAGAATTTTAAAAAATAAAAATTCAAAGAATGAGGATCAAAATCATTATTACTACTATTATTAATAAGTAATATCATCACTATCATTATTGTCGTCGTCGTTGTCATCATTACTACTACTATTATTGTTATTACTATTACTACCATTGCTATTATTGTTGTTGATGGTGGTGGTGGTTGTGCTACTGCTGCTATTATCACCACAATTATTGCACCATTGCTATTATTGTTGTTGATGGTGGTGGTGAAGGTGCTACTGCTGCTATTATAACCACAATTATTGCTAGCATTATCATGATTAGTAATAATAGTAGTAGTCATATTAGTATTATTCTTATTTCCACAGCTATTACCACTATTATTATTATTATTATTATTATTATTATTATCATCATCACTACTACTACTATAAGTTTTTATTATCATCACTATTCTTCTTCCTCTTCTCCCTCGTATCATCATCATCATGACCATCATCATCATTATTTAAAAAATAAAAATAATGAACTTGATTTAAATTATAAAATCAAAAATTATAAAAACTTTAACAAAAAGACCAAGAAAAACAATAAGAAACCAAAAGAAGAGGGACCAAGTTGAAATCATTATTATCATTGAAAAAAAAAAACTCATAAACTTGATTTGAAGGATAAAATTAAAAGCCATACAAACTTTGACAAAAGAGCAAAGAAAAAAAGAAGAAGTTACAAGTAAAAGGACCGAATAAAAATTAAAACATTAGATATAAAAATTAAAAATCAATGGTTAAATTGAAAACAAATAAAACTTTAAAAAAATAAAAAATAACAAAAATATAAAAATACAAAAATCAAAACTAAAAGGACTAAATATGAAACACTAATAACAATGAGGACCACAATATATTTATCAGGGTAGGAGAGAGAAATAAAGGGCAAAAAAAAGAGTTATTGGCGATAAACTAATCATATTTAAATGACACACGCCATTAATAATGAAATAAAAAACAACGAGGAATAAAATGATACGATGAAAGCTCATTTTTTACCTTTGGGAGTTGTTGCATGTGCTGCCCAAAATGCGCAATGGCTCCAATGCGCTGGCACATGCACAAAACACGCCAACAACTTTTGAAAATATAAATACTATTTAAATAGTAAATTACATTACTACCCTCAATCAGACATTCATTTATTGTTTGAGGTAAAAGTTGAAGGTCTTATCTAGTATAGATGGATGTATCCATTTGAGAGGTTAGAGATTACATATGCATCCTAAGTAAATTTTTATTATTTTTTTATTATTTAAAACATTTATTTATTCAATCTTTATTTAATTCCATGCAGATACTTGTTCAACCTAAAAAAAAATTTAGAAACAAGGCATGTGTTGTGAATGATTGCATAGTTTATTTTCATAGAAATCTCACCATATTAGTTATTTTAGGAATTATTATATGATGACTAAATTTAAATACTTGAATATCATGGTTATGGTTGAGTTTGATTGCGGATTGTGTGGATTGATTGTAAAAACTTGAGATGTAGCTAATGGGTTATCTAGATAAAATCAACTGGTTTGCAGTGTGAGTTATTGATGTGTATTTGCAGGTTTTAAAATTTTAGGTAAGCTCCTGCATAGAGAAAGTGTTGCTGAAATTTCTTTAAAATAGGATATAGTGATAATGTTATTTTTTTTTTTTATCAAATCTGTTTAGATGAGGAAAAGAAGGTTAGTAAAGACAAAGACAAATAAAAGCGTTATTGGTTCTTCTTGTAGTGCTTCTGATGAGTATGAGCAGTCAGTTCCGCTAAGTGCCGACCATGACGAGGCATTTCGAGCACCCTTTCTCAATATAGACTCATTGAGTGCAAGTGCGACTTATAGAGCGGGTGTCCCTTCTGAGTGGGATGTTTATACAAGAAAGTATATTGCTTACTGGAAGCCCGAACATGACATGTAAGTTTGTTTTCATGCTCGATGAAAAATTAAACAACAATGGATAAAGTTTGAATAATTAATTTTAATGAACGAATTGAAATTCAAGTTTACAAAAGTTGAGGATGAAAGTGCCTCTGTTTCATTGAAGTCAGTTTTTCAAAAATCCTGAATGGAAGCCTATAATTGTGCTTGGTTCAAAAAGTTCAAGATTAGTATATACATAAACAATTATTTTTTGTAATATTTAATTCGATTAGTTTTTTAATTTTAATAAACTAATTATTTTATAAAATTGACATTTAGAAAAAAATATTATTGGAAGTAGGCTGACAACGGTGTAATTAAGAAAGTGTGAAAGAATCATAGAGTCATTAGGTAAGATTGAATTCAAATTGTGATATATTTTTTAAAAAATATTAAAGATTTATTTTTTGTTATCTTATTCTATTTTTTATGAACCAGGTTGCATGATTTTTTTTTTTTACGATGCCAAAAAAAAAGCAAAGAAAAATGCAAAAGATAAAGGTTTTCCAAGTTTAAAAGACATGGCCATTTGGAGGGATTTCAAACCTCCGCACGTCATGAAGAATATCTGGGCACTTATATCTAGCATGTGATTTTAGTGTGTTTCTTGAGGCGGTCACAGTTTGGTTCGGAGAATTGAGCCAAATAGATTCATGGTTTTATGTCCACGTACACTGATAAATCCACTCAATTTATTTCACATGAAAGTGGATGGTAAGATTCTATTTTATATGATATATATTTTTAAATTGTTGTATTGTATAAAAGTATTTAACTAACAATAATTTTCTTTAGTAGGCTACGGTGCTTGGGCGTGATCCAAGATCGAACAACTTTTTATTCAAACCCACGTGCAGAAGGAGGACAAAAAGAAAAGAGTACAACAACTTGAAGATAGTCGTGCCTAGAAGTTCGTGGTAAGTAGGATTTGAACTTTTTTTAGTTATTATTTTTTTCCAGAAAACATACAACACACTGATTGGATTAGAGATACATGGACGATCCTTCGACTCATCCAGAAATTCATCTTGATATGTAGTTGAAGGCTTGGTTTACCGATCAACCTGATAGAAATAGGGTTTACAGTATCTCCAATACTACAACTGAGAATATACGGGTGGGTCATAGTGTTTCGACCTTTGAGACCATACAATTTAGGTCTAGCTAGCAATCATCAGTCGTCTAAGTGATTATATGAGAACATGTTCAAGCTGAAACGACCAAACTAAGGGATGAATTAAATGTTGTCAAGTAGCTATTGACAACTCTCACTGATGCTGCTTGTGCTCCACCTTGTCACCCTCCTGGATCCAGTGAAGATCCACCTTCGTCTTTTCCTTCAACTTTTGTCCACTACATAGATAAATTGTATTTAATAATATTTTTAAAATAATAGTACAAATTTGCTTTTTTATTTTATTTTAATTATGTTTAAGTTTTCTTTTTTATTTTAATTTAATCTTGTTTTAATTTTTTAAATAATTACATATAATACCGACATAATTACCATCGGTTTATTTTGTTGGTAACATACATATAATTACATATAATACCGACATAATTACCATCGATTAATTTTGTTGATAATATTTTATAATCACAGATGAATTTATCGACAAAATAATTGCTGGTAATTTTTTTTGTTTGGGACGATAATTCTTTTAATAAATCTATTAATAATTATATTCTTGATAGAATAGAAATCAGCAAAGATATATTTTCGACGGTATTTTTGCATTCATAACTCTGTCGGTAATCGTACTTCATTTGACATAATATTCCAACGACAGTTTGCTATTTCATGGTAGTGTTGCACCAGTCATGAAACATTCAGGTTGCAGGTGTTGATGTACAGTATCATTCACGATAGGAGACTGATAAGGATCTAATATTTCAAAAGATCTCTTAGCTTCAACAGTAAAGCCATCACACTTGCAGAGCAGGAGACGAGTGGATATATATATAACAAAATTTGGCTCATTAGTGAACGTAATCACCGAGCATAACCATAACACTCAAACCTAACTACAGGAGGATTAATAAAATCATGGCATCAATTAATTAAACTTGGTGCGTTTATTAGGATTTTGATAAAAATGAGACTCGAATGTAATTAAGATCTCATTCTTTTTATTCTTGGAAGAATATTACTGAGCTAAAGCTGAATGATGATTTTTATTGATGATTTTCAAAGAAATTACCCTTTAAATGGAGAATCAAATGTGATCTGAATCAATTTATTGGAGAATAATAATAATTAACGTTTGGAATTGCCTTGGTAATTAACTGTAGATGATTTTGTTGCGTGTAGAATCATGTATAAGAAATAAGAAAAGGTATCCGGAGATGACTTGCAATTAAGATGTTTATTAATTTAACCATTCTGATTAATTGGCATCTTAATTAATTCATACATTTAACCAACAAAATCAAGTATTGCGTCAGCTAAATATTCTTAATTTGGACCATTGGCTAGCTAGCTAGCTAGGAGTAGAATATATGGTGCACCTAAACTCGGAATGGAAAGGATTAAGGGGCATGATCAGCACAAGGGTGCCCTTGTATATTTTACGCCTCATTGTTTCGTAAAAAAGGCAAAAAAAACACAAAACAAAATCTAATTGCATGCATCAGCCACAAGAGAGAAAGAACAGCAAACAATAAAGAATGGATGTAGAGAAAATTAGTGAAGGTTCATATATCGTAAGAGCCATTAGCGAGTAGAAAAGGCCGTGGCATGGGGGAAAGTAGGTCAATGGCAATTACGAATAAGCTGAGATTCACATCAAACAAAAAGAGAACTCCCCAATATAATTAATAGGCTTGTTGTATTCGTCCTTTACAACAATAATTAGGTTGGCTTTGGTAACATTAATGGAGGGTAAAAACATAGGTCTAATTAATTAAATTAATCAATATTTGGATGATGGTCTGCCATCATTGAAAAGGAAACCTATATATATATATATATATATGATCATTTTCTACTTGCGATAAAGATCAAAAGCAAGATCATAAAATAAATTTGGCATGATCCACGCGGCACTAAAATCCAATAATCTCTGTCTCACATGCCTAGCAAGCATCGCCAATGAGAGCTGCTCTATTTGCGTTTTCTTGCATGGAAAAATAAAACCCTATTCTTGAAATATTAAAGCAATGCTCTACTAACTGAGTGCCATCATGCAGGCACCTCTCTCCCCCATTATATCAGCATATCAACCAAGAAATTTGAGGACAATGAGAAGACAGACGGCACCACGGATATTGTTAATATACCATTGAAAACTTTTTACAAAAGATCACATAATAAGACACAGATTTAGGGGGTGGAAAGCACAATTATATATAGTTTGAAACATCTAGGATTTATTTCGGCACCCATTATCCAAATCCTTCGTTGAGATTTACCCTTCAACCGACTCTTTTCATTAATAATGAACCAAAAACCATTTATTTCCACCTTTTAACTTGCTTGCAATTGGCATCCAAATGGTCCACGTATTGCAAGTCAATCATGTTTCATTTTACTGTCCACTTTGTTTTGTTATATCATCATTTATGTTTCTGGCTACTTTGTTTCATTTATGAGGCATGCATATTGTAGGGCAAAAATTGCAAAGTTTAGTTTGATGTGATGTGATGTGATGTGAT
>Ga0325403_1001025_pt1 | contig 22305 bp, 16 predicted proteins | sample PopdelMetagenome_19_FD_205665 | JGI IMG/M metagenome (GOLD analysis project Ga0325403, IMG submission 205665) | Populus deltoides microbial communities from Bellville, Georgia, United States - Xylem-PdKOR-R4 | ecosystem: Host-associated > Plants > Phyllosphere > Stem > Wood/Secondary xylem... | reverse complement strand
ACCAACCGATTGCCTACTACAGTGAGGCTTTGAAGGGCAAATCAAAGTTATTATCCACTTACGACAAGGAGATGTTGGCAGTGGTGAAAGCCGTGAGGAAGTGGCGACCTTACCTGTTGGGCAGACCCTTTGTGATTAAGACAGGTCACAGAAGCCTCAAATATTTATTAGAGCAACGCCTCACAACGCCGTCTCAAGCTCGGTGGCTGCCAAAAATAATGGGTTTTGATTACACCATTCAATATCGCCAAGGGAAGGAGAACCAAGGTGCTGATGCTCTCTCACGCGTGGCGGCCTTCCAATTTCAGGCCTTGACTGTGCCAATTGCCGATTGGTGGGAAATCTTGCAGCAAGAGGTACTCAATCATCCTTATTATAATTCCTTGCTTACTAATCAACCCTTAAATTGTGTTCAACGAGATGGAGTTTGGATGCAAAATGGACGAATTCTTTTAAGTCCCAATTCCACGTTGTTACCTGCTGTCTTGGCTGATGGACATTCTTCACCATCAGGTGGCCATTTTGGTTATTTAAAGACCCTCACGAGAATATCAGCCAGTTTTGTGTGGCCTGGTATCCGCACCTCAGTAAAAAGCTTTATCCGAGATTGTGAGGTGTGCCAACGTTGCAAGCATGAAACTCTCCGACCAGCAGGTTTGCTTCAACCCCTTCCTATTCCTCAACGAATCTGGACAGATATATCCATGGATTTTGTCGAAGGATTTCCGCTGTCACAAGGATATAATGTGATCATGGTGGTGGTAGATCGTCTCTCAAAGTATGCCCATTTTGTTCCCTTAAAACATCCCTACACGGCGGTATCAGTAGCAAAAAAGTTCCTCAATAACGTGGTGAAGCTTCATGGGATGCCTCTCTCCATTGTGAGTGATCGTGACAAAGTTTTTCTTAGCACTTTCTGGAAGTCCTTGTTCAAATTACAGGGAACAAAGCTGTGTTATAGCTCCAGTTATCATCCACAATCCGACGGACAAACGGAAGTGGTCAACCGAACTCTTGAGCAATACTTGCGTTGCTTCTCTTCGGATCAACCAAAAGGCTGGGTGGAATGGCTTGCTTGGGCAGAATATGGGTATAACACAGCAGTTCATTCGGCAACAAAAATGTCTCCCTTTGAAGCAGTTTATGGGGTTCCTCCTCCGAACATGACCTCTTACATTCCAGGCACAACAAAGGTCCAAGCAGTGGATAACTTACTGCAAACAAGGGAAGTCATCATGCGCGACCTCAGGAGAAATTTGTTGGAAGCACAGACTCGTATGAAGTCTCGAGCTGACCTGCATCGACGGGAGGTCACCTACGATGTTGGAGATCATGTGTTTCTTAAGCTTCAACCCTACCGTCAAAAGTCTGTAGCGTTCAGGAGTTCTTTGAAGCTTTCTCCCAGGTTTTTTGGACCATTCAGAGTTTTAGCTCGCGTGGGGGCTGTGGCTTACAAGCTAGACCTACCAGCAGGGGCACACATTCATGATGTGTTTCACGTCAGCTTGCTCAAAAAGAAATGGGGACCGGTTGTTGACGATACCGTGATAACTCTTCCCCCTGTGTCTACAGATGATGTCATACTACCAGAACCTGAATTGATTTTGGATAGAAGGGTGGTCCAAAAGGGCAAATATCGTCCCAAAACAGAGGTCTTAGTTCAGTGGAAGGGAGCCTTGCCAGAAGATGCTTCGTGGGAGAATTTGTGGCGTTTCGCCAAGACATATCCTCAATTTAACCTTGAGGACAAGGTTCTTCGCAGGGGGATGGATTGATAAGAAGTAGCAGAGTACGTGGAGGAAGTGTTGCATGGCTCAAGGAGCTGAATACGTGGAAGCAGCTGAGTTCGTGGACTGCTATTGTTTTGGTTTTATCATTGTTTTTATCGCCAAGTTGAATTAGTCAAATAATCAAAGTGGTGGAAGTAGGAATGCTAATCGCAATCCTGGTCTTCAGCTCCCCTTCGGGAATCCCTGTTATTTTGAATTATTGTTATTTTGGGTGGCCTATTTAGGCTCACAAACTCTGTATGGGAAGAGGGCATTGAATTAATAAAACAATCTTTCCTTTCTCTCCTCTGTTCCTTCCTTATCTCTTGTCCCAAATTCTCTTCTTATCATTTTATTTTTGTTTATACATGTTAATGAATTTAAACAAGCGCTTTTATTTTATCGGCATATGTTTAATTTTATATATATTGTCCACGCTGGATAAAGTTTCAAGCTTCGCCACAAAGCATGCCAGCATCAAGGGTTTTAGGTTCTTCCATTTGAGCCTACAAATAAAGACATTCAGAGCTCAATTAAGGGGGATTTTTGGAGAAAAAGAAAGGTATGATTAAAAGGGATAGAAATAAAGTCACAGAAAAATTAGGGTTTTGAAAATTGAAAAGAGAATTGGAAATTAGAGAGTGGTTCGGTGAGTTTTGGAGAAGGATTACTGAAAAAAACATCCTTTCAAATGTAAAATTTCGCGCAAAGATCAAATCTTATAAGAATTCTCTTCTAAATTCGATTTTCTAGCAGGTACATACTCCTAAAATCTTAATTTCAGCTTAATAAAACCTCCCTGAATGTGTTTGGATTGATGTTAAATCACCTTGTTGCTATGAATATTGTTTATGTTGCTATTATGATTAGCGTTGATTGTTGGATGTTACCGTCAATTTAAGTGTCTCCTTATTCATGCCTTGTTAGTTCTGTGAAATAGAATTTTAACTTTGTTGCTGCTGCTGCTATTGTGATAATACACCTCTTGCATCTGTTGTTTCTAGGATCAAGAGAAACTTTTTTCCCAATCTTGTTACGAGTTTAAAATTGAAACCCAATCCTTTTTCCCAGGCTCAGGATCAAACCTCACAGAATTGCCCAAGTGTTTTAGGTGTCACTTTCATCTTCACAATGATTAATCACCCAAATAATGACCGAGGAAATAATTAGCTCTTGGTTTGATCTTCTTTTGAGTGGATATATGCTTTTGATCACTCGGTTGCTCTCGAAAGATTAATTTGATCTCTGCAAGTGAGAATATTAATGATCTTATAACACAAAGATAAATAGAAGATTTAGCTCATAAAATGATAGCACAAAATTCTCACAAGAGTGCTCTAGCTAAAAATGCTTACCATGCATGTGTGAGCACTAATGTAAAAGACAAGAAATCAATGCTTACCATGCATGTGTGAGCACTAATGTAAGAGATAAGAAATCAATGCTTACCATGCAAAAATTTCCTAACTTAACTTAAACAACACATGTTCATAATAAAATAATATGATTGAACAAATATTCTCCATGTATCAAGCAAGGGTATGTTAACAAATTAGGTGTTCAAAATTGCATTCAAGAAGTTTGAAATTTGACAGCTATTGCATTTGCCATGCAATAAGAATTACATAAAAAATAATACTTGCCATGCATATGTATTTGGATGCAATAGATCATACTTACCATGCATGTATTGAATTTTGACACGTAATGCATTACATATGTATATATAATAAAGCTAAAATAAGAATTGCATGAAATCCATTACCCATGTGTAGATAGATGTATAATAATAATAATAATAATAATAATAAATAGAATGAGAATTGCATGAAAAAAATAATAAATAAATTTTGTGTTCCATGCATGTTGAAATATTAGTGTATATATATAATGACGGCATTCAAAACTTGCAGAAACTTTAGAGCGCGACACGTAGGATTATTGTGTCTGGAGGAGTATTCCAATTATGCAGATGCTACTCAATGTTTGCAATTTGAATTTCTTGTTGATTGAAATAATATATATATATATATATATATAAGATATTTAAAGTAGGCTCCTGTGTATTTAGAAAGAAATAAAATACAAGAGAGGCAGCTTCAAGCAAAGTTTTACAGGATAAGAGAAATGAAAAAAAATTAAGCACACTGATACAAACATCATGGGGTCTTTTCATAGACAAAGTTTAAACAAGATTGAAAAATCTCTACCAATGATCAAATCTTCATACCAGTGCATCCTCATTAGAAGAGATAAAAATATCTTATCAACTCCGAGGGGTGTAGCTCAAGGCCACTGGAAGCTTTCAAGACCCGTGAGATTAGTCGAGGTGCACGCAAGCTAACTCGGACACTCACGTTAATCTATATATATATATCTTATCATGTAACGAAACTCATAGTATTCCATCAAAACCATTGCATTGTTAGACTCAGGAGCTGATTAAAATTGCATTCAAGAAAGCCTCATAACTTCAAAGTATTTTAAGAAAACTACAGGTCTCTTTCAAGTGCTAATGGTAATCCTCTCAATATTAAGTACAAGCTCTTTGTTGCTCATATTTGGAAGATATGAAAAACGATCTCATTGTAATGAGTGACCTATGTACCTAGATGAAAGATATGAAAAACAATCTCATTGTAATGGGTGACCTATTCAGATGGAAAATATGAAATGCGGTCTCATTATAATGGGTGACCTATCTAGATGAAAAATGTGAAGAGCGATGAAAGTGATCTCATTGTAATGGGTGACCTACCTAGGAAAAATATGAAAAACGGTCTCATTGTAATGGGTGACCTATCCAGGTGGAAAATGATCTTATTGTAATGGGTGACCTACTCAGATGGAAAAAATATGAAGAATGGTCTCATTGTAATGGGTGACCTATACAGGTGGAAGATGTGATGAGTTTTGAAAAAGGTCTCATTGCAATGGGTGACCTACCTAAGTGGAAAATGATCTCATTGTAATGAGTGACCTACCCAAATGGAAAAAAATATGAAGAATGGTCTCATTGTAATGGGTGACCTGCCCAGATGGAAGATGTGATGAGTTTTAAAAAAGGTCTCATTGTAATGGGTGACCTCCCCAGATAGAAAAAATAAGATGTGATGAGTTTTAAAAAAGGTCTCATTGTAATGGGTGACTTACCCAGATGGAAAAAATATGAGGTGTTTTGAAAAAGGTAAGGGCTCAAAGACGCACTTAAAAGGAGACAAGGTTGGAAAGTACACTACCTAAGAGATGAGGGCTCAAAGGCACACTCAAAATGAGGTGAGGGCTCAAAGCTGCACTCGAAATGAGGTAGGGTTATAAAATGCACTTCCCAAGAAGTGATGGTGAAACACTGATTTGTAAATATTGAAAGCAATGTATTATGATCAACATGCATGTATACTTACCTGAGAAATATAGGTCATTTTTCTTCATTGAGTCTTCATTTTCTCAAAAGTTGGAGTGTTGGTAGTAAACTTCGATGACCTTTTTGCTCTTGCCTACTCGAGTCACATCTTGTGATCTTGACCTTTGCAAAAGACTTGATATCATCGTACTTCTCTATCCTCCAACCTTTATTGGTCACTAGCTTTGCCCGTCATTTCATTTTCTTTGAAATGGAATCATGGAGCTAGCCCTACCATGTGTTTTTGGATTGCCCTCTAGCTTGATCATGCCCCCAAGTGTTCAATTTGGGTTTTCTTTGGGGATGAGGCTATGTGAAAGAAGGTTTGGTTTTTACAAGGAATTCTTTTCATGTAGAAATTTTGGATTTTCAAAGCTCTTCTACACAAAGAAATCATTTTGATACTAGTTTAAAGCAAACTTGTTCTGAAGAAATTCAAATGATTCCTATGGACAGGTTTTCAGAAGTGATGAAAACTTTTTGTTTTTCTTTTGGTGAAAATGTGTAGTGATGTTTTGTTGGTAAAAAATGGTTCAAGATTCAATCCGAGGGTTTCAAAGAACTAGTCTTCAAATGTAAATCCCGAGAAAAAATATATATATAAAAAGGCTGGATTAAGTTAAAGGAAACAAACTAAACTAAAAGAGAGTGGGGGCAAAACGAATACACTTAAAGAAAATGGGGCCTAAATGCAAATAAGAATAATTATAGAGCATAAGTACTCCTCTTCTCACAAAAAAAAAATCTGCAGATAACATAAAGAAAGAAAAGAGGGAGTTTTTATTTTTATTTTTACAAATCGAGAGAGAAATACCAAAATTTCAAAAACCCGTCCAAGATTAAGGGTTATAGGTAGAATAAACACTGGTGGGAAAGAGATTAACAAGAGAAATTGAACAAGAAGAGAAAAGGGGGGGGGCTGGCTGTCATTAAAAAGAAAAGAAGGGATTGAAACCTTGATTTCGTACTGGGTAAGGTATTCTAAACCTGCTCTTATGAGTCATTTCAAGTCGATTATGAATTGATGCCTAGATGTTAATTTATAGATTTGAGTTCTTAGACTTGAATTGAGGAAAAAAGTATGAGTTGCTAAATTAAAGAACTTTATGTGCTAGCTGTATGTAAATGGAAAGATTGATGAATCCGGACAGTTTCGTCTCTTGATTTTCAGAGAGATTTTGAGTAGGAGGATGAAGGAATTAGGATCAAGTTCCTCATAGAAATTGTAGGTTTGGATGTTGGCTAACTAATGAAATTGGTCTTGCTCAATTTGGAGTTATAGAACTCCAGCTATAGGTCACTAACCGAGACTAGGTCATGACAGACCCTATAGGGTAGTAGGTCTGGTTCGTTGATGAGAAATTTTGACTGTCTTAGAGGTAGAACTGGGTTCTCCTTCCTCAGAGAACTTGTAGTCTCATGTTTTAGCTTTCCAACAAGACAAATCTCGCTTGAATCGAAGTTCTATAACTCAAGATATAGTTAAAAATCTGAGGAGAGGTCGGAGAGTAACAGTTCAATATCTAGAGAGTAACAGTTCAAAAAAATGAGACAGTAACGGTTCAATATCTAGACAGTAACAGTTCAAAAAAATGAGACAGTAACGGTTCAATATCTAGACAGTAACAGTTCAAAAATGAGACAGTAACGGTTCAATATCTAGACAGTAACAGTTCAAAAACGAGATAGTAACAGTTAAAAAAATGAGTCAGTAACAGTTCAAAAAAATGAGACAGTAACGGTTCAAAAATGAGACAGTAGTTAATATATATATATATATATATTAACTACTGTCTCATTTTTGAACCGTTACTGTCTCATTTTTTACTGTGTAACGGTTCAAAAATGAGACAGTAGTTAATATATATATATATATATATAAAAGGAATGATAACTGTGGTTGGACAAAGAATGACAATATTAATGGGTGAAATGAGAAAAACATAAAATATTAAGAAATGACTGAAAGAAAGACTTATTGGTTGTTGATATGATTATAATAAAACATATCCTTGGGGAGGAAAATTTATGAGATAAACCTGTGAATTGTAGGAGGGACCATAGGCGTGGTGCAGCAGTAGCAGGGGAGCACGAGTAGAGCTTATATTGCAGGTAGGTGAATCGCACCTATACTTCCTAGTTAATTCCATGATTTATTTATATTACTAATGTGAAACATGAATTACGAAATGTATGTGTATTCAAGATGAAAACTTGTTGTGTGAATTGCCAAATGATGAAATTATCACTGACAAAAGAAATATGAGAAGTGCGATTTGAGGTGTAAACTAGCATACATTTAGTGTATGTTAGGATCTCGGGTAAAGGGATCACCTTGCATTGACTCCTATGGGGTGATGATGATGATGCTAGTGAAATTGGTATTGGTATTGTGATAAGCAAGAATAATCATGGTTGATCTCATAAAGTCTGGAATGAAGGTTGAAAGTGGCAGAGGGAACATTTATTAATAGTTGAATAAGGAAGAGATTCTAATAGAAACGAGAAGGGAGAAGCGAATGAACTATGAATGCATTTTACCCTGTTGAAATTGTTAGATATTCGTGTTGTTATATTTATTGTAATATTCACCTTTCAATAATATGTATTTTGTTTCAGGATCATCACATGCACGACAGGAGTAGACCCTAGCTTATCTTCCCTTCTTGTAATCTAGGTTCTAGGGAGTATACCCTTGTATTTTGGTAAACATAAAAACTTTTGTATAACTTAATTGGTATAATTAATGTTTGAACTTGATTGAATGAATTTAATCATGTAGTTCATATAACCATATTTCATGTCTATGAATTTATATTCATTTATTTTTATCCATCCATAATGATATTTGTTATATAATGCATATCATAAATATTGTGGTTGATAGATGTGAGTATAAGTGTGGAATTGAAACCCAAGATGATTGGGTTGAGAATTAAGTTATGAGATACGAGTTATTAGAAGTGTAACAGATTCCATGACAATAACTTGGGACCTTCCGGTATAGGGGGGACTCTGTTGAAATGTTGGTAGATTTTAATACGAAGACCATGAATATATATATATATATATACAAAAAAAATTAATTACTCTGTTTTTCGATTGGCATGAGATTATCGTTACATCCCGGAATGGGGGATGTTACATCAAAACATTCATTTTATTTTCATGAATAATAGAGCTTGTAACGGACCCATGTCGTACGACTTGATCAATGATAAAAGATCCCAACATATTCTCTTAGTTTGGGGGTAATTTTTTTTTTAATCTATCAAAAATTCAGCAGAGTTTCGTTTGTATTTAGGACATCCCAAGTTATCGACTACTATCAATTTACTCAATCAACCCATCATCACAAGATCCCATAAATCCGAACCTTATATCAATCATAATAATTCAACACCTCATACAATCCACACAATATATATCCTATGAGTAAGTTCAATATAAACATAGCCCACATATCATATCATAAAATTTAAAAGAAAAATGAATACTAACATGCAAAGAAAGCATTACAACATAATAAATGTTCTTAAACATTTCAAAATGGTTAATTACAAGATAACTAAAGTACTACATGTTAAGTTGAACTTTTATAAATACATGAAGGTTTACACAAAAGCATAATACATAAACGTGTTAATTCCCTTTTATGTAAGTTAAATATTTACATAAGCTTGACAAGGTAGAGTCCTAAACTAATGATCTCCGTGGATATTTGATGGACCTGTTACATAAATAAACATACCATTATGTTGATAAAAGAAATATATATATGCTCATGTAATGTATATGAATGAAGTATTAATTTTCTATCGGATCCATAAGAATTCTAATAGACAACTTATATTTTGCTTGTAAATCTTTTAAACCCAATGAACACTCATTTGCATATTCTTAATTTGAATACTTTTATTTACTTGCATGAACCGGGTGACCTTGCAAAGTCTATTCTTGTGATCCATTTCCAGCAATCATATTACGGATGCCATTAGCCGAAGCTAATCTGGTAATCCATTTCCCAGCAATCCTATCACGGATGCCATTAGCTGAAGGTAACCTTGTAATCCATTTCCTAGCGATCTTATCATGGATGCCATTAGCCGAAGCTAATCTTGTAATCCATTTCCCGGCAATCCTATCACGGATGTCATTAGCCGAAGCTAATCTTATAAATACGCTAGACTTTATTTACATTGAACACGATATTTATTATAATTGCATTCATCAGAAGAATTTTAAAATCATATAAGTGCAAATAGGAGGGAAAATCACGCACCTGCTCCGCATGTCTCGTGACCTCCCCTAACAGAAGATCCAATCCTGGTTGCTCCTCCTGAATCACAAGGAAGTTTTTGGTTATGATTCCTTAAAGCCGATATTATAGAGAATCCATATTCATTCATTACTCATATGTTACTTTCTATGCATGTTTATTTCCTCATAATAACAAACATACATATATCAGGTATATTTTCAAAGTTAGTATCTCAATGTGCAAGTGTTCCTATGATTCAATTCATTTATATTCTTACATATAATATTCACGTGAAAGTCTACTGTTACTGTCTAACTTTGAATTGTTACTGTCCAACTGTTACTGTCCAACGGTTGTTGTCCAACCGTTGCTGTTTGAACTGTTACTGTCTAATCATTGCTGTTTGAACACTCATCAGATTTTTAACTATATCTAGAGTTCTAGAACTCCATTTTAAGTGAGATTGATCTCGTTGGAAAGCTAAGACATGAGACTACAAGTTCTTTGAAGGAATAAGAACCCAATTCTGCCTCCAAGATAGTCAAAATTGCTCATCAACCCATCAGTCCTACTGCCCTACAGAATCAGTCACGACTCAGTCTCGGTTGGTAGCCCATAACCGGAGTTTTACATCTCCAAATTGAGCAAGACCAGTTTTCTTGGTTAGCTAACATCTAAATCTATAATTTTTATGAGGAACCCAATCCTCCTACCTGAAATCTCACCAGAAGTCAGGAGACAAGTCTGTCCAGATTCGTCTCCCCCTTCCCTTCACACAATACTTTCATAAACTACATACCACACATGAATTAACTTAATTTTAACAATAAATACTTTTTGCCCAATTCATGTCTAAGAACCATAACCTATGATTCAATATCAAGGCATTAATTCATTATCGAATTTGAAATGAATTTTTAAGATCATGTTTAGAACACCTTACCTGGTACGAATTAAGATTTTGATCTTCAACCAGTCGAAGATTTTCAACTCCCTACTTTCTTTTCTTCTTGTTCAATTTCTTGTTAATCCCTTGCTCACAAGTGTTTATACCATCTATAAACCCTTAATCTTGGATGGGCTCATGAATTTTTAGTGTTTTCACTTGATTTTTCAAGAGTGGGTATAAAACTCCCTATTTTCTCTCCTTATGGTTCATGCAGATTTTTGGTGAGGAGAGAGTATTTATACTCTATAATTTTTCTTATTTTCATTTAGGCCCCACTTCCTTTAAGTGTATTATTCTCTTCAATTAAATCCAACCCTCAACATTACCGGGCTTATTATAATGTCTCGAATTATTTCGCCCGGAAATTATATTCAAATTTTTTTGAATTCCTGTCTTTTATTTAACCATACGCATGAATTTCTTCACTTTTATTTCTCATATAGTTAGTTTTCAATTTAAGCAACCTTTATTTATATATTTTATTATTATTATTTTTCTGGGGTTTACATTCTTTCCTCCTAATAGAAATTTCATCCTCAAAATTTGAGTACTGTACCTGAGTTTATAAACAAGTCGTGGAATTTTCGTCTCATTTCTGATTCTCTCTCCCATGTCTCTTCCTCGATGTGGGAGCTTCGCCATAAGGCTCTGATGATGGGAACTTTCTTATTACAAAGTTCTTTCTCGTCCCAATCGAGAATCTTTATTGGTCTCACCTCAAATGTTAAGTCTTCTTTTACCTCCACTGGCACTTGAGGTAACACTCTCGAAGGGTCTATATCGGCTTTTCGCAGCAAAGAAACATGGAACACATTGTGAACTTTGGGCAATTGTGAGGGCAAGTTTATTTCATATGCTACAAGTTCGATATGTTTTTGGATTTCAAATGGTCCGATGAACCTCAGAGCTAACTTCCCCTTCATGCTGAATCTCAGCATGTGCTTCCATGAAGCTACCTTCAAGAATACTTTATCTCCAGGACAATATTCAAGTGGTCTTCTTCTAATATCTACATACTTCTTCTGTCTATCCTAAGCCACCTTCATTCGATCCTTGATAATCCTCACTTTTTCAGTAGTGATTTGTACTAATTCTGCCCCATACAGCTTTCTGTCCCCAACTTCTTCCCAGCACAAAGGTGTCCTACATTTTCTGCCATGAAGAGCTTTAAATGGGGCCATTTCAATTGTTGACTGATAACTGTTGTTATACGTGAATTCCACTAGTGACAGGTGCTCCTCCCAGTTTCCACTAAATTCCAAAGCACATGCCCTTAGTAAATCCTCTAAGATCTGAATAACTCACTCATATTGGCCATCAGTCTGCGGATGAAAGGCAGTACTGATACTCAAATTTGTTCCCAAGGCACGTTGTATGCTCAACTAGAGACGTGAAGTAAATATTGGGTCTCGGTCTGAAACAATTGATATTGGAACTCCATGAAGCCTCACAACTTCGTTCACATACATCTTAGCTAACTTGTCAACTGGATCTGTCATCTTTACTGGCAGGAAAAGGGTAGACTTAGTTAGTCGATCCACAATGAACCAGATTGCATCGTTTCCCCTTTTTCCTCTGGGTAGTCCCGACATAAAGTCCATTGTGATCATCTCCCATTTCCACTCAGGGACTGGTAACGGTTGTAACAGCCCTGCTGGCTTTCGGTGTTCTACTTTTACTTACTGGCAAATACTACATTTTGCCACATAACCAGCCACTTCTTTTCTCATATTTGGCCACCAGTAGTACTGTTTTAGATCCTGGTACATCTTAGTACTACCTGGATGTACAGTGAACTTAGACTCATGGGCTTTTCACAGTAACCTTTGTTTAAGAGCTTTGTTGTCAGACACATACATACATCGCCCCAACATCACTATTCCATCGTCACCCATTCGAAAAAGAGTTTCACCCCCCGATTCCAGTTTGATTCTTACTTTTGACACTTCATCATCAAGATGTTGTGCCTCTAATATTTGCTCTCGATATCCTGACTTCACCCTTAATTGAGTCATTAAGGATCCTTCCGGACTCACATTTAATACTGCCCTAATCTCTTTAGCTCACTCATGGTTTTCTCATTCCAAATTGCTGGTCCACCCCTAATCGCCTTGTCTTTATGGCTAAGAGCATCCGCGACCACATTCGCTTTTCCTGGATGATAATCTATAAAACAGTCGTAATCTTTAATTAATTCTACCCATCTCCATTGTTGCATGTTCAACTCCTTCTGCGACATCAGATATTTAAGGCTCTTATGATCCGTGAAAATTTGAACCTGGGATCCGTATAAGTAGTGCCTCCATACTCATAAGGCAAAAACTACTGCTGCCAATTCTAAGTCATGAACTGGGTAGTTGATTTCATGAGTCTTCAGTTGTCTCGATGCATAGGCAACTACCTTTCCATGTTGCATTAGGACACAACCCAGTCCTTTTCTTGAGGCATCACTGTAAACTGCAAAGCCTTCTGTTCCGGATGGAAGGATTAGTACGGGGGTAGTAGTAAGCCTTCTCTTCAATTCTTGAAAGCTCTCATCATGCTCCTTTGACAACTCCCATCTTATATTCTTCCTGGTGAGTCGTCTCAATGAAGTTGTTATTATTGAAAACCCTTTGATAAACCTTCTATAATACCCTACCAATCCGAGAAAACTATGAATTTCAGTTACCGTAGTAGGCCTTTCCTATCTCAGAACTGCTTCCACCTTCTGAGGGTCCACAAAAATGCCTTCTGAAGACACCATATGCCCTAAAAAGGTAACTTCTTTTAACTAGAAGTCACATTTATCCAACTTGGCATATAGCTGGCGACTCCTTAGAGTCTGTAGTGTCTATCTCAGGTGCTGTTCATGCTCCTCATAGGATTTGGAGTAAACCAAGATGTCATCGATGAATACAACAACAAACTTATCAAGGTATGGTCGGAATACTCGATTCATTAAATCCATAAAAAGTGTTAGAGCATTAGTTCATCCAAAGGGTAGCACCAAGAACTTAAAGTGTCCATAGCGAGTTCTGAAGGCAGTTTTCAGCACATCTTGCCCTTTGATTCACATTTGGTAGTATTCTGATCTTAAATCAATCTTTGAGAATACTTTAGCACCCTTCAACTGATTGAAAAAATCATCTATCCACGAAAGTGGATATCTGTTCTTTATCTTCACTTTATTCAGCTGATGGTAATCTATGCAAAGCCTCAACGTTCCATCTTTTTTCTTCACAAATAATATGGGTGCCCCCCAAGGTGAGTTGCTTGGTCGTATGAACCCTTTGTCTAAGAGCTCCTGCAATTGAATTTTCAACTCATCCAATTATTTTGGGGCCATTCTATACGGTGGTTGGGCTATAGGAGACACCTCAGGCAATATGTTGATGGTGACTTCAACTTTTCTTTCTAGGGGTAGTCCTGACAATTCTTCCGGAAATATGTCAGGAAATTCCCTCACAATTGGAATTCAGATAATCCTATTTTACCCTTTTTTGAATTTATCATATAGGCAAGGTATGTTGTACAACCTTTCTTTAGCAGTTTTCTTGCATCCATAACCAAGATTATATTTGTAAAGTTGGAAATTCTCTCCCCCTTAAAGACCATTGTTTCACCCTTAGCCCCTTGGAAGGTTATTGTTTTTGTAAAGCAGTCTAGACGAGCCTTATTTTTTCCCAACCAATTCATACCTAGAATTATATCAAAATCACTTAATTATAGGGATATTAAATCTGCTTCTAGTTCACACCCATTAATGTTAATTCCCACCCCTTCGAATATAACATTTGTTTCCACAGTTTCACCCAAAGGTGTCCTAATAATAAATCCTTTTTCTACCCTTTTTGTTTCCTTACTCAATTTGGTTATATTTTTATTTGCTATAAAGGAGTGAGTGGCACCAGAATCAAACAAAACATGCATTTGATAGCCATTCATTTGCAGCATACCTGCCACCACATCTGATGTTGCTCTGACATCCTCGTACGTCATATGGAAAACCCTCCCTTGATCCCTTTCATTTTGCACTCTAGGTCGTCCCTTATTTGAGTTAGCTCCTGATTGAGTCGACCTTCCCGGTCTATTTACTGTGATGGACTGCTGATGACTCTGACTTTGCTGCCTATGTCTTTAAGGCTGTTCAGTGTTTAAATGGGGGCATTCCCTTTTAAAGTGACCCTTATCACCACAGTGATGACATCCTCTTCCCAAGTACTGGCAGGTTTTCCACTTATGACCTTCTCCTCGACATATATAGCATCGTCCAGGAGAAACCAAACAACTCCTAGGGTGTCTTTGTTCACACTGAGCACATCGAGGGTAGACAATTTCCTTCTGATCATTAGTCCCCCTCGCAGCTATAGCCCTGGAGTGGGTCTGACCACTTCCGGACTTCCCACTGATATCCTGTCGGGAGCTAGTTGATTTCCCCCCTTTCTTTTTGAATTGAAGGAACTGTTCACCTCTACCTTTCTTTGGAAATAATGGCCTACCTAAAAATTCTATATCCTTTTGTTTTCCTGCACCCCCGTGACTTTGTTGGCCTTCTTCCATACAAGTCTCCAAGGCCTGCACTGCTTCAATCAGTTCCCTTACTGTCTTGAATTGTAAAGCAATCAAACCCTGCTTCAATTTTTATCTGAAGCCATCCCTTAACTTTTCTATCATGTGCTGTTCTAATGGGAGATAATATGGTGCGAATAGTGAGAGGTCATGAAATCGTCTCTCATACTCGAGTACTGACATTCCCTCCTATTTCAAGGCTAGGAATTCATGTTCCTTCATCTTCCGATGATATTTGGAGTAATATTGATTCTCAAACTCTGTCTTGAAATCATCCTAGGATAGGGTTTCTGTAGCCCTCCTCAACTGAATTGTCTCCCACCAAGTCATAGCACCGTCTGATAGTAATTGAGTAGCATAGTTTACCCGCAGATCATGTGGTATCTTAATTTGAATCACTGTTTTCTCCACCTTTTGAATCCACCTTCCTGCCACTTAAGCATCCTGTTCACCTGAGTAGGATTCACAGCCCATTTCTCTCATACTTTTCATCAAACGAACTAGATGTACCACGTCATTAGTAGTTGTAGCTACTTCTGAAATGGTTGGTATGATGGGTGCAGGTGGGGGTGCTGGCATAGGAGTGGCAGCATTAGCCATACCTTCCATTACTGCTTTGACTAATTAGGCCAGGAGCATCGGATCAACATAAGAAACAAATGGCCCTGTAGGTGTAGTTTGAGGGGGCTCATCTACTCGTTCTCGTGGGGCTGACATGGTTGGTCGAACATCCCCAGTTTGCCTTGGTGCCTGTCTAATTTGAGTCCCTGTCGATTCTTCATGCCCTACTTGAGTTGATACTACTGTTGCATTAGAAGTAGTATCTTCTAAAGGGCTCTCTTCTTGCCCCTCGGAAGAGTCTATATCTCTGTTCCCCCTACCTGCAGAGGTTAGATCTGTCATAATCTCTTGATGGGTACGTACCATCCTGTAATAAATTAATGAACATCAACAACCTCTTTTGAATTTTTACCAGGACCCATACCAGGGCTCTGATAACAATTATAACAGACCCATACTATATGATTTGATCAATGATAAAAGATCCCAACATATTCTCTTAGTTTGGAGGTAATTTTTTTTTAATCTACCAAAAATTCAGCAGAGTTACGTTTATATTTAGGACATCCCAAGTTATCGACTACTATCAATTTACTTAATCAACCCATCATCACATCACAAGGTCCCATAAATCCAGACTTTATATCAATCATAATAATTCAACACCTCATACAATCCACACAATATATATATATATATATATATATATATATATATATATATCCTTTGAGTAAGTTCAATATAAACATAGCCCACATATCATATCATAAAATTTAAAAGAAAAATGAATACTAACATGCAAAGAAAGCATTACAACATAATAAGTGTTCTTAAACATTTCAAAAGGGTTAATTACAAGATAATTAAAGTACTACATGTTAAGTTGAACTTTTATAAATACATCAAGGTTTACACAAAAGCATAATACATAAACGTGTTAATTCCCTTTTGTGTAAGTTAAATATTTACATAAGCTTGACAAAGTAGAGTCCTAAACTAATGATCTCCCTGGATATTTGATGCACTTGTTACATAAATAAACATACCATTATGTTGATATATATATATATATATATATATATATGCTCATGTAATGTATATGAATGAAGTATTAATTTTCTATCGGATCCATAAGAATTCTAACAAACAACTTATATTTTGCATGTAAATCTTTTAAACCCAATTAACACTCATTTGTATATTCTTAATATGAGTACTCTTATTTACTTGCATGAACCGGGTGACCTTGCAAAGTCTATTCTTGTGATCTATTTCCTGAAGCTAAGCTTGTAATTTATTTCCCGGTGATCCTTTCACGGATGCCATTAGTCGAAGCTAATCTTTTAATCTATTTCCCAGCGATCCTATCACGGATGCCATTAGCCGAAGCTAATCTTGTAATTCATTTCCCGACGATCCTATCACGGATGTCATTAGCCGAAGCTAATCTTATAAATACGCTAGACTTTATTTACATTGAACATGATATTTATTGTAATTGTATTCACCAGAAGAATTTTAAAATCATATAAGTGCAAATAGGAGGGAAAATCACGCACCTACTCCGCCAGTCTCGTGACCTCCCCTAACAGAAGATCCAATCCTGGTTGCTCCTCCTGAATCACAAGGAAGTTTTTGGTTATGATTCCTTAAAGCTGATATTATAGAGAATCCATATTCATTCATTACTCATATGTTACTTTCTATGCATGTTCATTTCCTCATAATAACAAGCATAGATACATGGTATATTTTCAAAGTTAGTATCTCAATGTGCAAGTGTTTGTATGACTCAATTCTTTTATATTCTTACATATAATATTCACGTGAAAGTCTACTGTTAGTGTCTAACTTTGAATTGTTACTGTCCAACCGTTGCTGTTTGAACTGTTACTGTCCAACGGTTGCTGTCCAACCGTTGTTGTTTGAACACTCATTAGATTTTTAACTATATCTAGAGTTTTAGAACTCCATTTTAAGTGAGATTGATTTCTTTAGAAAGCTAAGACACGAGGCTACAAGTTCTCTAAGGAAGGAGAACCCAATTCGGCCTCCAAGATAGTCAAAATTGCTCATCAACCCATCAGTGCTACTGCCCTACATAATCAGTCACGAATCATTCGCGGTTGGTAACCCATAACTGGAGTTTTACATCTCCAAATTGAGCAAGATCAGTTTCCTTGGTTAGCTAACATCCACATCTACAATTTCTATAAATGAACCCGATCCTAATTCCCTCATCTTCCTACTTGAAATCTCACTGAAAGTCAAGAGACAAGTATGTCAAGATTCGTCTCCCCCTTCGCTTCACACAATACTTTCATAAACTACATACCACACATGAATTAACTAAATTTTAACAATAAATACTTTTTCCCCAATTCATGTCTAAGAACCCTAACCTATGATTCAATATCAAGGTATCAATTCATTATCGAATTTGAAATGAATTTTTAAGATCATGTTTAGAACACCTTACCCGGTACAAATTAAGATTTTGATCTTCAACCAATTGAAGATTTTCAACTCCCTCCTTTCTTTTCTTTTTGTTTAATTTCTTGTTAATCCCTTGCTCACAAGTGTTTATCCCATCTATAAACCCTTAATCTTGGATGGGCTCTTGAATTAAGTGTATTATTCTCTTCAATTAAATCCAACCCTCAACATTACCGGGCTTATTATAATGTCTCGAATTATTTCGCCCGGAAATTATATTTAAAAATTTCTGAATTCCTGTCTTTTGTATTAACCATACGCATGAATTTCTTCACTTTTATTTCTCATGTAGTTAGTTTTCAATTTAAGCAACCTATATATATATATATATATATATATATATATATATATATATATATATAAATTTTCTAGCGTTTACAGAGCTTGTTTCGCGTGGGAAAGCATTGCATACCGATCCAAATTGCTTGCCTTTGATCAGAAAGGCTTGATTTGGCACGTAATGTAGGCTTGGGCTCTTGGTTAGGAAGAAAAGGATATTTATAGGCTTAAAAGGTGTTTAATGGATTTCAAGACTAAGAATTATCAGTGTTTGTTTCCTGACCTTTTGTCTTTTGAATTTATTTCCAAAATGGTCCATCGTGCCCCCCTCAGTGTCGGGCTTGGGCTTTTTTCTCTTTGTTTTTTCTTTCTTCATTTGGTTGAGCATCATCATGTCGGTTATTTTTATGGGAAGCTCAAATCTTTTAGATCCTTTTGATTTTCTTCATGCCCCCAAGTTTGTTTGAGCACCTTTGATCATTGAAAATTTTCTTTCATGCCCTCATAGTGTTGTTTGTGGCACTTTTAATTATTAAGGATTTTTATATATGTCTCGCACTTGCCCCCTAGTGTGGGGTGTGATCTTAGCCAAGGTTATTTTTAAAAAAATATTACTAGGCTCAAAAGGGGATTGCAAATGATATATTTAACCTCGTGAAAGGATTATCAAAGATGACATTTTCTCATTTCAAACACATGCACTTAGGATCGGTAAGTCTAGCTTTTATGCAAGTATGCAAATTTGTTTCTCATTATCCATTCAAATAAAACTAAGTTTTGGAGTCATCTCATGGTGTTTGGGTTTTTCTTCAAGTTTTCTAAGTGTATGGTTACCTTTCTAGAGGATCACTTGAATTTCCAGAGCTTGTTTGTTTTGGACAAACACCAATATGATTTCTACCTTGTATTAAAACTTTGAATTCCTAAAAATCTTAGTGAACATGTGAGATCATGCATAGTTTTGGAAGAAAAGGGAAACACGCCAAAGGATTCTTTGTGTAGTGGTTATGCTTAGTGTGTTATTTGCATGAAACAACAAGAAAAAATAAGGCACATCATGAACACAAGAAAACACATGATCTTATTAATAAGAAAGACTCATTCGATAGAGGAAGTCTTATGGCATTATAAGCCAAGTTGCCGGCATGACTAAAACAAGTTGAAACATGACAAAATAAAAAATATTTTGCAGGCATGATCAAACAAAGACAATTATTTTTTGACATAACAAGAATAGGCTTCATTCTCCAACTCTAGTAAAATTCCCCTTTAGTCAACCTCCCTAAAAAAGCTTTTATAGAAAGGCTGGATTGTGTTGAGGTTCTTAACCATGTTTGCCCATTATTTCTTCGGACTGAGTTGTTGTTGAGGTTTGAACAAAGATGGTAGGTCGTTTGGAAGGACCTTTGCCAGACCTATATTTCAACCTACGATGTATGTATGTTATTTACAATGAATGAATGTATATGTATGGATGCAAATGTATGTACATGTGCATTAAGTATGAATGACTATTTAGGGTGCTTATACTCTAAAGATAGGTTTTGGGCTATTACATGATGGGTAGGCTTTCTACCTGGTCTCAAAAGAGTCTCTTATTGTCTTAGTGATTACCCTCGTAAAGGCAATATAGGGGCTCGATAAGTAACAGGATGGCATGTGCACCAATCATTACCAGTTTAAGCACAAAAATGAAGAGTTAGGGTTTACACAAACTTAAACCTTGACTAAAAGTCGTAAGGTAAGTTGCTAGTCCTCCACTTAACCTATAGTTTTTCAATAAAAATTCCCCTAAAAATATGAATGATGCATGAAGCAATTTTATACAATGCATGAACAAATATGTACAGGATTAAAGCGTATGAGCAAATGAGGTATTAACAATAACACACAAACCAAACAAAGCTTAGTCCACAAGGTCCCCAATGGAGTCGCCATTTTGTCGCACGTGTGTGGAGTCATAGTGAATCTTCCTCTCTTTTAAGTTTGTTATCCTGGAAAGATCGAGAAAATGGGGAAGATAGTGAATTCTTGTCTTTTATCAGTGTATAAAGGGAATGAGAGTCGTCACCTAATATTTTGGTCACTAGAAACCCAAACTGGTCTCATAGATCGGGTACGAGGACTGGTTGCGTAAAGAAAAGGTATTAGCACCCCAAATACATCCTACCTAAGGTAAGCTGCATTGTTTGATTGTCTGATATAAATTAAGGTATTATCATGTTTTCTAATTGTTGGTCTATCTAAGGTTTAAGAAAAGTTCTCCTCTGTAAGGAGATCGTTATCTTATCGGGTAAAACCTAACCGTTCTAATGTCAATAAAAGAACTAACTTTTATTAGGAATACATCTTACGTATAAGTTCGTGATTCTAGATGTTAAAAGAAAATAAAATAATTTTTTTTGGAATTTTTGAAATATTAGCCTAGTTCTTGTAGCTTTAATAAATTGGTTATTAGAGCCAAAATGCATGCTAAAACATATTTTTGAACTTTTGTTATATGAAAATACAATATGTTTTTTTTTAGAGAATTGACCACATGCATAAAAACAAGACATCTTTTTTTTTTGTTTTTTTCATGTAATTTTTTTGCAATGTTCCGTCGAAAACTGAGTTTTTTAATACCGGATTTGTATCTTTATGGTATAAAGATACAAACCAATATTAAGCAAAATTGATAGAAAAATACGCAGGAAAATCACAAATTTTATATATTGACAAATAATATAAGGATTAAAAATTTCAATATGCTACGAGTTTTTTTATATAAATTGAATTATTATTTCGGTTATATTATCCCAAACAATAGTTGTTCAATTTTTTATGTTCTATGTAGATCATATGCAATTTGTAACATCCCACGATTCGGGATAAAAACAACAATCGCATGTCGACCGAAAAACAGAGTAATTAAATTTTTTCTTTCTTTCTATATATATTCATGGTGTTCATATTAAAGTCTACCAAAATTTTGGCGGAGTTTCCCCTATACCGGAAGGTCCCAAGTTATCGACATTTAACCTATTTACACTTCTAATAACCCGCATCTCCTAACTCAATCCCGACCCAATCATCATGAGTCTCAATCCCACAAACATCATCATACATATCAACTACAATATTTATGATATACATTATATAACAAATATTATTATGGATGGATAAAAATATAAATACACATACATGGAACATGGTTATATGAACTACAGAGTTCAGTTAATCTAATCAAGTTTAAACATTGATTATACAAATTAAGTTATACAAACATTTTCATGTTTACAAAATACAAGGGTATACTCCTTATAACCTAGATTACAAAAAGTGAACATAAGTTAGGATCTACTCCTGTTATGCATTCGATGGTTCTGAAACAAAATATATATTATTGAAATATTAATATCACAATAAATATAACAACAGAAATATCTAACAATTTAAAAAGAGCAACATGCATTCATATTTTGTTCACTTCTCTATGGTTTTTCATTAGAAACTCTTTCTCATTCAACTACTAAAAACCGTTTCCTCTCCCATTATCAACCTCCATTCCAGATTTTATAAGATCTTATTTTCGCTTAATACATTACCGATACCAATTTCACTGGTATCATTGACACGATCAAAGAGTTGATGTCTTATCCCAAGTGCAGGAGTGTCACAGTAATAAATAACCCGGCAAGACCGGGGTCGAACCACAGAGAGGTTAATTGTATAAATTATAATTAATAAAACAACAACAACAACAACAATAATAACAACAATAATAACAACAATAATAGTAATAGTAATAATAATAATACTCAGTACGTGGCGTTGTTATACCTGAGAATGATCGAAAAGATCGGGTCACAGGTTTCCAGCCTATATACTGAGTTTATGAAAAGATCAAAAAGATATATTATATAATATAAACAGATTTCTGATGCGAATGAACAAGGCAAAACCAACAATGTCAGGATCCTTGATCAAACACAGAGCATACTTAAAGTACATAAAATAATAATAATAATAATAATAATAATAATAATAATAATAA
>Ga0325403_1001024_pt1 | contig 22319 bp, 16 predicted proteins | sample PopdelMetagenome_19_FD_205665 | JGI IMG/M metagenome (GOLD analysis project Ga0325403, IMG submission 205665) | Populus deltoides microbial communities from Bellville, Georgia, United States - Xylem-PdKOR-R4 | ecosystem: Host-associated > Plants > Phyllosphere > Stem > Wood/Secondary xylem... | reverse complement strand
TGCTTCAACAAGAAAACAGCTTTCACTTTATCTTTCTTTGTTGTTCTTCTTTGAGGTTTGATTCTCTCTCTGTCCCTGTCTCTCCTTCCTTTTCTTTTAACAAACTTAGCCACATTTTGTTACTCTTTTAAACTTCCTCGTAACTTCCTCTCTTTTTTCCTAAAACCAACTTTGTTTTGTTCTCCCCTCTCTTTTCCACCTCTTAATCTCTCCTTCTGTAAAACCCTTTTGCCTTCAGTTTATGTCCAGATTAGTTTTTTTTTGTTGCGTCTTTAGCGTCAGATTGGACAAGGTGGCGTTGCAGGAGACAAAGATTTTGAGTTTCTAGTAACCAATTGTAAGTACACTTGTTTAATTTACGTGTTTTTTTTTTTCCTGTAATGTTGTCTTGTTTAAACATGACTTTTGAGTTTTTGAGACAAGAAGTTGTTTCAATTTGAGTTTGAGGTTCGGTCTTCTTTATTGTTAATGGAAATTTGTGTTTTAATTTCGTGTTTTGATCCAAATTAGGGTTCTTATGCTGTCAAGGAGTCCTTTAAAAATCACAAATCTTGAGCTTTTGGCATGGATTTTGGACTTCTTTATTGAACAAGAGTTTTTTTTTTTTTTTTCTCTTTAATATTTGTTTTAATCGCAAAACCCCAAATTAGAAACTTTTGGTATATATAATAATTTATTGCAAAGATGGCATCGTCTTAATTTTTTTTGGCAATTTTGACCTCATAATCGTCGGTCATTAGTTGTTAAGAAGGGAAATCAGGGAGTCTAATTTAAGTTTGTGGGTCCCATGTTGATCTTAACCTGATGATCTAAAGCTGTTTTGTTTTAATTTAAAAGTGTTGTATACTGAATAACAAGTTTCCTAGCTTTTGTCTAAAATTATAGAGTTTGTTGTTGAATCAGGGCTTTCTAGTTTTTTGTTCAGTTTTTGAGTCAGAAAAGAAAAACCCAATTTATGTGATTTCATTTCTTTTCAGAGTTCGTGTAATCTTAATTAGTGGTTTCTTCGTTTACCTTTTGGGCTTTGTAGGCATCGATTCCTAGTTGTTAAGGGAAAACCCTGACTGCAATTTAAGTCTGCGGGTCCCACTTTGATCTTAACTAGATGATACTATGGGATTTCTTCTTTAAAAGTGTTGTTAACCGAGTTCCACATTATGAGTTACTGCCGTGTAATTTTTCAGGATTTATATTTTGGAAGAAAAATTGGACATAAAAATGATGTTATCAGCGTCACCCGCGGCGGTGACAAGGAGTTCTCTGGAGGAGATGCTGGACTCGCTGCGGCGACGAGATGAGGGTTTGGACAAGTCCAAGGACCTGCCACCCGCTTTGCCAGCACGTCCTACTTCTAGGGCAAGGCTTCCCTCGGCTCGCCACTCACTGCCTACAGACTTTAAAGTCGGTTCTAATGGACAAGTGGAGAGCAAAGTGGAGACAAGAGTTAGTAAAATGAAGGGGGATACAAAAAGAAAGGGGAAGGAGTTGGGGTACAAATCAGGGAATTTCGGAAGCAAGAAAATGAGGAAAGATCAAAATAGTGTGGATTCTAATCCATATGTAAAAGAGAATAATGAGAAAGTGAATGGGCTTGTTGCAGGTTCAGTACCAAGGGGAAAAGAACCAGAGTGGGATGATAATATTGGTTATTTTATCAAGAAGGTAAGGGATGGAAAAAATCAATTAATTTGTGTTCTTATTATTATTATTTCACTAGATTAACTGTTTTTTTTTTTAATATCATTACTAGTTTGGCATGTTTTTGCATGAATAGGAATGTTTGTGTTTCTTGTTATGCATGTTTTGTTGGTTTAGGTTGTGGTTATAATTATATAGTTAGAACTAGTAATGTCAAGAGTTAAAGAAAGTTTCTTATCATGGGGGATTCATTGGGGCTGTGTGTTGCAGCCGGGGATACTTCGGCTCGAGTAGAAGAATATTTCCTATTCTATATTGTTGTATTTCTTTGAAATCTAACTTTGAAGAAAGAGCAGTGTTCTTATTAGCAATGGATGATGTGTGGGTGGATCATAGTGCAAAAGGAGACACAAGTTAACATTGTTGTGTTGTCGAGATGAACGAGTGGGTATCACAGTGTTCTAGGAGGACACCTCTCATCGTAACGTCTAGAGTAATTTAAATGAGATGAAGTGTTTAGAGAGGCTAGATCTGCTAGGCTTTTTTTTTTGTCCATTATTACTGTGCTTTCCCAGAAGGAACTGGATTTGTTTTGAGAGGATCATACTTTTTTGTTGATTTCTTTTATTTGTGAGGATCAAAACTTATTAATTTACTCTTAATATGGGCTTTTTTTCCCAGAGACTCCGTGTTTGGTGTTGTCTCCCAAATGGGCAATGGGGGTTAGGAAAGATACAGGAAACTTTCGGGGACGAAGCAACCATTTCACTTTTATCAGGAACTGTAAGTTAATAAGCTCCTTTTATCCCTGATGCTATTTAAACTTGTACTGGTTAATTCCTTGGTGGATTATACATGCAATAATGTTTGTCATTGTGCTAGGTTGTCAAAGTGTCTACAGCAGAGCTCTTACCTGCAAACCCTGATATCCTTGAGGGCGTGGATGATCTTATACAGCTTAGTTATTTAAATGAACCTTCTGTGCTTCATAATATTAAGCACAGATATGCTCAGGATCTGATTTATGTGAGTAGGATATAATTCTGATGGCCATGCAATTGCCTTGCGAACCAATTTTATGTCTCCTTTCTGTTTGTCTTTGACTGGCTCTCGTGTTTCCTTCCACAGAGTAAAGCAGGTCCAGTTTTGATTGCTGTCAATCCCTTTAAAGAAATTCCGATTTATGGAAATGAAATTCTCACTTCTTACAAGCAGAAGGCTAAGGATAGCCCTCATGTTTATGCTATAGCAGATGCTGCTTATAATGAGATGATGAGAGGTGGATGAATCATTTGTTGCCTTTTTACAATTTGCGTTTGAAGTTAGTATTGCTTCTGAGATATCCTTTCTTCTTTCATTTGGCTTCTGTTTTGCAGATGAAAAGAACCAGTCCATAATCATAAGGTTCGTTGCCTTTTCTTTCATTAATGTATTCTATTTTGAACCTTTTCTTTTCTTTCACTGATGGAGTCTATTTTAGAGCTTTTCTATGCTATTTTCCCTTGGTGTATTTTTTAATTACTTGTGGTATGTTCTCTTGAACTTTTGGGTTTTTAAGTGTCCCTTTCGTGTTTCTTGAGTACTTGAGACACTCCTGTTGCTCTGAAGAGTCACATTTAGCATGTATCTTGCAGTGGTGAAAGTGGAGCTGGGAAAACTGAGACAGCCAAGTATGCTATGCAGTACTTGGCTGCTCTTGGTTGTGGCAATGACGGTATGGAGTATAGAATCCTTCAAACTAATTGTATACTTCAGGCATTTGGGAATGCAAAAACATCCAGGAATAACAACTCTAGTAGATTTGTAAGTTGTCACCAATTTTTCTTCTTCTTCTTGGATTAGGTACTCCCATATCTGTTGTTTTTGCAATTTGGTTTATAGATAATTCTCAATTGGTGCAGGGAAAGTTGATTGAAATTCATTTTACCACATCAGGAAAGATTCGTGGTGCTAAAATCCAAACTTGTAAGTATAGTTAAGTTGGATAGATTGTTGTTATTACCCTGCCATTTGACTGTATTTGGGTGCTGACTGACTTGATTCACTCATGTATATTCAAACACTATCCGGCGATGATAATCTTGAATAGTTCTACTAGAAAAGGCAAGTAGATCTTCTGAGTTTCTTAGCTTTTCAGAATGTCGATTAGCAACACCATCCAAATCTGAAATTACAATGTCTCCTTTGACCAGTCAAGAGTAGTTCAGCTTGCCAATGATGAAAGATCATACCATATCTTCTATCAACTTTGTGCTGGTGCTCCTTCGACTCTTAGAGGTACTGTTTTTACATTTTGCAACTTTGCTTGGGATGGAATGCATACATTTTTCATTCTTTTACAGAACAGAAAGTTCTAAACAAGTAGTATTGACATAATGCTACTTGGGCTAATAGTTTCTCATGTGTCTATAACCATGTCTTCATAGTCTAAATTAGAAGGAAGTGAAGGACCCGTGTGGAAAAATCAAAGCCTTGTTTTTTTCCTGAAAAATTCTTGTGGGGAATAAAGATAGTAGTAGTAGTAGTACTTGTTCAAACATGGTTCTTTTTTTTTTGAGTAAGAAAATTGCAATCCACCCTCTCTTCCCAACAAAAAAGAAGAAGAAGAGAAGAAAGAGAAGAAGAAGAAGAAGAAGAAGAAGAAGAATAATCTTGTAACATTTGTAAAGATGTTTCCTAGTGTTCTTCATATTCAATTTTGCTTTCTTTTTCATTTAGACAACAGTCTCTCCCACCCAGCTCAAGTTTTTATTTCACGGCCCGTTTTACATCCAAAAAATATCTCCTCTTTCACTTTGCTGTGCAGGGTTTTTGGGACTCTGTATTACTGAAGTACTTTACCTCTCTTAGATTGTTATTACCTCTGTTTGACTTGGTGGTTGAAGCCTATAAATCCATGTTGTCCATTCAGATTATGGATATCTTGTTTTTTTTCTTTTATGTAATATTCCTGTTTGATTAATGTTTTTACTTATGATGATGTCTTTTTCAGAATACAATGCATTTGCAATTTTTCATAAATTGGAAACAGTTCCTCATGTTCTGTCAAATGAACACATTTTCCTGCTAGATCTTCCAATTGTTTGAACCATCTTTATATGTGACTTTTGTTGGTGAAAAATAGTTGTAAAGACACAAAACACACTGAAATTTATTAATGGTCAATCATGAATAATAGCCTCGATTATTTTGGGATTAAGGCTTTTTTGTTGCCGTCAGTCATAAATTCTCATGTCACTCAATGGCTGATAGTTTTTTGACAGCTATCTTTCTTAAAAAGATAAACCTATTCCATGTGTTCTCTACTTCTATGCTCTAGCTTGCAATTGATTCATACAGTGGAGCATTTCTTGTCTTCTCTGCAGATAGACTGAACCTTAGAATGGCTAGCGAGTACAAGTATCTTAACCAGAGTGAGTGCTTGGTAGTTGATGGTGTTGATGATGGCATGGAGTTTCATAAGCTCGTGGTAATTCAAATAATTATGTGTTAGTGTTGCTGTTTTTGAAGTCTGCCATCACTTCATTTGTATTATGGTCACAAGCATCCATCATTCTTTTTTCTCATCTCCCCAGGATGCCTTGGACATAGTTCAAATTTGCAAAGATGATCAAGAGCAGGCATTTGCAATGCTTGCTGCAGTATTATGGCTTGGAAACATATCGTTTCAAGTAATTGACAATGGAAATCATGTAGAGGTTCTCGCTAATGAAGGTAAGATTGATATCATTTTGAGTAAATTGAATTGCCAGCTCTCAGTACTTGCCAATAGCAGATAACACCTTAATTTCTCTCATTTCACCATAAATGGAAGTGGGATTTTTTTTACTTGATTAGCATGTCTTGATTCATCATAAAAAAAGGCATAAGTATGACTCTCCTCAGAAGACTAGTTGAATCTGTTATTATTTTAAGAGTTTGTGTCCACCTACTACTTACATGAAGAATATTTTCATGGAAAGGGATGGAGTGATAAATCTGGTCCTAGATTTCCAATGGTACTTTGGATGAGCATAATCGTATGTGCAATTGGATCCTAAGAGTTATCATGCTGAAATAGTATTTGCATGATCAATAACATATGGAATGTGTTTGTATGTGTGCTGATATGAGAATTCAGATGAATGAGTGAAACAGCTCATTGTGATTAAAAATTGATCTTCAAACATGTGCACTGCATGAGGCAATGCTATATTCATGACATGATATCACTTTTATATCATGATGCTTTTTCTGAAATAAGACTGATTCCATTTCTTTTCCTTTTGGCAGCTGTAGAAAATGCTGCCAGGCTAATAAATTGCAGTGCCCAGGACCTGGTGTTAGCTCTATCAACCCATAAAATCCAAGCTGGAAAGGATTTTATTGCTAAAAAATTGACAATGCAAAAGGTGTGTTTAGATCTTGATTTGAAAATAAAGTTACCCCTGCATTACTCCAACATTGCTGTATATTTACCTAACGATACACATTGATTTAAAAGGCTCCGTATCATCTTCTTCACAGGCTATTGATAGAAGAGATGCATTGGCAAAGTTTATCTATGCCAGGTTGTTTGAGTGGCTTGTGGTACAAATAAACAAGTCAGTTGAAATGGGTGAGCTGAGTACTGGGAGATCCATAAGTATCCTTGATGTCTATGGTTTTGAGTCATTTAAGGTATATAGATTGTATCTATCTGTTTGGTGATCTTTTAGTGCTCTAAACTTGTGTCCCTGATGATATCGTCTTTGCATTTTCAGAATAATAGGTTCGAGCAATTCTGTATAAATTATGCGAATGAGAGGCTGCAACAACATTTCAACCGGCATCTATTTAAACTTGAGCAGGAAGTAAGTATCTCATATCAAAGCAAATTCAACTTTAGGTTGTGCTGGTTATAATGGAAGGGGCCTTGGTGCAAAATGCTATGAATATGCTATTGTTTCATTAATGAACTCATTCTCTTTGTTTTTTCAGAGTCAGAATATTTTCGCATAATCTCAAATCAATGAAAATGAAATGAATATGCTTTGCTGTCTAGACACATTTTTGTAAGAGGGAGTTTTAAAAGCAAATTAAGGAGTATATGCCACCAAAATTGTTGGCCTCTCTCTTTCTGCTAAGTATTCTGCATGGCTGTAGGCATGAAACAAATATGACTTCTATGCAGATTATTGGAACTCCTTTGTTGAAGCATTTAAGTATGTAGTTAAATTTCTGTGCTAACTTGTAAGTTGCATATTAAAAATCTTGCGCATTAAGAAACTGTGGAAAGATTTACATTTCAGGTCAATGATGCTTTTATCACACCAACTAATTATCGCAAGCCATTCCCTCAATTTTCAAACATGCATTTTTTTTGTTCCTCTGATATAAAGTCTCATTGACATTTTGGCTGTATTTTTTTTCTTTCTCCTCCCAGGTTAAGAATTCTTGAAATGTTTATTCAAATTTGGTTGTTTTAGAAAGTCTCATTGACATTTCATTCATTAATTTGAAGGAGTATGAAGAGGATGGGATTAATTGGACTAAAGTTGATTTTGAAGATAACCAAGAGTGCTTGAATCTCTTTGAGAAGGTATTTCAACTGCTGCTTGTTTCTATGTCCTTCATGTGCACCTATAGATTTCTCCTTGGTGTATGTGAAACCAGAATGTTTGCCTTACACTTAAAGTGGTCACTCTTTAACTATTTTGGTTGTTTCAGAAACCTTTAGGGTTGCTATCTGTATTGGATGAGGAATCAAATATCCCTAATGCCACTGATTTGACCTTCGCCAATAAGCTTAAGCAATACTTCAATGATAATCCTTGCTTTAAAGGTGAAAGAGGGAGGGCTTTTGGTGTTTGTCATTATGCTGGAGAGGTGAGTTATATTTTACTTTTGATAAGTTATTATTTTTTGCACTGTTGAAATTTTCAAGCCAGATTGGCAACTGTAGTTCTATGAGGGTTTGTGCTTGTTCTTAGTACTAGAGTTGAAATTAATACATGTATAACAATTCATAATTTACTCGTGAAAAATCATACATGGTGACAACAATAACAAGAATTGACCACAGCAAAAGTTAATTGAAGTTACAAAAAGGAGGTCAGTAAATACACATCTAATATCATTGAAACTTTTCAATCCTTGAACTGTTCTTGATTGTGCAGATTTTTTTTATATCCACCTTTTCACCCTTTACTCATTTATGATTCATGGTTTAAATTTAAATATCAACAATTCTGGAAAAAAATGAAGTTCTATATGATGTGGGACAACTGAAAATGCAACATGTGATGTATATCTTCTTGGTATAGTTCTTTCTTCCAGAAATTTCTTTTGATTAAGTAGTTGATTATATAATTGGAAACAAGTATATTGAAGCATATAAAATCATGTTCAAGCAATTTTTGCAAATTTGGATCCGCCTGTAGAATAAAGCTACAATGATGAAACACTGTTGAGCTTTTATACCATCATTTTATTTGTGGTAGAATGGATGCCAAAAACTTAAAAAGCAAAATCTTGATGGCGCAACTCATTTGTTCTATATCCAAAATTTTAATGTTTGTTTACTTACATCTCAGCACCGAGATAGGTAATTTTTATAATTAAAATTGCTGTAAGATATTTATTTTTATAGAGGGTACTTTGTACTATATTTAGCAGATCTTTCTCTCTTTTGTTTGAGTAATGTCTCCAGTTGTTAGTTAAAATTACATTTGACTCTGATCTGTTGAAAATTTTATTCTTTCTCTGGGTTACTCGATTCATGCAGGGTTCTGAACATTTAAGTTGATAATATTTAAATAATTCACTAATATTTGGAATTTGATCAGGTTGTATATGATACCAATGGCTTTCTGGAAAAGAACCGTGATCCAATGCCCTCTGATTTCATCCATCTGCTATCATCAAGCGGTTGCCAATTACCAAAATCAGCTAGTCTATCCTGTGAATCTGGTGGATTGGAATCCTCAATGCAAAGTGTTGGTACAAAGTTCAAGGTAGATGAGGTTCTGTTCTGCACAACAACAATATCATGCGATTCTTGATGAATATAGAGTTTCTTCTTTGTTTTGGAAGTATGTAGAGGACAAAAATCTTCTGGTATTTTGAACACTTTACTGGTTGACTTTTGGTGCTCTTGAATTGATCACTGAAAATTAAAAACTGTATCCTTTGCTTGGGAAAAATAATTATTCTTCTGGCAATGGCATCCGACCATATTTTTTTTATCTGCATTCTTGCAATAATTTGTACTTTGCAAAATCTTGAGTGGTATTTTCTTCCTGTAGAGTCAACTCTTCAAACTAATGCACCAGTTGGAGAAAACAACTCCTCACTTCATCCGCTGCATAAAACCAAATGCTAAGCAGTTTCCAGACCAGTATGAAGATGATCTTGTCTCCCAGCAACTACGATGTTGTGGCGTTTTGGAAGTTGTGAGGATTTCAAGATATAGATATCCTACTCGAATGACACATCAAGAATTTGCGGGAAGGTACAATAAGATACAAATTTCTCAGTTCTCCAATAACTCCTCTTTTAAAGTTTATATTTCCTATCATAACCCCATATGTAATTTAGGTATGGTTTCCTGCTTATGGAGACAAATGTATCTTGGGATCCACTAAGCATGTCAGTTGCTATTCTCAAAAAATTTAATTTCCTCCCTGAAATGTATGAAGTTGGTTACACCAAAGTGTACCTTCGAATGGGCCAGGTATGTGCTGGTGTTATTTTCACTGTTGTTAATGTTTTGTTATTTCCTCAAATTTCTTAATGTTATGTTATATGTTATTTCTTTGAATATGTTGTTTATGGATTTTGTGTGCTTTGTTTAAATGTCCAGAAGTTGCAATTTATTCTTTTAGCACAGGCATTAGGGGTGCATTTTGCAAAATCTCGAGAGTTGTATTTAATCAATGGATTGTGTTAATATTACATAGCAACGGCTTGGTCTAGGAAAAAAAAGTTTTTAACAGAAAGTGTTTTATATATAATATATGAAAAAAATTTAATAACAAATAGTGGTGTGCAATGACCAAGTAAAAGTTTTGAGTGCATGGCTCTTTCCAGTGTTATTAATGCACTTGATGAGGAGCCTAAAATCTGATCAGAGCTCGTCAAGCTCTTCAACAGATCCCAAGCTTGAGCTACTTTTAGAATATTGATTTCTCAAGCTCTCAGATCTACTTTTGATGAGGTTCCCAGAGGGAATAAACCTCAACTTAGCTTGCTTTGTTTGTGCCTGGTGCAATATATTATGCTATATATGGATGACGTCATTGTACTGGTTAGCTTTGATTTCTGCAAAGATTGCTGTGCTTCTGGCCTTGGTTGGTTGTTTCTTTAATTACTGATTGCTTATATGTATTCCAGTGACGAGATTAGAATTGGCCTTGGTTGGTTGTTTCTTTAATTACTGATTGCTTATATGTATTCCAGTGACGAGATTATAATTTTTATCAGAAAAGGGAAAAAATGACATAAAAAAATTGTAAGTGGCTGGACAAGTAGGGTTTGTGGTGCTCATCTCTGCTCTTGCATGTAACTTTTCTGTGTACTATTACCTGGTGGTGTACAATCTATACTCCTGTGTACAATAGTAACACTGTTACCCAATTAAGACTAAAACATTGCTGAAGTCACACATAACATGACTGATGAATCTAATGCCTGATGAAGAGGTGTTTTATCCAGGAACCTGAACACATTAGTTTGATGCTATTTCTAGGAATTGATTTGAATGCAATTGTTTTTGCTTGTAGCAAGATTTTCATGTTTGATTGGTTCCCTGGCATATCATATTGTTGACTCACAGATTGGGAGATTGGAAGAGCAGAGAAAACAATTTCTGCTAGGTATTGTTGAGGTTCAAAAGTATTTCCGTGGTGGCCAGGCCCGTCGACATTTCCATGAACTCAAACAAGGAGTGGTGATATTACAATCATGTAATGCACATTTCCTTCTAGTTGTTTTCAGTGTCTCATCTGGTATTTTTATTATTTGCTTTGTAGTCTTGTTATTGTCTAATTTTCTGGACAGCTTTTGCTTTGCACCATACTAATACAAATTGAATTTTCTGTTTTTTGGAGTGTTTTGTCCTTGGTGATCACATGTGTTTTTGCTATATGACAACAAAATCAGTTGTTTTGGCCACTCTTAGCATAGTCTGTTCCTTTGGGATGGATGCTGAGGGACCTATTAATGATTAGGTCAGTATTTTGATTTAGATTACTATTGAAATGCAGTCATCCGTGGTGAAAACATGAGAAGGAAATACAATCACATGATAAAGAGGCACACAGCTAATGCTCCTCTAGCAGTTGATGAAGTTGATGATCAGCTAGTGGCAGCTTTGTATTTACAATCTGGTAAATGTTCTGTTGTTTATTGACCAATTTTCACTTTCTTTCCTAGTAGATATATGAGGGTGTTTGAATGTGAGATGGCTTGTGCTTTTTTGAGTACAAAGCATGTTTTTATAGCTTTTAGAGGTGTGGTTTGTGCTTAAAAGGTATTGTACCTTTGACAAAAAGCCACTACACCTCCAAGCCAAACACACATATAATATTCTCACCTTTTGTTTCTGCAGTAATCCGTGGGTGGTTGGCTCGAAAGCAGTTCAACAGTATGCATAAAATGAAGCTGTTAACTCATGAGAATTCAAATTCCAAAAGAAAACCGGGCAAGAAGATTTCAGAAGTGAAGGTACACATTGGTGTAGTTATTACGTTTCAACTTGATTTATTCTTCATTTTTCCCATCTGTTGAAATGTTTTGGTGGTCACTAGCTTTCCCAATATAACATACAGAAGTCATGCATTTGGTTTTTTGTGTACGCACGTGCAGTTTTAAGTGCTTGGTATGGATGGCTGGCTCATTTGTTGAATTTCCAAATACATCCTTCTTTCTAGCAGTATAGTGTTTTTATTTATTTATTGTTTTATATAGATCTCTAGGTATTTTACCTTGTTACGTCTTTCTGTCAACTTTAGTTATTTTACCTTTTCCTTATCATGTCTTTCAGTCTACTTGTGATGTTTCTTCTGGAATTTTGATATTCAATTAAACAATCTTCACAATAAAATAAACACATTTACTGTCTATGATCCATAAACACATTTACTGTCTATGATCGGTGAACTATAATGCAATTTTAATCAACCAATGGGATGACATTTTTTTAAGAACTGCAACATTTTAGGCAAGTGTTAATCCTAGGCCATGCCTTTTTGAACCCCTGTACTTTGGGTATAACATTGGTGAAATTATGTTTTTCAATTCCTGTTATGATGAGATTTCATGTATGCTCTGTTTACATGTGTGGCATTTAGAAGGGCCTTTTTTTCCTGTGTTTTTTTCTATGCATATCAAGCATCTCTGAAGTGTTAAGAAGCTGATTTCGGCTGCTTGTGCAGGTCATACCACAAGAGCAGGTTGACATTCAGGCTTCAATTTTAGCTGAGCTCCAAAAAAGGGTTGTTAAAGCAGAAGTAACAGTTGCACAAAAGGAGGAGGAAAATGCTGCACTGAAAGATCAATTGCAACAGAATGAGAAAAGATGGTTGGATTATGAGGCAAAGATGAAAGCAATGGAAGAGATGTGGCAAGTGCAAATGGCATCATTGCAAGTGAGTTTCCATGTTAATAGTATAAGCGTAACTAAGTGCATGCATCATATGCTTTATTGTGGTATGTATAACAGGAGCTTAAAAAACAGTTTAAGAACTGTGGAGAAATTAATTATAAGTTATGGCTTTTATATTGAACTGTCGTTGTGTTTCACTAGATATGGACTAGGTAGTGTTAGATTGTCAATCGAAACTGGTTTGAACATGTCCTTGTCCATATTAGGCATGTTGGCTGTCCATGATGATCTGCTAAATAAGCAAGGGACTGCCAATGATCATTAGCTTTAGCTGGTTTAGTCCCACTATAGAACCATGAAAGGTTGAGGAAATGTAAACTGTATGATCACGTTCTTGAAGTGAGCTGTGTCTTCAATCTTGAAATGTTGATTGAATAACTTCTCATTGAAAACCAAGAGAAGTTGAGAAGGCTACTTCAATAAATATCTTCTGATGAATGATTCAATGGCTGAAGTGTTAAAAGTTTGTTGGTGATTGGGCTCAGGCTCAGGTCCATGTCTTCAAAGGAGATCAAAACCTTTCTTCTATTTTGTTACTGATCCTCCCCACTGTGATCCATCTCAAAGCCAAGAGTTGAGAATTTTTTTTTTGTATGTGAGAAGCAATTTCTTATGGTTGCTGCTGTCAAAAGCTTCAAATGCAATATGTAGAAGTAAAAATGCTGATCTCTTATTAATATGTCTGCACAAAAACACACAAGCCTGGCAGGCACCCATAAAAGGGTGAGATATACCTCATTAGTCATTACCTGACGAGAGATTCTGTGAATCTGTTGCAGACGAGTCTTGCTGCAGCCAGAAATAGTCTTGCAGCTGACAACACTGCAGGCCAACCTGGAAAACTGGATTCTTCTACATCACCTCACTATTATGATTCTGAAGATTATGTTTCTACGGAATCTCGAACTCCTGGTGGGAACACTCCCAACATATTTGCGAATACCTTCCCTGATTTAAGAGCAGTGAGAGAGAATAATGGTCCTGTGCATGCAGTCAGCAATCTTACAAAGGAATTTGAGCAGCAGAAACAAAATTTTGACGACAATGTCAAAGCATTAGTTGAGGTAAGGGCTGGACAATCAGCTTCCAACATGAATCCGGATGAAGAGCTTCGAAGATTGAAACTAGGGTTTGAGACATGGAAGAAAGACTATAAGGTTAGATTACGGGAGACAAAGGCAAGGCTTCACAAACTTGGGCATGGAGAAGTTGATAGAAATCATCGGAAATGGTGGAGGAGATAGGCACAAGAGTATCAAAATGATCCAGTTTATAATTTGATCATATTTGGTGGAGAAAGTTGAAGAGAGTACTCAAAGCAGCAATTGAGGAGCAAACAGTGCTTCCAAGAAGCTTCTTCGTTTCCAATTCTGGATGTGTTGCTTTAATTCTAGCTATGGAAACAGCAATTGGTGTTTATATTTCGTGAGGATAGTGTAGTTGGGGAAATTGTATGTCTACCAATTTTTGTTGCATGGTGGAAGGATTGATGGTCATGTGAATAGCTAGCTGGGTTTGTTCCAGCCCCAGTTTCTTTTTTTATAGTTTAGGTTAGTTGTATATCTTTTTATAATAGATGTAAGGACGAACTTGGTAGTACCAAAGTGTGAAATATGGAATGAAAGTAATTTTTTTCCCCCTTGGAAGCATCATCACAGTTCTGTTCTACTTGCTGTCGTTGTTTTGTTCGTACAAATACAAAGTTAATGTTTGGTAGATTCATTACTTGAATCGCTCAATGATAAACACTGTTTCCCATGTTTATTCTTATTCTCTTGAATACCAATCATGGCTCTTTCTTCTTTGTTTTTTCGTCAGCGTTCCGAATATTTGATACAATAGCGTAGCAGGAAGGTTTGTATAGCGCATGCCATGCCTCTAGGTTCATCTTGTAAAGAAAACATTAAACCCTTAACACAACAATTTACACCGGATCACACAACGAAACAGATTGTACAATTTACTCTGGATCCCAACGACAAAATCTTCAAATCTAGAAATACAGTAACCACGACAATCCTGGCAAGATCTTTCCATTCGAATCCGAGAAAGTAAATGTTAATTTATGACCCAGGCACAAACTTGGTGGCGTAGACCCAGGCGTTGTTGGCAACTGGGTTGTCAAGGTGGTCCAAGAGGTTCTCCAGGGGACCTTTTCCAGTAACAATAGCCTGAACAAAGAATCCAAACATGGAGAACATAGCTAGCCGGCCATTCTTGATTTCCTTCACCTTGAGCTCGGCAAATGTAGTTGGATCATCGGCCAGGCCAAGAGGGTCGAAGTATTGGCCACCAGGGTAAAGGTCATTACCCTCTCCTACTCCAGGGAGACCATTGATGCGGAATCCCTCAACAAGGCCCATGAGGACAACTTGGAATCCAAGGACAGCAAGGATGCTTTGGGCATGGACAAGGTTGGGGTTGCCCAGGTAGTCCAAGCCACCTTCTGAGAAGATTTGAGCTCCAGCTTTGAACCAAACTGGTTCCTTGAAGTCTATCTTAACCCATTTCTCAAGGACTTCTGGGGTGATGCAACCTAGTGCTCCTAGCATAGCCCATCTGCCATGGATGACCTAAAAAATTGCGCTACAGTTTAGGGGAGCCACCAGCCCATCAATCCTTTATCCATTCGTAAAATATGTCTATGAATGCTTCGCAATATCACATATTGTACTGGGTGAGTAAAATTTAAGTCACATTTTATATCAAATTCCATTCCATAAATGATTTTTCTAAGGTTATTATTCATCATAGAGAAACTAGTCATGATTCTTGTGACAAAAAGGTTACCTCAAGAGCTCTGTTCTTAGCAAAGGCCTCAGGATCAGCTGATAAACCAGCAGTGTCCCATCCATAGTCACCAGGGAATTCTCCAGTCAGGTATGAAGGAGTCTGAGCTGAAAAAGGTCCCAAGTACTTCACTCTGTCAGGTCCATACCACAACTCATTACCCTATCCAAAATGAACTTAAATATATTAGCCCCCATCCAAAAAAAAAACTAGAGAAGAGAGAGATAAACCTACCATGATGTATTTGCCATTTCCCATGGAGACAACATCTCTAAGAGGGTTTGCATTTGAACCCTTTTTGCCAAGAAATGGGGTTGGTCTTGCAATGGTGCTTGAGCTAGCAAGAGATGCCATTGTCTTCCAGACAATCCTTACTGTTTTTCCCTGGGTTAGAACTTATTGATCTCTCTTGAAGAGCAGAAAATTGTAGTCTGGAAGCGTGTAGAAAGGAAGTGTTAAGCTTATATGTGAAGGAAAGCAAGAGAATCAGAAGAACGAGTGGTTAAGAATACAAGAGAGACAAGTGGTGGTGGGGATCTTTGAGGTTTAAATCAACCAATGAGGAGGCTGCAAAGGATTTTAAAGTATCTCGAACTAATCTCCTTCTATCCTCATATTATCTTGTATGTACTTCATATTATTTTTTGGCCCTGAAAAATCTTTTGCAACATTGCAACTACAATTCCTAGTTCGCATAGTCGCCATGCCCTGTTTGGAATTTTGATCCAATTAAAAGCTTGGGTTACTGGGTTTGATAAGTTATTACATCAATTTAGATTAATTATTTTTATTTTTTTAATTTGATGAAAGTTAATTTAAACTAGTCTTATTTGAACTTAGATTTATAGAAGTTTGAACCTTTTTTTTTTTAATGAAATTATTCAAGTTTCGTACATTATAAGTTTGATGGGTTAATTCGAGTTTTTTTTTCTTATTAATATTTTTCAAATTCATTATTCAACATTAAGTTGATTGAAAATTAGACTTTCTAATTGTTTTGGTTGATTTTTATGAGGTCATCCCTGTATTATGACTCGGGTCATGAGTTTGGCTAGTTAACTCGGGTTGACTTGAATTATTTTTTATGTTTTTTTAAATTTTATCTTTCAACACTGAGTTGATTAAGAATTAGGCTATATAATTTATTTCAATTAGCTTTTTATTAAGTTATCCAAGTCTCATAACCTATATCATGGGTTTGACTTGTGAATCCGGGTTGACCATGATCATTTTTTATTATTTTTTTAGTTGATTTTTTTTAATTTTATCATTTAACATTAGGTTTATTTGAAATTGAGTTTCATAATTTGTCTTGATTTATTTTCTGCGAAGTTATTATGATCTCATGACCTGGCATGCAAATTAACCCAGGTTAATCCAAATTGATCAATTATATTTTTGTCTTTATATTTAATAAAACAATCTCATCTTGAATATTTATTTTGGATTGAACTTTGTTTTTAATAGTCATCTAAGTTGCTTTTAGAGCCACCAAGTTGAACGAGTCACATCAGATCATTTCATACATGATTTTAATTTCTTTCTAGGAGTAAAAAATATTAACAACTCTTTGATTTTTTTTCTCATGTTAAAAAGAAAAATATGATGTAACCTGTAACGTAGCACATATTATAGATCTAGATAACATATACTAAAAGAACTTGGATTTTCACTTTAGGAATGTATATTGAAAACTAATCATTTTTTCACTTTGATCCTTAAAAAATTTTATGACTTTTTTTTTATTTCCAACTTTTTTTTTAACTTCATCCCCCAACATTGGTTTTATTAGGTATAAAACTTTATAATTATTTCAATTTGTTTTCTATAGAATTATCTTGGTCTCATGACTCAGGTTATGAGTTTTGCAGGTTAGCCGTGTTGACCCGGGTCAATTTTTTTTATCTATTTTTTAATATGTTTTTTTTTCAATTTTATCTTTCAACAATGAGTTGATTAAGAATCAAACTTTATAATTTTTTTCGATTAGTTTTCTATGGAGTTATCTCGGTTTCATGATCTGAATCACAAGTTTTATGAGTTATTTGTGTTGACTCAGGTCATTTTTTGGTTCATTTTTTTAATTATTATTTTTTTCAAATTCACCTTTCAATATTGGGTTGATTGGTAATCATACTTTACAATCTTTTTTGATTTTTTTTTGTATGAAGTTATCTCAGTCTTATAACTTGAGTCGCAAGTTTTGCAAGTTAGCTATCTTGACTCGAGTTATTTTTTTGTCCACCTTTTATTTTATTTTTTTCAATTTCATCTTTTAACATTACTTTATAATGTTTTTTGATTCATTTTCTATGAAGTTATTCTGATATTCTAACCTAATTTTTGCAGGTTAGGTTAACTCGGGTTAATTTAGGTTATTTGTTTTTTTATTTTTTTGTTTTTTCATTTAGACCTTCAAAATTGGGTTGATTGAGAATTAGAATTTATAATTTTAATTATTTTATTTTTATAGAATTATCATGGTCTTATGACCCGAGTCATTAGTTAAGTCGGTTAACTCAAAGTTTTTTTAGTTGGATTTTTTTAAAAAAATCTCATCCTTAAATACTAGGTTGATTGAGAATTAGGCTTTATAATTTGTTTTGGTTTGTATTCTATGAGGTTATCCCGATCTCATAACCCAGGTCACGGGTTTGGTCAGTTGATTTAAGTGTTTTTTGTGTTCTTTTTTTTTAATTTTACCTTTTAATATGGGGTTAATTGAGAATTAAGTTTTATAGTTTGTTTCAATTTTTTTTATAAGAGGTTTAACATGATTTTATAATCTATGCTTAACATGTTAACTCAAGTTGATCGATTTGTTTTTTTAATTGAATTTTATTTTTAATATTATATTGATTGGGAACTGAGTTTAATAAAAAAATTATTTATTTTTTATAAGGTTATTAGGGTTTCATAATCTGAATGATAGATTTGATAAGTTAAATTAAATTAATTTAATTTAAATCAATCTAAAATATTATCGTTTTAATATTAAAAAAAATACTATCAAGTTTAAAAAATAAAAATACTATCAAATTTATCATTTTTTTCTGTTAATTTTTGTTCATTCTTAAAAACCAACGTTCTATCCTCCCTGATCCTTATCAAACATGGTGATAAAGGATAGAACAGGGAGGGAAAAAAACATTTTAGAGAAAGGAGGAAGAACAGTATCGCAAAAAGTTCAAAGCATCGTCCGATGAATATTCTTTCTAATTCGTATGCTATCAATGTCTCCTGATTAGTCCTTCATGTGACAAAAGAAACCAGCGCGAGAGGCTAGCTTTTATTCCTCCACTTCAATATTTCAAAATTTCCCAACGGTCGAATTACTTGCCCCGTAAAAACCAGACTATTACCTTCCTCACATAGCAGATCTCGACCGTAAATTTTGGTATACCGCAACTAGTCCATCAATCCAACGGTGTATGACTCACTCAAACAGAGATCAGAGGCACCTGTCTTGTCACGTAAAATAAAAACACAGTCGTTTTAATGCTGTCCACAATGGGAATTTTGTTAAAAAACAAAAAAGTGGAGAGAGAGAAGCCGATTAGACTGGAAATGGAGAGTTGGGGTTCTTTTCAAGAATTCAATAAAGAAACACGAACACTGTGATTTTTTCTTTGAAGAGCTCTTCTTCATCACTTTCATCACTTAAAAAGAATCCGTAAATGGCTCTTGTAAATAACGCCAAGGATCACTGGGCATTTCTGGTAAATCTCTCCTCCTATTTTCTAAGGGATTTTTATGGGGTTTACGAGTCTTTTTCTTCTCTTTGACAGGTTTTGATTGAAATTTTGAGGATTTTTGCCCCTTGAATTTGGTATCTTGGTAGTATCTCTGATAATGATATAGCAGATCTTTTATTTCTTGTATATTTTTAATCTTTGGAACTTTATTTTCATTTTTCATTTTTTAGTGGATTTTTTTTTCAATTTGATTTCTAGTAAATTTTTTTCTTGGTTTTTAGATTTCATGTGGAAAATTTTTTACAATATATATAATGTTGATTTTGGACTTAGCTGACTCAACTGAATTGATTTGAGTATAATTTAGTGCAAACAATTACAGTTATTTAGTGTTTTTCCATCATTGGAATATCTTGCATTATATGGTTCGGAATTAAAATTATTGGATTTCTTTTCAGAATTTCTAGGCTCAGTTGATGCAAGTTTCGTTTCATTTTCACATGGTTTAATAGCCGCGGCTGTTTGTTTGCTAATGGTGGAGTTCATAATTTATCTGGATTTTAATGCATTATGTTGGTACACTTTTTTTTATTTTTTATTTTGTTATGCTTGTTGATCAACGTTTAGGAAGAAATTGAAGCACCAATGTGGGTGGATTTCACGATAGAAGAAAAGTCTAACTACCAAGATGTGTGAGTTCCTCACTTCCTCTCTATGTTATGAACTACCATTAGAATTCCATGTTTTTTCAGAATACGGTAAGAGAAATTCTGCATTTGTGATACCAATACGTTTCTTTTTTCCACATTGCAGAGATGATAAGTGGTTTCATACTAGCCATCCGTAAGCATCTTTATTTATATTTCTTTTTTCCATATTTAGCAGTGGGTTTTTGTTTGTGAAAATCTAAATTACAATAGTGATGTTCATTAACAACTAAAACAATATGATTACAGGTTCCACCAGTGTACTTCTCTCCGGTTAAAAGCTGCGTTTGCTCATGCTGGTGAGAGGAGTATGTCTTCAGATTTTGAGTTTAAGGGACCATCGTCCCCGAATATTCCTTCCTCTGTCTCAAGATCAAGGGGAAAACATTATGCAGGCAAGAAATGGGGAGGAGGTGAATGTGATCTTTCAATGAATAAGAAGCATCCAGTTAAGGTGTTAAATGATAAGTCTTCAAGGGTGAATTCAGAACCCAGTGATGAAATAAAACCCAAACTAAGCTTTGCAAATTCTAAAGGAACTTCTAGGTCAAAATTAAGTATGGTTTCTGGGAAGAGCTTCACTGGAAATGCTAAGAAAACTGATTTAAAAGCTAAATCCGGTCAAGTTGGTAGTGAAAGTAGTTTGAATTCTGGGATGGCTATGGTAAGTGATAGCAATACAAGTACTGTTACATTTGGGAGTGATCATCAAACACGGCAAGGGAACATGGAAGTATTAAGTCGAGGATTTGATCACACAAGTGGGCTTCTGTCTGCTGTGAGGAATGGTCTTAGGAAAAGCTTTGTTACAAGAAAAGCATCAAGGGTGGAGATTAATGATGAGAATAAACAATTAAGAGATCGCAAGTCTTCATCCAGCAAATCTAGTGTTGGATCGTCTTTGAACCCTGGTCATGATGTCAAGAGCTCAACACTTACATTGATGAGGAACAAAGAACAAACTCCAGATAGCAGAAATGTGGCAAGGATGACTGAAGCAGCAAGGAAGAAAACAAAAGATTCAAACATGTCCAAGACTTCTGATGTTCGAGTTAAGGAGAAGGTCTTTAATTCTAGGAAGGGAGCCATAAGTAATGTCTCAAAATCAGCTCCCCAAGAAGCTCTGAAATCAAAGGTTAGAATTAGAATCTGTACAAATTCAAGATATGTTGGTTACAAATTTTTTTCCAAGTACAGAAACTTTTGGATATTTGACAAAGTATGTCCAAAATAATTTATTACATTCTATCTTAACACAGCAATAGACTGCCAAGATGTGAGATACTTTTTGTAGAACTTTTCATACATGACATCATAATGATGGGACAAGTTGAAATTGTTCTAAAATTCACAGGTTCAGAAGCAGACCCTCCGTGTAACAGCATTGGCCGAACATAGAGGTAACAAGCAACACTCGTTACCTGGTACTGCAAAATCTAGGGAGAAGGTAAGAGTTAGTAGGCTCAACAAAATGGTTGCCCCTGGAAAAGAGAATGTGACGGGAAAAATGTCCTTGAGCCAAAACTGCAGCAGCAGAGGGACTAAACTGAATGTGCCACAAAAGGGTGACAAAACGGTGTTAGTTTGACAAATGGTACAATTTGTTGATCATCAATTTTCTGTCCTCAACTTTGATTATTTTTTTCCTGAAAATTGCATAGTCGTCTACGGACATATGAGGTTCTTCAGCAATTCATGAGGAATTTCTTTCTCAGGGAGGATTTCTTATTGGAATTGCATGCAGAGCTTTTAGTCCTTAAGTTCTATTTCGCAAGCGGTAAGCGTGTCTTTCTGTCTGAAAGGAATGGTATGTCTTTAAACAAGAACCGATGCAACATCCCTTTGAAGATGTCTCTGTTTTTCTGTCTGAAGATGTCTCTGTTGGATGGGTGTCATTTTTGTGGCTCTCTTTTGGTTATTATTTTTTTGGTACTATATGCAATAGTTTTATACAATCTGATTTTTCAACATACTATCTAGCAGGGAAAAATCAGCAGCCCAGGCAAGGGGAAGCCTCCAACAAATGCGATTCGGAGGGTCTACCTTCGATAAACAAGCATTGCAGGACAGTTTTTGTTTGTACATATATTGCCAACGTAGTCTCATTAACATAGAAACGTGGAATTTCATTCAAGCTTTACCAGATTCAGAGGCAAATTTTGTTATCATGCCTTTCTACTGGCCATGCCTGTGGCTTACTTTCGTACAAGTGCTCCTTTATCTCAGGCTTTGTTATTTGAGCATATACGAATTGGTGGTCTCTCTTCCTTGCTTCAAGTTCAACTAACAAGTACGGAAATTATTGGTCATGTTGACAATGTGATATCCAGTTTTTTGACACCTGCGTCAATCAAATTGATTTTTATTAAACGAATTGATGTTGTTATCTTGCAGTTTAATAGATGGTGATTAGCCGCATTTTTTTAGCAGATAACTCTTTTAACAGGGTTTGAGCTTCTGTAATCCACCCAGCTGTGTCATTACAGTAATCTTGCAATTAAATCAAGTAGCTCTATTTCTAACATAAATTTGGAACGCACCAAGCTGTGTCCAAAGTTCTACGTTTTGGGGTATTATCAGGAGAACATTCAGTGCATTTAGTTCACCTCTCTTCCTCCTGCAAAGAAAATTAAGCCAGCAACCCAAAAAAAAAATTTCAATAGGATTGGAAAGAAAATACCTGATTAGGAGAATTCCGTAATGGTTTTTCTATGCATCAGTGTTTACTGTTGTTATTTTCTCAGAGCCCTTCATCATATTCACATGTTTCATCCTTGTACAATATTTTCTGTTTTTTAGGTATGTTGTTTTAGACTACAGTGTTTTGCTGAATGGTTCTTGATAGTGTATTATTGCTACATCCTT